>Ga0209985_10001331_pt1 | contig 24526 bp, 35 predicted proteins | sample NOAtaG_FD_187305 | JGI IMG/M metagenome (GOLD analysis project Ga0209985, IMG submission 187305) | Freshwater lake microbial communities from Lake Erie, under a cyanobacterial bloom - NOAA_Erie_Diel6S_1000h metaG (SPAdes) (version 2) | ecosystem: Environmental > Aquatic > Freshwater > Lake ...
GAACCTCGACATCACCGTCCACACCCTCAAGTACCCCAACACCCCCACGGCGCAGGAGGTCACGAAGGGGCCCTTCACGGTGTCGGCCGGAACCCAGAAGATCGACCTTCGGGTCAGGGGTCGCCACGCATACTATCGCATCGATGGGGATGGTGTCAACACATCTTGGAGGCTGGGCGCGCTGCGCTTCCGCGTGGCTCCCGATGGTGAACGATGAGGCCGATCTTCCCCCTTGCACCCTACAGCTTCCAGCCTGACGAGGCTCAGGCGTGGAACGAGATGGTGCGCGTCCTCACCCTCTACCACACCCAGGTGGTGACGGGGCCTGGGGTGACAGGCTACGCAGTTTCTGGTACAATTCCCACGAGTGCCACCCTCGACCTCGGCAGCATCAACGTTACTGCGGTAGCCTACACGGTGGCGAAGCTCCTCAAGGACCTGGAGACCAAGGGCCTCCTGAAGGTGGACAAGTCATGAATCCTTTCTTTCCCATGCCTGGCTTCCAGTCCCTGCAGGGGCAGCGCCCCGCCATGGAGCCTGGCCCCATCTACCAGCCTCAAGCTTCGGGCTACATGGGTGTCTACGGGAGGGATCCCGAGAAGGTGTCCCCTGCCGTATCCCCGGTCCTCGAAGGGTTGCGGGAAGGGGAACGCTACAACGAAAGCGGGGAAGGGGGAAGGGGATATTCATCCACGTCCTACGCCGCCCCGGGCACAAGCTTCGATGCGCTGGGCCGCGTGGGTACCGCTGCCGGGCTTGCCACGGGCATCTCGGGCCTGGGTGCCCTCGGAGGTGCGGCAGGTGCATACGCCGCCAACCAGACCCTCTCAGGGCTGGGGCTGCCCGCCAACGTCTCCTATGGGCAGAGCATGCTCTCGGCGGCCCTCGGTCCCGTGGGTGGACTCCTGGGCGCGCAGTCTCCCCAGGCACAGTTCGATGCTGCCCTTGCGCGGGGCATCGAGCGCGGCATCCCTGCAGAATCCATGATGGGTATGCTGGCTTCAATGCAGGGCCCCAGCATTGCCCAGCAGTATGGGGCGCAGATATCGTCGGGGCAGATGAGTCCTGAGATGGGGTTCTTCAGCTCCGTCAACGACCTCAACACGGTGGGCCAGCTCGGGGAAGTCCTGGGATCCATGGACCAGTCCTCGGCTCCTTCGGCCGAGGAGGGATCCTCCAATCCTTCGGGCGACATGCCTGGGGGCCAGCCCGGTGAAGGTCCATCTCCGGGGTGGGCCGAGGGCGGCTACATCCCCGGTGATAGCGGGGGCATGGACGACGACGTACCCGCCATCATCGATGGGAAGGAGCCTGCCCGCCTCTCCTCGGGGGAGTTCGTCTTCGATGCCGCGACGGTGGCCGCCCTCGGGGATGGCAACAACCAGGCGGGGGCCAAGAAGCTCGACGGCCTGCGCAAGGCCATCCGCAAGAAGGCCTACGGCCATGAGCGCCAGCCGCCCCAAAACTACAGCCTGGGGGATCTCGTGAGGGCCTATGATCGAGATCGCTAAGGAGATGGACATCCCCGAGATGGGGGCCCTCCTCCTGGAGATGCACCACACCTCACCCATGCGCCTACCCCCAGTGGCCCCCCACAAGGTGGAGGCTGCGCTGCGCCAGTGCCTCCGGGAGGGCCGCGTCTTCGTTGCCCGCCGGGGTAGGATTGTGGGCATCCTCGCCCTCCAGGCGGTGGAACAGTGGTACAGCCACGAGAAATTCCTGGGTGACCTGGTCTTCTACGTGAGCCCATCCTCGAGGGTTTCCCGCGTGGCCTCCAAGCTGTTGCGCGCCGCCACCGAATATGCTACAATGCGGGAACTCCCCCTCCTCATGGCCGTGGTTCACGGAGAGGACGTGGAGCGCAAGGACCAGTTCTACGTGCGCCACGGATTTTCCCGCGTGGGCGGTGTATACAGTAGGGGTTTCTGATGGGTTCACTTTGTACCTCCAAAGCCAATCCTGTACCCACCACTACGGTACAGTCCTCCGCTTTCCCGGCGTGGTACGAGGATGCCCTCAAGCGCCTGACGGACGCCGGAGAGGCTGAGGTCCGGGCCACCCCCTACGAGTACTACGACCCCCAGGAGCGCGTCGCCCCCCTGAGTGCTACGGAGCAGGCCACCATCGGGCAGGTTCCCGTCGCCGCTGGGGCCTACATGCCGGGCCTTGCCGCTGGCTTCGAGAGTGCCGCCCTAGGTTCCAGGGGCGTGGGGGACATCGACTACTCCTCCTACATGAATCCCTACACGCAGTACGTCACCGACATCGCCAAGCGTGAGGCGGTGCGCGACTACGACAAGAGGCGTGGGGAGATGGGCTTCCAGGCCTCCCGCCAAGGTGCATTTGGTGGGGCGCGCTACGGGGTGCAGGAGGCTGAGGGTGAGCGCAACCTGGGCCAGCGCCTCGCTGACATCCAGCAGACCGGCCTCGAGCGGGCCTTCACGGCGGGCACCGGACTCCAGCAGCAGGAGGCCCAGCGCCAGTTGCAGGCAGCGCCCATGTTCTCCTCCATGGGTGCCCAGGCCCAGCAGTTGGGCCTCGGGGGCCTCGACGCCATCATGAAGTCCCAGGCACTGCCGCGCCAACTCGAGCAGCAGCAGCGTGACCTCGCCTTCGCTGAGTACCAGCGCGGCCAGGGTTACGGGATGCAGCAGCTTGGCCAACTTGGTGCCCTCCTGAGGGGAACCCAGCCTGGTGCCACTACCACTACGCAGGGCCAGACCTTGGTCCCCCAGCAGTCTCCCCTGCAAATGGGTGCTGGCCTCGGACTCACAGGTGCCTCCATCTACAACCTGATGGGCTACGGCAACTCCGGGGCTTCCCCCGCATCATGGGCTACATCCATGAGTGCCCGGGCTCTTGGGCTCCCGGGGTTCTGACATGGCAGACAATCCTCTTCGGTCATACAGTTTCAATGAGCTGCGCGAGCTGGACAACCTGCGCAAGGCAGGTCAGCTTACGGACCAAGCCATTCGGGATCTTGGGCTGGATCCTTCTTCGTTCAATGCCAACATTCGCGTGGCCTTGGAAGAGAAGAGGTCTGGTCCGGGAGGTCGGGATGAACCTCCCAGCATTCGTGTTCCGGCGAGTAGAATTTCCGAACCTGAAAATATCGCTCCCCGTGATTTGGGTCAGGCCATTGCGCGGTCCATCCTGCCCACGCCGGAACTTCCTCCGGCGCAGGGATTTGGTGAGGAGCGCAGGCGACCCCTGTCCGGGCCCAGCGTCGATTTCCTGAGGAGTACCGAAGAGGGTCCGCCCCAAGTTGGCCAACCCGCATATCCCCAGGTGACTCCCCCCGCCGCCGCCCCCGACCGGGTAGATCCCCTCGGCGCGGTGCGTAACTACTTGGGCAACCCCATGCCGGGCGGAGGCATGCCGGGGCCCACGAAGTTCACCATGCCTACGCGCCCCGCAGACATCAACGAAGAGGATGCCCGACGCAAGCTCCTCGCGGGGCTGCCCGCCGAGCGTGAAGCCCAGGAGACGTACAAGGCCGACCCCTACATGACGATGCTGCAGACTGGCCTGCGCATCCTTTCGGCCAAGCCCGAGCTGGGACAGAACGCCATCTCCACCATTGCCGGTCCTGTCGCGGAGGGCACCGAGAAGTACATGGCGGAGAAGGAGAAGGAGCGCACCAGCAAGCGTGAAGAGGCGAAGGAGGCCCGCGAGGAATCCTACCGTCGCTTCGGCGCGCAGCGTGAAGTCTCCTCCAAGCTCCTCGACCTTGGGGAAGCCGCCAAGAACCGCGACATCCAGTTCCAGAACCTCAGGAACCAGGTGGAGCGGGGGATCAGCGAGGACGCCTACAAGAGGGCCGAGCTTGGTATTCGTGGCTCCGAAGCTGCCATGCGCCGGGCCGAGCTGGAGATCAAGCTGCTTGCGGAGCAGGGCAAGATCCCGCAGCGTGAAGCCTTCGAGATCACGCAGCGCCTCGAGAACCAGGCCCTGGCCATCGAGCGCATCCCTGAAGAGCAGCGCACCCAAGAACAGAATGCCCAATTGGAGAGCCTGCGTCGCCAGCAGGCCGCAGTCATGCGCGCCACCGGAGCTTACGTCACCGGGGAGTTCCGCCAGAGGGCTGCTGCCGGACCAGCGGATGCTGCGCAGGCTAGGGCGTTGCAGGTACAGGCGGAAACCATCCGCAGGAGGATGCTCGATATCCAGAACTCCTACAAGAATGCCGCTGATCCAGAGGGCTTCCGGCGCGACCCCGAATACCTCCGGTACTTGGCGGAACTGGAGCGCCTGAACCTGGGTGGCGAGACTCAGCCCCCCAACATGAACCTGGCTCCCCCAAGGCCTTCGCGGTAATAGCGCATGGCAACTCCCAGCAAGATGGAGTGGGATGAGGCCAGAGAACAGTGGATCCCCGCCACTGGCCGCCCCGGTGCATCCTTCATTCAGTGGAATGGGGTAAGCTGGGACGAAGGCAAGAACCCTGAGGGTCCGGGGGCATTTCGCCGGGGCCTTGAAACTGGCTGGGAAAGCACGAAGGGGCTAGCCTTCGACGTTCTTCCCGCCATGATCCAGAGTGCCTTTGGCTACGAGGAGGCATCCCAGCGCAACCTCGATGCCTACAAGAAGAGGATGGACGAGCTGCAGGCCAAGGGACTCCTGGCTCGCACCACCTACCAGGATGTCCAGGATGTTTCCTCTCTCGGCTCCTACGTAGGGGAGGCAGTAGGTGAGGCCATTCCCTCCCTTGCCACTTCCCTCCTGGGTGGCCTCGGCATTGGTGCGGCGGCAACGCGCCTGGGTGCGGGCAAGATGCTCACCCAGCAGGTCGCCAAGAGGGCTGCGGCCCTCGAAGCGGAGGCTGCCGCCACTGGCACCACCCTGGGGCGCGAAGCCGCCATCAAGGCAGCCACCTCCGAGGTGAGCCGCAACGTGGGCATCGCAGCGGGTGCTTTCGGCGGCAGCGCCCTCCAGAACATTCCCGAGTCCTTCGCCTCCCTTGCGGAGGAAGGCCAGCAGAGCCTGGGGGCCGCCTTCGTGGTAGGCTCCCTCAAGAGTGCCCTCGATGCCCTGGGCCCCGTGCGCCTCCTCAGCAAGACCCGGGGAACCGACTTCTCCGACAAGCTGACGGATGTCCTCAGTGCCCGACTCCTCAAGGGAAGGCCGGGGGCCGCAGGTGCCCTGGGTGGTACCCTCGAGACCGTGGCCCTCGAAGGTCTCACGGAGGGTACCCAGCAGCTCCTCGATGAGACTGCCAAGGTCATCCTCGCGGACAAGTCCGTGGACTGGACCCAGGTCATCGACGCGGCCCTCAAGGGCGGTATTGGTGCGGCCCCTGCAGGTGGTGTTGCCGGAGCCCTGGGTGCCCGCAGCAAGGCTGCCGCCGAGGAGACCCGGGCCAAGCAGATCGATGAGTACCAGCAGAAGCTCGCCGCCGAGAGGGAACTTGCGGAGAAGGGACGCCTCGCCGCAGCGGAGCGCGAGAAGTGGGAGCGTGAGCGCGCCGAGGCCGAGCAGGACTACATCAACAAGCGCATGACCGGGGAGATCGAGGTTCCTCCCCGCGAGCGGGCCGACATCGACTACTTCAAGGATGCGCTGCGCGAAGTCGAACAGGCCACGGGAATCCGGGTCACCATGCGGACCCGCAAGGACAAGGAGGGCAACGTCCTTGTCGAGAAGGCTGACCTCCTCCCCATGGGCATCCGCAAGGGCGACCAGGTCATCCAGAAGGATTCTACCGGAGCCCCCGTCCTCCAAGTGAACCAGGAAGACGTGATGCGCCGGGCCCAGGAGTTGGCGCAGCAGAAGGTCATCGATCCCAGTACGGGCAAGCCCTTCACCGTAGCCTCCGCTCGCAATGCCCTCCAGAAGGCTGCGATCTTCGAGGTGCAGCGTACCGCCCAGCGGATGCGCAGCGACGACCAAGCCGAGAAGGATGGGGAGTACGCCCTGAAATTCTTCGGCCAGACTTCTGCCGAAAACGTTGCGACACAGGGTCCCACGCAGCTTCAGGGCAGGGAGTATCAACTCCAGAAGGCGCGTCAACTCGTTGACGAAGTGCGGGCCGACCCGGAGTCCCTCGACCTGGTCCCGGGCCTGCGCCAGCAATTCGAGCAAGCCCAAGCCCTCTTGGAGGAGAAACGCTGGGGTGACTACGACGCCCGGATGGAAGCCCAGAAGCAGGAACGGGCGGAAGAGCGCGAGCTGGGTCCCCTTGTGGGCAAGCCCTTCACGGGCAGCGGTGCCCTCACGGTGGAGCGGGAGACCCCGCAGATCACCCCCGAGCAGCGAGATGCCCTGCTCGATGCCGGGTACCGCCTCGACCAGATTGCCCAGATGCCCCCCGAGAGGGTGCAGGCCATCCTCATGGATCGCCAGCAGGAAGAGGTGGCAGCCCCCCAGATTGGGCAGCAGCAGCGCCTCGCCCTCGAAGGTGTGCTGGGCAGGGTGCAGAGGGGCGAGCAGGTTTCCATCCCCGCCGTCCAACAGGCCCTCGGGGAGACTGGCCTCGACCTGACCCCCGCACAGACCCGGCAGGTCCTCCAGGCCTATGCCCCCGAGAGGGCCACCACCCGAGGCATCGGGATGCAGGTGGTTGACCCCGCGTACCGTCTCGAGGAGAGGGACGGCACCTTCTTCAAGGCCAAGAGGGGCGAGACCAAGGAGCCCTACGTGGCCCCCGAGGTCGAGGAGCAACCCCGTCGGGGTGTGGAGCGCAGGCCCGCCGACCTTCCCACCGAGTCCACCCAGACCTCCCGACCCATCACGGAGGTGCAGGGCGGCCTGCAGAATCCCCCCGCAGGCTACGACCGAAGGGATTTTGCCGTCCTCCACAACGCCATCGTGAGGCGCGGCTCCTCCAAGATACTCACCCGCAACGACCTCGAAACCGTGGCGCAGCGAGAGTTCGACTCCCCCAGGGAAGTTGCCTCCGTCTGGGAAGGCCTGGTCAAATCCGGGGCGGTGCGCAAGGAGGGGCTGGGCTACCGCGTCCTCAAGGATGCCCCTGTCATCTCCGAGTTCCAGGCGGAAGACGTGGGGACCACCACCACCAAGAAGCCCACCGAGGTGGCGGAGGAGCCTTCCAAGTATACCCCACCGAAGACCAAGGTGTCCAGGGAGAAAAAGCCTGAGGCTACCAGAAAGCCGGAGTCCAAGACTTTCCCGGCTGACTCTCTCAATGAATCTAAGATCTTCAAGACTTGGGATGATCTCCAGAAGCACATTGATTCTGGCATGGATATCATAGTCTACCGAGGAGTGCGGTGGAACGTGGATCCCGATGAATCCGATCCCAGGAAAATGGCCAAGAGGGAGACTACCCAGTACGGATACTTTTGGTCCCCGTCCTATCCTGTAGCATCTCAATACTCGCGGGGCCTCGGTCAAGCATTTGGAGAGCGTGTCAATGATGGCGAAGTCTACGCCATGCGAATTCCTGCCAAGACAATGGCTGAAGCTGTTCGCACAGAGCAGGAAATTCCCCTGCAGCAGATCAAGCGCCTCACAGCTCTACGTCAAAACATACTTGCAGACGAAGGCATTGAATTTGTAATTCCGCCAAGGCTGCATGGAAAGAGGATCAAGCTTTCTGCAGACCTTGATTTTTCTGAACTCAACAAGGCTGTGCGCAAGCTCGAAAATGCCGAGCCCGTCACCAGCAAGATTGAGCCCATTTCTTCCAAGCTGCGCTACGATCTCTTTAACGAAGGTCTAACCAGTTCTCAGATTTCCGAACTGACTGAAACTGAAGCTCGGGAATATTTGCGCAACGCTCAGAAAACCAGTCCAAAGACCCCGGGCCCTTCCAAGATTGGTCGGACGGTCGTACCTGATGATGCGCCCCCCGAGATTCGGAAGAACGTGGAGGCGGCCCAGAACATGATGGATCGCCAAGAGAAGATCAACGATGCCAACCCCGACGACTATTCCTGCAGGTAAGTGATGGCCGTCTGTAATCCCTCCAAGTCTGGCATCCTCCATCCGGCACTTCAGCGCGCCCACATGCTGCGCCAATCCCTCGAGGCTACGCGGCGCAGCGACGACCCCGTGCGCCAGATGTCCACGTGGCAGAGGTGGGGCACCTCCTTCAGCGGCATCGACTCCATCGCCACCACCTGGAAGGAGCTGGTGCCCTACGTGCGGGCGCTCGAGTCGGGGGAGGAGATCCGCAGCACCCTCAACATGGAATACAGCAAGACCATGCGGAAGGTGGCCGATCTCGATACCGACAAGGTGCGGTCCCTTACCCGCATCATGGAGGTGGAGGATGCCGAGGGCAGGCTTGCGCAGGAAAATGCTGATGGCAGCGCCACCATCACCGCCCAGAAGGATCACGTGGGGGTAAAGAAGGGGGAGACCGTCACCCTCCCCAAGGCCCTCAACGAGACCCGCAAGGAGATGCGCGAAGTCATTGACTCCATCTACTCGCGCATGATAGATGCCACCAAGGCCGCCATGGGGTATGGGCCCAACGATACTCCCAGCAAGGAGGACGCCAAGCTCCTTGCCCTCATGGAGAACTTCCGCAAGGAAGGCTACATCCCCCACATCCGCGTGGGGCGGTGGGCCCTGCAGTACACCCTCGGGGGCCAGAAATACTTCGAGAGCTACGGCTTCGATGTCCGTAGGGGATTCAAGGGAAGCGGGCGCAACATCGCGGAGGAGCGCAAGAAGGAGCTGGAGAAGCAGGGGGCGCAAGTCTCCAATGTCCTGGACATGCAGGCTCGCTCCAGCATGCTCCAGAAGTACCTGCCCACCCTCAACACCCTCTCGAAGATGGATCTCCTCTTCCAGAGCATCCTCACCCCCAAGAACAAGGGGGCGGCCCAGGAGGTCAAGGAGATCATTGATCAGTTGCGCAAGGAGGCCCAGGCCCCCAATGCGCGCCTGCGCAAGCGCGACGACATCAAGGGGTGGCTGCGCCCCGACAACTACGACACGTACCTGCGCAGCGTCTTCTCGCCCTTCGTAGCCTCCACCAGCGACTGGATCGCCAACAAGGCCACCGAGCCTACGCGCCAGCAGGCCATCTCCTCCATCAAGGATGACAACGTCCGCCAGATCGCGGAGAACCAGGAGGAGTACCTCCACAGCGACGAGTCGAAGATTGCCCAGATGAAGAGCCTGGCCTTCTTCTACACGCTGGGGGGCAACCTGTCCTCGTCCCTCGTCAACTTCACCCAGCTTCCCCACACTGCCCTCCCCTTCCTGGGTGGTGCCGGGGGTGCTGGCAGGGCAGCGGCGGCCCTCGTCAAGGCGGTGCGCGACATCTCCGGGGGTGGGCGCGCCACCATGGATCCCGACCGCGTCTTCGACATCGACAAGATGAACATCTCCCAGGACGAGAAGCAATTCCTCAAGGAGATGTACAATAGGGGCGTGGCCGAGGCCCTCCTCACCCGCGACCAGGCTCCAGCCTACATGAGCAAGAGCCAGATCAAGGAAGTCTATGCGGTGGGCCAGGTCCTTGGCCGCATCATGGAGGCGTCCTCCCTCGCCTTCACCATGGTGGAGCAGGTCAACCGTCTCAGCACGGGGCTCGCCGCCTACCGCATGGCGAAGGACCAGAAGACCCTCGAGAGCTTCCAGCGGATGGCGGCCAACGTCAACCAGGAAGTGAAGGACCCCACCGAAGCTGCCATCTTCGCCGTCAAGGAGACGCAGTTCGTCACCTCCAAGCCCTTCCGCGCCCGCGCCATGCACGGGATGCTGGGCGGCGTGGGCCTCCAGTTCATGGCCTTCCCCATCAAGATGCTGGGGTTCTTCCGCCGCGCCTTCAAATACTATGGGGGCGGCAAGCTCCTCGAGACCCCCGAGGGCAAGAAGATGTCGAGCCTGCTGGTGCTGGGCATCTTCGCCACGTCGGGGATCTGGGGCCTCCCCTTCATGGTTCCCGCCACCGAACTGTTCGACTTCCTCACGAAGCACCTGGGCAAGGAGCTGGGCATGACGCCCACCGCCACCAAGGTGTACCTGCGCGAACTCCTCAAGGATGTCTACAAGGAGCTGCCCATCCTCAATGCTGCGGGGACCCCCGCAGAGCTGGCGGACATGACCATCAACGGGCCGTTCCGCGCCACTGGGGTGGACATCTCGAAGAGGACGGCCCTCGACATCGTCAACTTCAATCCGCTCTCCTTCGACATCTTCAACTTTGGTCCCCTCGGCGGGGCAGTCTTCGGGGGCATCCGAGACTTCTTCGCCTATCGCAGCAAGGGGGAGGACCTCATGGCCATCGCCTCCCTCATGCCCATCGCGGTGCGCAACATCGCCCGCTCCTACACCATGCAGGAATCCGGCTACATCAGCCCGGGCAAGATGGAGCCCGCCCTCCCCGCCAAGGAAGTGAGCGAGCCGGGGGATGTCCTGCGCGTGGCGGTGGGCTTCACTCCCACCAAGGTGGCAAGGGCCCGCGAAGCCCTCGAGGAAACCAAGCAGTTGCAGGAGAGGACCGACGACATCCGCAAGTCCTACAGCGACCGCATCGCCACCGCCATCATCAAGTACCGCAATACGGGAGACTCCGAGCATATGGCGGAGGCCCAGCGCCTGCGCAACGAGGTCATGGAGAGGGACGTGGGCAAGTCTCCCCAGGATCGCATCGTGCGCGACGGCGAGTCCTTCAACTCCTCCATCGCGGAGAAGGTGCGGGCGGGCATGCGCCCCCAGAGTGGCGACGCGGTATCCCCGCAGTTCCGCTCCTACTACCGGGAGCGAGTCAAGGGCGAGTGAAATTTGTTGCAGGGTAGCCCCACTCCATCCTAGAATGGGGCATGCTGCACATCTTCATTGGCTATGACTCTAGGGAGGACATCGCCTACAAGGTAGCCGCGCATAGCATCAAGCGGCATTGTAGCGTCCCCTGTGTCATCACCCCCCTCAAGCTTGATAGCTTCAAGGCTGCAGGGAAGTATTGGCGCACATCGTACAGGGAAGGCAACCAGATGATCGACGTGGCGGACGGCAAGCCGTTCTCCACGGAGTTCTCCTTCTCGCGCTTCCTCGTGCCTCACATTGCGGGGAGGCATGACATACGAGATCTTGTCGTTTTCGTAGACTGCGACTTTCTCTTCTTCGATGACATCAAGAAGATGCTCCAGTTCTGCGATCCCGATGTGGCGGTCTCGGTGGTGAAGCACCAGTTTGTCCCCAAAGAAACCGTCAAGATGGACGGGGTTGCGCAGACGCAGTACCAGCGTAAACTGTGGTCCTCCCTCATGGTTCTGAATCCCCTGCACCCCGACTGCCGGAAGCTGGACCTCGAAGCTGTCAACACCAAGAAGGGGTCGTACCTCCACGGCTTCGAGTGGACGGACAGTATCGGTGAGATTGACGAGACCTGGAACTGGCTTCCATATCACAGTCCCACCACGCGCTACTCCTACGAGAGCCCGAAGGCTGTGCATTTCACTGACGGTGGGCCCTGGTTCTCCGGCTACAAGGATGTCCCCTATGCCGCCGCATGGAATGCGGAGAAGGCCTTGGTGGAACATGAGTTCTTCAACTGGCAACATGTGGTGGACCTCTACAAATGAGAATCGTTACATCATGGGGGCCGAAGGGCTGGGACCTTTACGGCAAGAACTTCATCGAGTCCACGCGCCTGTGGGACCCCGGTATCTCCCTCACCGTCTACGTGGACGGGATGGATCCGGGCGCAGTGTCAGGCCCCCGACCCGTCACTGTCAAGAGGCTTGAGGAGGTGGAAGGTTTCACCGCCTTCCGCACCGCGAACGCGGACAAGAATGGGGAAACCCCCGAGGGCTACAACTACCGACTGGACGCCCTGAAGTTCTGCGCCAAGGTCTTCGCCCTCCACGATGCCGCCCTCGACCCCGAGCCCTTCGTGTGGCTCGACGGGGATGTCATCACCACCAAGCCCCTCACCCTGGAGTGGCTGCAGGGAATGTGCCGAGGCCAGGTCACCCACCTCGGCCGCAAGGGCATCAACTACAGCGAGACCGGCTTCATCTACTTCGCAGGTAACGAGGCTCGCACACTCATCGCTGACATGTACGACCTCTACATGACCGGGGAGATCTTCAACTACAGCGAGTGGACCGACGCCTTCATCTTCGAGCGCGTCCTCCAGATGCACAAGCTGCACGGACTCGAGGCCGTCAACCTCGTGGACCCCGACTACGTGGGGCTCGATGCCTTCGAGAACAGCCCACTCAAGGAGGTCTTCACCCACCTCAAGGGCGCTCGAAAGAACAAGGTGGTGGCCGGTCTCAAGACCCGCTACGACCAGCTCCTCGCCCTCGTGCAGCACTACATGCCCCAGGTGATCCTCGAGACCGGGACGTGGAACGGGGACCGTGCCGTGCAGATGGCGCAGGTTGCGCTGGGGAAATGGGACCACGTTGTCTACCACGGCTATGACCTCTTCGAGGATGCCTCGGCTGAGAGCGACGCCAAGGAACACAACATCAAGAAGCACCACAGCCTCGAGGAAGTCAAGGGGAAGCTGCAGGCCTTTGCCGACGCCATGCGCGCCAAGGGCAAGCACTTCGAGTTCCATCTCACCAAAGGTGACACCAAGGATACTCTCAAGGAGGTGCCCGTCTCGGATTTCGCGTGGCTCGACGGGGGGCACAGCGACGCCACCATCGCGCACGACTGGGAGATGTGCAAGCCCATTCCGGTGGTGGTCTTCGATGACTACTACACTGCAGACGCCGAGGGCAGGATCCCCGAGTTCCGTGGGGTCGAAAAGGTCTTTGCCGCTATCCCCCGCGCCAAGAAGCTCTACGTGAGCAAGGATGCGGTGGTGGGCGGGGGCATCGTCAACATTGCCGCCGTGGGTGACGGGCTCCCCGATCTCCCCGATGCTGGCATGGGCGCGGTGCCCATCAAGGTGACGGCCCAGGACTGCATGCCCAAGGATCACATCGTGGGCAACGTGCAGGAGAACCTGACCCTCCTGCGGAAGTGGGTGGGCAAGGCTCGCCCCCATGACCGCAGCCTGGTCATCGTCTCGGCGGGCCCCAGCATCCACCGGATGAAGGACAAGATCATCAAGATGTGGAAGGAGGGTGCGGACATCGCGGTGGTGAAGCACTCCCTCCCCACCGTGGTGGGCTGGGGCGTTGACCCCGAGTACCTCATCCTGCTGGACCCGCGCCCCGTCGAGGGCATCAGCACCCATGGGGTGCGCCGCTCCGATCTCCTCGAGGATATCCCACCCTCCACGAAGGTGCTGGTGGCCTCGATGTCGGACCCCTCGGTGACGCGCCACATCCTGGGCAGGACGAAGAACGTGTGGGGCTGGCATGCCATGACGCAGGCCCTCCTCAAGAGCGAGGTGTTCCCCGTGGACTCCCTCCTCATCAATGGGGGTACGTGCGCTGCGTGGCGCATGGTGAGCGTGGGCCAGGCCCTGGGCTACCGTGAGTACCACCTCTTCGGCTTCGACTTCTGCTACCCCGAGGGGCAGATCGACAAGGCCGCGAAGGACGAGCAGGGCCGCCCCAAGTACATGCAGGTGACGGTGGGCAAGGGAGGCCCCCGCTTCTGGAGTACGGGGGAGCTGATCGCAGCCTCGCAGGACGCCCAGTACTTCTTCGAGAATGCGAAGATGATGGGGATCCGCATCTACTGCCACGGGGAGGGAATGGGTCCCGCCATCTGGCGCGCCATCCTGGGCGGCAAGCAGCAGGAACTGCCCACCCTCAAGGAGATCTTCAAGTGAACATCCTTGTCCTCCCCGACTCCCACGCCAGGCCGGGGGTCAATCCCCGCCGCTTCCGCTGGCTCCTCCAGTACCTGAAGGATACTTCCCCCGACATGCTCCTGTGCCTGGGGGATCTGGCCGACATGCCCTCCCTCAGCAGCTACGATGGGAGTTCCCTCACGGGGAGCGGGAAGCGCAAGGCCTCCTTCGATGGGCGCACCGTGGCTGCCGACATCGAGGCTGCCAACGTGGCCCTCCGCATCATGGGGGAGTGGAAGGGCAAGAAGGTCTTCCTCATGGGGAATCATGAGGCCCGCATCGACCGCGCCCTCGACAACGTCCCCGAGCTGCAGGGTACCCTCGGCACATCCAACCTCTTCCTGCAGGGGTGGGAGGTAGTCCACTTCCTCGAGGAGTACGAGGTGAAGGGGATGGCGGCCTCCCACTACTTCGTCACGGGCGTGATGGGGAAGAGCGTGGGTGGGGAGTACCCGGCGGCCACCCTCCTCAAGAAGCAGTACCGCTCCTGCATCATGGGCCACTCCCACATCTGGGACGTGGCGGTGCGCAAGGGCAAGCACAAGATGATGGGGCTGGTGGCCGGGTGCTATCTTGACCCCCAGCAAAAAGAAGGGTATGCTGGACCTGCCCAGGGTATGTGGACTTCCGGCCTGACCCTGCTCAAGGGCGTGTCCGGGGGGTTCCCCCAGGATGGCTGGGAGTTCATCAGCACCCGCAGCTTGGAGCAGGCATATGGCTAAGACACCCGCGTGGCAGCGCGCCGAAGGCAAGAACCCCAAGGGGGGTCTCAACGAGAAGGGCCGCGCCGCCTACAACAGGGCCAACCCTGGCAAGCCCGGTCTCAAGGCACCGCAGCCCGAGGGTGGTCCCCGCCGCGATAGCTTCTGTGCCCGCATGAAGGGGTTAAAGAAGAAGTTAACCTCCTCAAAGACAGCAAACGATCCTAATTCCAGAGTCAATAAATCTTTGAGGGCATGGCGGTGCAATTGAAGAGAGATTGGGGACCTACCCCCAAGACTCCAAACGTCGAAGGAAAGTTTCGTTGCAGTAGTTGCAAGAAAGTGGAACTGCTGACATGAAGTCCACCCCCAAGAACCCTAAGCTTTGGGCTGCCACGAAGGCTGCCGCCAAGCAGAAGTTCGATGTGTACCCCAGCGCCTATGCCAATGCGTGGGCCGCCAAGGAGTACAAGAAGAAGGGCGGGAGCTGGGGAGGCGCGGATAATCGCGTGAAGAAGAAGTGAAGGGCGGCCTCGGCAAGTGGTTCGGTGAGAAGTGGGTTGACGTAAAGACGGGCAAGGCCTGCGGCCGGAGTGGGGCCGAGAAGTCCCGGGGCTACCCCGCCTGCCGTCCCGCTGCCGCCGCAGCCAAGATGTCTCCCTCGCAGAAGGCCACCATGGCCCGCAAGAAGACTGGTCCTGCCAGGAAGAGCTGGCCCGTGAGCCCCTCCGGGGAAAGGAAGTAAGATGCTGCCCCTCGTCACTGCCCTGCTCCCCATGCTGGGGGGCCTCCTCGACAAGCTGATCCCCGACAAGTCGCAGGCTGAGAAGGCCAAGGCCGAGATGCAGGTGCGCCTCCTCGAGATGGCGCAGCAGGGTGACCTCGCCCAGATCGAGTTGAACAAGGTGGAGGCAGGGAGCGACGGCATCTTCAAGGGCGGGTGGCGTCCCTTCATCGGCTGGGTATGTGGTGCTGCCCTCGCCTACCAGTTCCTCGCGCGGCCCCTCCTCCCGTGGGTGCTGGGTGCTGCCGGGGTGCAGGTGCCCCCGATGCCCGGCCTTGATGGGATGCTGTGGGAGTTGGTCTTCGCCATGCTGGGCATGGGCGGCCTGCGCAGCCTCGACAAGCGTCTAGCCTCTTAACACGTTCCCCCGACACGTACAGAAATCGAGGATCTCTTAACATGAAGGACAACTTCGAGGCCTGTCTCGTGGAGGTCCTCAAGCACGAGGGCGGCTGGGCCGACCACCCCAAGGATCCCGGTGGGGCCACCATGAAGGGGGTCACCATCGGTACCTACTCCACCTGGCTGGGCCGCGAGGCTACCAAGGAGGAGTTGCGCAACATCCCTGATGACCACCTGCGCCAGATCTACAAGCCGTGGTACTGGGACAAGGTGCGGGGGGATGAGCTACCCAGGGGGGTGGACCTCTGCCTCTTCGACTACGCCGTGAACTCCGGCCCGAAGAGGGCGGTAGTTGCGGTGCAGGAAACCCTTGGGGTTACTGCCGATGGGGCCCTGGGTCCCAAGACGTTGTGGGCCATCCAGAAGACGGATGCCCCCACCCTCGTGGGTGCGCTATGCCAGCGCAGGCTGGACTTCCTGAAGTCCCTCTCCATCTGGGGTACCTTCGGCGGGGGCTGGGAGAGGCGCGTCAAGCAGGTGGAGACGATGGGGAGGAAGATGTGCGCTACGTCCTAGTCATCCTGGGGGTGCTGGTGCCGGGGCTGGCGTGGGCCAACTGCGGGCCCGCCTCCAAGGTCGCCTCCTTCCTGCTTGACAATTTCGGGGAGAGGCCTCAGGTTACCTTCATCGCGCCCGAGATCGCCTACACCCTCTACGCCAGCTCCTCGAGCTGGACCCTCGTGGGGGTGAAGGGCGACGTGGCCTGCATCGTCACCGAAGGAAAGGCTTGGAAGTTCCATGGCACACTTTAATGAGAGCTGGGACCTGCCCCCGCTGGTAGGTAGCTGCTACATGTACGGGCCCAACGCCGGGGTGTCGGAGCATGACCTCCGCGCTACGGTAGAATCCTACCTTGCCTTGCACCCCGAGGACAGGGGGGCCATCGTCGGGTTTGCCCGCGCCATGGGTTGGACAAGTGAAGGCGGGTGACCTCTACTACCTGGAGTGGGTGGACGCCGCGACCCTCGGGGGTCACGAGTGGCGGGAGAAGCGCGAGATCGATTCGCTGCAGGCCCCCCATATCAAGACGGTGGGCTGGGTCCACAGGATCACAGATACGAGTGTCCTCATCGTCAGTACGATGGACCTCCACGATACCAATGACCCCAGCTACTGGGGGGAGATGATGATCCCCCTGGGCTGCATCACCAAGAAGAGGAAGTTGCGATGACCATCTCCCGCGCCCAGATCGCGCAGCAGGTATCGAAGCCCCCCATGAAGAAGAAGATGGCGCAGGGCAAGCCCAAGAACCTGAGTGCCCAGGCCAAGAAGATGCTGAAGGAGATCAAGCGTGGCTGACATCGTGGACTTCCGGGGGAAGAAGATCCCCGAAGGGATGCGCCCTGCAGCGGAGGGCGACACCGGCATGCCCGAGATCATGCAGGCCCTCGCAGAGCTGCAGAAGATTGCCCAGGAGGGGAAGCTGGAAGGCTTCGTGGTGGTGGGCGTGACGAAGGACAACGACTCCTTCGGCTCCATCGCCGGTCTCATTTCCCCCGTGCATATGGCCGGGATCCTCGAGTCCGTGAAGCTGCAGATTTTGCTGGGCTAGCCTTCACCTTTCGGATGTAGGAATCTACCAGTTTCCGTAGCTGGAAGAGATCGATGAGGACCTCCCGGGAATAGCCTCCGCCCCGATAGAACTCGTGCATGTCCAGGTGTTCCTGCAGGAGGGAGTCGAGGGAGACGATGGCTCGCGCCGCCTCGCAACCCCCCACTTCCAAACTCACGCTAATCGCACCGCCCGAAATAAACACGCTGGTGCGCAGGGGGACCGGGACATTCACGGAGGCTATCTCCATTGGATCTCTCCATACTCGAAGGGCTTGAGGGTGAGGATGTCCCACGGTTCTAGCGAGAAAGGTTCGCCGCCGTCAAGGTTCTTGTAGATCTGGCAGAAGGACAGGGGGCGTCCAGCGAAGATGCGCTGCAGGGCCTCCCCGTATACTTCGCGGAGCTTCTTCTCCACGGGGCGCTTGCGCGTCAGCTTGACCTCCACCACCACCACGGGCCCCTTCAGGGGGATGACGATGATGTCGGGCTGGCACACGGCCTTGTCCCAGTAGATCCACTGCCCATGGATGATGAAGGTGGAGAGGTCCCCTTCCTCCACGAGGTGGCGCACCACCTTCTTCTCGTAGAGGAGGCCTTTGCGCTGGATGCGCGTGGGCTTGCCGTCGCGGAGGAAGGTGGGCCTAGGCCCCAGCGTTGGCGAGGACATCGAGGACGGCTCCCACGATCTCGACGGGGTTCCCCTCCTTGTCACGGAGGGCAGCCTCGCGCATCACTTCGAGGGGCACCCCATGCTGCAGGGCGAGGGACACCAGGGTGGCGGCGGTGCAGCATATGGCGTAGAGGTCGGTGCCTGCCCGGGGACCCGAGATGAAGATCTCCCACACCTTTCCCCCGAGGGTGGAGTAGGAGATGTGGTAGCGTTCCCCATTGAAGTAGAGGTCCTCGATGGTGGACTCACGCCTGTTGGGGAGGCGGAAACGTGTGGAGGAGATTGCTGCGGACGACATACAGGGTACCTTCCTTCTCGACCCAGACCTGGGGCTCCAGCCCCTTCTTGCGCCAGTAGGCGCGGACGGTAGCGGCCAGGCGCTCACTATGGAACTTGCTTGCCAGGTAGTCAGGCGAGTCCATCCGGGTTGTCCTTCTTCTTCTTGCCCCAGTTCATCCCGACCTGGGACTCCCATGGGATCGTCATCTCCCTGATGTTACCCCATATGTCCTTGACCTGCAACGGGTATGTTAGGGTCTCGATGATGCGGGGGAGCAGCTCATCCTTCATGTGGATGGGGATCTGCCCGAAGGCCGCATCGTGGATGTTGTTGAGGACTTGCACGTCGGGGAGGTTCTGGTGCAGGGCAAGGAGTCCCCGAGAGGTGAGGTCACCAACCGTACTCTGGGGGACGAAGGCGATGGCCGCCCGGATGGTGGCGTCATCCCTGGGGTTGTCCCAGAAGTTGCGGACCCGCCCGAAGGGGGTGACCAGTTGGCGGAGGGTCTGCACCTGCTGCGCCACCCACACCTGCCACTTGTGGAGGTTGGGGAAGGTGCGGAAGTACTTGCGCTGGAAGTCCTCGATGATCTTGATCTCTACCTTGAGGACGCCAGCAATCGTGCGAGCGGTGCCCCCATAGTTGCTGCCATGAGCCGCTCTCTTTGCGATGTCGCGAAAGGACATCTCGCGATAGTATTTGCGATCCGCCAGCTCTCGCCTAGGTTCAAAGCCGAAGACCATAGCGGCCACCATGGTATGGACATCCCCAGATTCGACGGCCTTGATGTAAGCATCGTCTCCGGCCAGGTACCCCACGACGCGGGCCTCTGCGCCCTGCTGATCGCAATTGAAGAAGATGTGGCCCTCGTCCGGTATGAATATGCGGCGGACGTAATCGTCAAGGTTCTGAAAGTTAGATCCCCAACCAAATGGATGGCTAGAAGACGACCAACGTCCGGTATCAGTTCCTGCAATGTTGAAGTTGGCATGCCACCGAGAGGCGGGGGAGAGCTTCTTGGTAAGGGCATCAATGGTCTTCTCCAGGTCACGGATGCGCAGGAGGTGCTGCGCGAAGGGGCGGGCCCTCACGTAGTCGCGGCCCAACCTCTCGAGGGCATCGCGGTCGGTGCTGACTTTCTTCTCCCCCTTCTTGGAGGAGATGACCTCGGGCAGGTACAGCTTCTTGTAGAGGAGGTCCTGCATCTGGAGGTAGCTGCGGGGATTGATCTTGGTGTTCCAGAGGGTGGCACACAGGTAGTCGAACCCCTTGAGGACCTTGGCCAGGCGGGCCTCGAGGTGCTGCACCATCTCGTCGCGGCGGCCAGTATCCACGAGGATGCCCCGCTCCATCATGGTAAGGGCGAGGGGCACGAGGCTGCGCTCGAACTCGTAGGTGGGGGTGTGGGGGATGGCAGCATCCACCTCAAGGGTGAGCATCCCATCGAGCCCATTGTAGATCATCTGCTGGAGGGCAGGATCCATGGAGGGGAGGTTATCGGTCGCGATTGTCCGCAAGGTGGTGGCTCCATTCGATGGCGTCCGCCAGTTGCCCGAGGAGGGCGAGGGCGTGGCGGCGGGTCAGCGGGATCTTGGTGAGTACACCACCCAGCATGACGTTGGCAATGATTCCTTCGGGCGTGTTGGTGATGAAGAGGAGGGCGGGGGGTTCATACTTCACGGCGCAAGGTCCTCCCCTCCGCAATCATCTTCCTTACACCTCGGGCCAGGTAGTCGGGGTCTATGTCGAGGAGCAGGCACATGTCCTTGAGGGGGGTGGCCGACGACGTGAAGAGGACGCTGCGCGCCTGGTCCCGCACGATGCCTGGCTTGAGGGAGGTGGCATCCTCCACCGCCTGCATGATGATGGCGAGGAAGAGCCTCTCCTCGGGGCGGAGGGTCTTGCTCTCCTCCGACAGGTCAAAGGCGTAGCCTGTCGAATCCCATTCCTTCGACAGCAATTCCTGTGGCATCACTCATCTTTCTTGTTCCGGTCCTTCACCTTGCCAACGCGCATGTTCTTCCATGACTTCTCGTTGCAGTAGATGCTACCCAGAAAGCCCAAGGATTTCAACCACTCGATCTCGTTGGAGTGGGACTTGAGCATGGTGTCATCGACGGGGAAGCACACCTTCAACCCCATCGCCCTGAGGTAGGTGAGGTCGTAGACGGAGTTGTGCGCCACCTTGCGCAGCGGGGAAGCCATCAGCTTCTGGACGCGCAGCCACATCTGCACCTCGGTCTCCTCGTCCCAGAAGTTGTGGGAGTGGAACCAGAAGGGCAGGACGAATGTATTGGTGGGGCTGTTGGCAAAGCAGATCATGGTGACCTGGCCCCGGGCCGTCTCGATGTCGAAGGCGAACTGCTCCCCCTTGAGGATGGCGGAGACCGCGAAGTCCATGTCCCGCAGGGACTCGATGATGTGGATGCGGCGGGAAGGGAATACGCTGCGCTCCTTGAGGGATTCCTGCCACGCCTTCTTCAGGTCCATGGAGAGGATGGGCAGGAGGGACTGGTCCTTCACCAGGGCGCGCGGGTTGTGGGTGGGGATTACCCTCACTCCCTCGGGAGTGTAGAGGGTGGTACCCCGGTGATCTTGCAGCTTCTCACCTGTGAGGGCCCAAAGGGCAAGGTCACCCAGAGCAAGTACGAGTCGGGCAGACCTGCAGCGTTCACGTACTCGATGGTAATGAGGGAGGAGGTCCCCCCGGAGGTATCCGTACTTAGGGTGTAGGGGGTTTCCCACTGCGTCATTGGGACAGTCCTTTCGTGGATGGAAGAAGGAGGAGGGGTTGCCGAAGCGCGGGGTCTCGGGGAGGAACGTGTCCATCTCGAGGGGGCCGCACCCGGCGTAGCGCGTTGCTATCCCCAGGAGGGCGGCGGGGTAGCCGCTGACATGCCGCCCCTCCTTGACATCCTGCACCGAGGGGTAATCGAAGAGGGCAAGCATGTCAGGGCAGGTAGTTCCAGGCCAGTATCCCTACGGACGCCAGCATCAGGACCACCCCGAGAATCAAGCAGATCGCTACTACCAATTCCAACAGGGAACCTGCGTGGTAAATTGGCCGGTACACAATCTGGATGGCAATCCATGCGGCGATGAAGAGAATTATGCCTGCTGTGAAAATCATGGGGGACTCCTGAGGGAAGGTGCGGCAGATGGCTGGAGACTCACCCATGGAGGCCGCAGTGCGAGTCTCCAGCCTTGAGGATGCTGCCGCTCACCCCCCATCGCGCACTGCGGCTAGGGGAATAGGGTGGGGGTTGCCGCCCCCTCGCTCACCACTGGGCAGGTGACGCCAGGTGTCAGGCCGGGAGCTTCCAACGGGAGACGTTGAGGTACTCCTTGCCGGTCTGCTTGTTCTTCTCCGCGAGGTAGTCGAACTCCACCTCGGTGCCGACGATGGACTCGGCCGCGTCAGCGGGCGAAATGCTCGCGGACTTGATGGCAGGATTGGCTCGCTCGATGGCGGTCCAGAACTGCGAGATGGCCTTGTCGCTGAGGTAGAAGCGCCTCGAGTTGAGTTCGCGGTTCAGCTCCACCCCCTTGAGATCCTGGCCCGAGAGACCATCGCGAGCCTTGAGGGTGAACTGGATGTACTCGGTGCCGGTCTGGGCAGTACCGTTCTCCCAGCCCGTGATGTAGCCGACGTAGCGACCGGGCGGGTGGTACCGCTGGGTCTCGATCTCTTCCGGGGTGAACACCTTGTGAAGCATGGACATGATGATTTTCCTTTCAGTTTTCGATCTGCTTGAAGACGGCACCCAGATCGAACGGTGCCTCTGCCGCCACCTTGTGGGGTGCGCTGCATTTCAGGTAACCCATATCACGGGTGGTTTGCGTATGCAAGACCGGCTTGCCATCCTTGCGGGTAGCGAGCCAGACGTTGTTCATGTAGCGAGCCACCACGTTGGGGAGTTGTTGGCCGAGGAAGGAGGGGAAGGCGCGCATCACGCCGCCCGTCTTCTTGTTCTCGATCATGCGGATGTGCGAGATGAAAATCAAGTGGAATTTGTATCGGTCGCTGGTGAGGCGCGCCACCTGGTTCTCGAACCGCTTGGACATGACGCCCCACAGGGACTGGTCGAACCCAGCCTTGTCGTCCGCGACGTTGTTCTCCTTGAGGACCGTGGCCATGCACGTGTCGTTCCAGAAGGTGGCGCTATCAACGACGAGGACAGTGTTGCTATCCCACGTGGTGAGATCCCCAAGGTCTTCGTCGGGCAGCTTCCACTGCGTGGTGATGGCGATGGACTTCTTCCACGACTCCGGGTCCTTGGTGGGGATGGAGTAGTAGGAGATGTTGTCCGCCTTGCCCTTCTGCAGGTAGGCCGAGAGGATCGCCAGGTTGTTGTCGAGGTCCACGATGCGAACCTTGTAGTCGCTGTTGGCGAGGGTTGCGAGGAGGCCGGTCTTGCCGGCGCCCGGATCCCCTACCAGCAGGAGCTTCACTCGCTTCTGGTTGGGGTGTTGGGAGAAGGTTGGCATTCATCACTCCATTCGATTTCATAATCGTAGGCCCACGACATCGTCCCGTCAGGGAGGATGATATCGTAGGAGGGGACTAGCATGTCGGGGCGAACCTCGTCAACCGTCTTGACAGGGGTGCCGGGGGGAAACTTGTTGATGGTCGCCTTGAGCGTGGGCATCAGAAGATCCTGAGGATGAAGTCGATGGTGATTGCCGCCTGCATCAGGATGTAGCAGACGATGAGTGTGGGCAGCAGGACATCGAGGTTAAAAATCGCAGCGTACACCTGCTTCGCGCAGGATGTAGCGGCTGTGATCGACTTCCTCGCACCATCGCGAAGAAAAGTCGGGAGACATTGGAGATGATACCACACGATAGATTCCTTTCGTGATGATGGAGAGGGCGCAGTTGCAGCAGGGTGGATGGGTGACGTAGAGGGTGGCACCTATCGTGGGGAAGGTGGCGTTGTCAAGCACGTTGCGCTCCGCATGCTGCATGAGGCGCAACTTGGTGGCGCGATCCTTCAGGCGGTGGGGAGCATCCTGGATACCCGGGGGGAACCCGTTGTAGCCGAGGGCTACCTGCCTCTTGTCCGGGCCCACGAGGACTGCGCCCACCTTGGTGGATGGGTCCTTGCTCCACTGCGAGACATGGTGGGCAAGGTCGAGGAAGCGTCGATCCCACGGGGTCATGGGATGTCCTTGTCATAGTTGATGCCAAGGAAGGACTCGGCGGCGGTGACCATGTCGGTGAACCGAGTGTAGTACTCGAGGGCGGTCTGCTCGTCAGAAGTCCTCACTTCGAGGCGGCCCCTCACGATGGCGTTGACCATGAAGAGGTTGAGGGCTTCGATGTGGGCTGCGATATCTACGGGGTTCATTTCTTTCTCCGGTTGAGATGGTCAACGACGAGTGTTGCTATCTCCTCGCAGAGTGAAGGTCGAGCCTCCACTGCCACGAGGATCATCAACTGTCGGGACCCCTTGAAGATCGAACCCCCAATGTGCGTGTGCCTTGAAGCACTCGTGGAGGACGACCTTCGCCGGGGGGTGGAAGGCTGCGCGCATTCGTCGGGCGACTGCCTGGCATTCCTGGTAGCCATGGGTTACCTCATGGTAGCCGCTGCATATGCGGTCGATGGTCAGGGTTTCGAGGTTGGGCTGGAGGTAGCAGATGAGGAGGGCGAGGACTGTCATAGCGAAGGGTTCCCATCAGCCGGGCTAGGTGCTTCTCTGGATCCTTGGGGAGGGGAGTGCGCACCACCGTGTAGATGGTGACAGTCCCGTGGGCATTGGCTCCCCTCAGGCGGGCCACCGTCTCCACCTTCCCCTCCTTGATGAGGAGGGCTAGCTGCGCCTGCACATCGGGGAGGGAGAGGATGGGAAAGTCACGGCACACCGACTGCGCCGTGAACTCAGTGACCTGCATGAGGATGGCGGCCCGCGCCTTCTTACTCCTCAACATGGGTGCGGGTGGGGTCGGCCTGCCACTGCGGGCAGAAGGAGGCGACGCTGCAATACTTCTGGCAGCGCAGGTAGGAGCCGGGCCTCTCCTCAAGGTAGAGGTAGCGGGCGTCGGTGGCACTGGCGATGAAGGCGGCGGCGTCCTCCCTCGTGTCGAAGAGCTTGATGGCAGACTTGCGCCCATTCTTCATGACGGCAAACTTAGGGGGGCGGTGCCACCGCTCCTCGTCGGTGCAGGGCTGGGGACTGTCATGCTCCTTGACGCGCTGCGAGATGCGACGTTCTGCCTCCTCGGGAGACCAGAGGGGGATGTCCACCACTTGCACCATGAGGGTGGGGTAGTCGAGGTTGCGGGTGTTCCACTCCATCCAGTCACGGAGGATGGCAACCACCTGCAAAGACTTGATCTCCATGCCGTGGCGGCGCAGGAGGAAGGCGTAGGTGTTGAGCTGCTGCTCCCACTCGGCCTCCCCCTTCTGGTGGTTGAAGCGGGCAACGCTGGTAACCTTGTAGTCCTGGATGGTG
>Ga0209985_10001332_pt1 | contig 24510 bp, 16 predicted proteins | sample NOAtaG_FD_187305 | JGI IMG/M metagenome (GOLD analysis project Ga0209985, IMG submission 187305) | Freshwater lake microbial communities from Lake Erie, under a cyanobacterial bloom - NOAA_Erie_Diel6S_1000h metaG (SPAdes) (version 2) | ecosystem: Environmental > Aquatic > Freshwater > Lake ...
TGCACGTGCGGGTGTAGGTCTCGATCTTCTCCAGAAAGAAAAGCATGAGAAAGCAGACTCCTGTAAGGCTTACAAGAGAATAGACCTTGAGGTACCAAGCAGGCGGTAGGAGAGAATTGAAGTAAATTAGACTAGCCAAGACAAAAGAAAAGAGTGCGTAGAGGCACAGATAAAGAGAGGAGCGATCGTGCGTCCGAAATACGTATATAAACGCATAGAAGATAAAGGCGAGGAGGAGGGAGCCCAAGACTGTTCCGACAGCGAGTACGATTAAATGTTGCGTCTGTGAAACAAGACTTTGAAACGAGATAAAGAAGCTTGATTGGTTAGGCGTATTTCTCGCCTCCCCCCTCGCGGTCGAGGTATGGATGACCAAGAAAAAGTCACCACCTGTGGAAAACTTTGAGGGTGGCAGATTCCAAGGATAACTGTGGATCTCTTGCTGTGGATCTTGGCTTACCTGACCTCTTTCGTCGATTTGGTAAGCGCCCTTTCGGTCGGTGAGAAAGAGTCTTTGAGAGGTTTCGAAGGGACGGCTCGTTAGTTCAAAGTTTGCTTCGGGACTGTTCAAAAACTTGATAATATAAGTACCAAAATGAGGAAGCTCACGTTCAAAATTGCGAGTCCGAACTCTGTCGTTTATCGGCAGAAGAATCGCTCCCAGATCCTGGAGTCGCTCCCCCTCAAAGATTTCGAACACCTGATCGGGTGGCAGAAAGTGTCCAGGAATAAACCAGATCGAGCCGGAGATTCTCCAGTATTCTTCCTTCGTGAGGCGGCTGAGGTCGACTGCCCCATGCTTCGTTACCACGTTCTTTTCGTTGCCAAAGCGAAGATTCAAGATCTTGTCCATCAAAGACGTCTGTTCCTGCGCAGACAAGTCACCCGCCCTAGCAAGTCCCAGCAGTAGCAGCCACACGATCCAACGCATATGACGGACTCCCCCGGCCTTTTCTGATGCCATTCAAGGTATCGGAGAATTGTGGGCCTCCCCAACTGTCTTAGCCTTCTGATGGCTGATCCTTTCTGTAATGTAAGTCTCCATCGCGCTTCGATCGACCGATTGCTCCCGACTGTGATGGGTAAGGAGGCACATGAGTGAAGTCCGCTTCAACCGAACACCCTACACCGTGACCTATATGAAGGACGGTCAGAAGCAGACTATTCGCCGGGTTCCACCGCCCAAACTGCATGAGGCGATGCCGGAAGACCTGGTGACTTTGACTCGCGGAAAAAATGCTGACTTCAAGGCTGGCGATGAGATGACCGTGAAAAGCATCAACCCTCGTCACCCGAATATCCTTCAGCTCACCAATGAAGAGGGTCTGAGCACCTTTGTAGACTATTACGACGTACAGTTGGAGGAGGTTCGGAGCATGAGGGATGGAGTCGAGCCCCTTGATATGCCGATCAATAACCGCTATCTCTTATGGCCTTGAATCGAGCTTCCCAAGGCCATCGCTTCAAAACGGTTTGATCCTTCTGCTTGCTTGTTTCCGGCTGGGTCGAAGCTCCTGTCGCACCAAGGAGGCTTCAGACTCCGCCGTTTTTCTGATTATGGGGTACAAAGCTCGAGACTGGGTCCAGGGATGCCGTCTGTATCATATGCCGTCAAGAAGAAATCCTGCACCGCCCAGCCCATCAATCCACCTTCGGAATCAAAGACCAAAGCGCGAATATAGTGCTGTCCGTTCTCGTTCGGACCTTGATCATACAAGGTCAGATCCACCGTTTTGTTATCGCTTGAGCGAATGAAGTGAGTCTGTAGGGGAGCCCAAACGGTTTGGCCCGAACTGCAGCGCTCGAGGCGCTGAATCTCAAGTTTGGCTGTACCTTTGATAAAGGCAAATCGGGTTGCGATCGGAGCACCCGCTTGGAAGACCTTCTGATTGATGGGCAGTTGGATGGCAACGTCGCCACTGAGATCGTCGGGGTTCCGAATGAAACTCCAGAATATCGACGCATCGAAATCAGGAATCTCACCAAAGCGGTAGCCCTGTCCGGGGCGATCGTTCTGAAACTGAACGCCCTGACCTGGCGTGCGGCAGCGAGCAATATCGATCGTAGGATCATCCTGTGCCATCAACTGGCAGATCCCTGAGACAACCTCGCCCATGTACTTAAGCTGACGGCGGGTGTACCAGCTGGGGTTGCTCTGAAGGCGCTGCCCATTCACGTAGCGACCTGACGGGCCCACCAGCATGACAATGACGGTGTCTGTTAAGGTCTGAGTCTGACCGTTGGTGTCGGTGATTGTCACAGGAGTCTGATGCTGAAGGACTTTAATCGGTCGTGTCAGGATGCTGTCATCAGGGGGGATGATGTAGTGGGCTTGAAAGCGTATGGAGGACTCGCCATCTTTTTGCAACTGACTGCCGAGACAGGTGGTCAGGGAAAAAGGACAGTGGGTGATGAGAATGCGCTGAGGCCGGTTACTGACATTGTTCGGTCGTTCGAAGGTCAACTGCATGTAGTCGACGAAGAAGATTTCACTGGCTCGAGTGTCAAGTTTGAGGTTCGCCTGAATCGGTGGCGAGAAGTTACTGATCTCTAAGCGAGTGGGCCTCGGCTTGAGCTCGATGCGTTCGCGCGTGCTCGCATCTTGCCAGATAAACCCTGTGTTGAGAATTTGAATCATTTCTCGGGCAAAGAGGATCTGTAGATTCTTAGGACTGCGTGGCTCGCGATGATGCATTCGGGCAAGCTGCCAAATCCAATCGTAAACATCATCCGCTTTGCTGAGAGCTGTCGGTAGTTCGATTCGCTGAGATTCAAGCTGCTGTCGCACCCAAGCCCCGTAGGCATTCAGTTGGACTTTGCTTTGACCTGCGGCGGATTCTCCGAGACCAAGAGTTGCCAGTGGCAAGCCCACAATCGTTTCGGCTAAAGAGGGGCCCCGTAGCCCTTCGCTGTTGGGATAACGCGTGCGACTCGGATCCGAGTTGAGACGGGTCTCCTTGTAAGCAAGTGCGAGCAGTATATCAAGGGGTATTCGATGCTGCTGAGACGCTGCGCTCAAGGCGAGAGCCATAGGGCCGGGCGGCGACGTCGCTGGTGACTTGGACTTTTTGCCATCACCGCAACTCACTCCGAGTCCGGCGATCACGAGAATGACAATGAAGGGTAAGGACCAGGTCCTGACGCGATGCATAAAGGATCTCCCTCCGATGATTTCTATCATTATAGCCTAACTTTCCATCTCGCCGAAATGTCGCGCTAAATAGGCTGTTTTGAATCCAGAAAACAAGAAAACTCTTGCTCTTAATAATCATGAAAATTATTATCATGATCATAACCAGCTGCAGCTGGGGTCTCCTCCTCGCGTAAGGGCTCAAGCTGCGAGCGGATCGGATGGAATCCACCGAGAGGGGCGACGGTCTGTTATGCAAACGACAGTCGGCTTTTTTTGGGGTGAGTGTGATTGATGACGTACGGTCTTTAAGGCCATTTCGAGACCTCCTCAGCTTGATGAGGTCTCTTTTCCCCGTGACTGGGTCGGCATCGGCCCGTAGAGGACGCTATCCCGTGAATGTCAGGATCCCCTTTCTCATCGCTCTGTGTCTGATGCTGCTCGTTCCCGCACTTCGGGCCACAGAAAATCTGGAGCGCTTGTCGGTCTATGGATCTCGTGACCGACGTTTGACCGAACCCAGTTCGACGACGATTCTGAGTAAAGAGTGGTTGGAAGCGTACAAATACAGCGACATCAACCGTGTGCTCAAAACAGTGCCCGGCATTCAAGTGCAGGAAGAGGACGGCTTTGGCCTCCGCCCGAACATCGGCATGCGAGGGGCTCACCCCCATCGAAGTCGCAAGGTACTCTTCATGGAGGATGGGATTCCGATCGGTCCCGCACCTTATGCGGCGCCTGCGGCTTATTATGTGCCGTCGCTGCTGCGAACCGAAGGCATCGAGGTCACCAAGGGATCTTCGTCCGTTCGCTATGGGCCCCAGACGATTGGTGGCGTTGTGAACCTGCTGAGTCCTGACTTCCCAGATGAGGACTTGAGTGCGAGTGGCGAGGTTGCGGTCGGGAGCTTCAACCTGCAAAAGGCTCGGCTGAGTCTAGGCGGACAAAGCGGTGCTTGGAGCTGGTTAGTCCTGGGTGCTAGACTTCAAACCGATGGTTACAAGACTCTACCGAACGATCAAAAGACCGGCTTCAACAAACGCGATCTCTTAACGAAAATCCGCTATCGCTTTACCGACGAGCAGAGTCTCGGACTCAAGCTGGGGTGGTCGGATGAACTTTCACAAGAAACCTATCTCGGTTTGAATCGGAGCGATTTTGAAGCGGATCCCTACCAACGCTATACGGCCTCCGAGCGAGACGAGATGGAGAACTGGCATCGTCAGCAAGCCCTCGATTATGTCGTGGTCACGGATCGCCTGCTGCTGCGCTTAACCCTTTATCGACATCGCTTTGAAAGACTTTGGTTCCGGTTTAACGGTTTTGGCGATCGCGGCATCGATGTGCGCAAGGTTCTTGCCCAGCCCTTAGGCCAGAATCAGCATCTTTATGATGTGCTCAAAGGCACTGACGATACATTAGGTAGCGAAGATCAGATCGTTATGGCTTCCAATGACCGTGGGTACTTGAGCCAAGGAGTGAATTGGGAAGGCGAATATCGCATTCAGACGGACGAAGGACTGCATTCACACGAATTCGCTTGGGGGATCCGCCTGCATGAAGATTCAATTCAGCGCCATCATGGCGAACAAAGGCTGGCTATGATGGATGGGCGACTGGACGATAGCGGATCCGCTATCATTCCCACCACCCTGAATACCGACACAGCAAACGCGCAGTCATTTTATCTGATGGATACCTATCGCTATCGGAACCTCCGTTTGACACTTGGGGTTCGACATGAGGCCGTGCTGCTCAAGCGTGACGATCGGACAGAGAGCGGTCAAGATGATCGTCACGTCCGCCGGGACGCCACCATGCCAGGACTTGGAGCCTTTTACAAACTCGGCGAAGGCTTTGGGGTCCTGGCCGGGGTTTATCGTGGCATTGCCTTGGCCGGTTTGGATGACGAAGCTCAGGGTCAACATGAGGAGAGTTGGAACTATGAAGCTGGATTTCGTCTGATCCAGGGTGCTGCCCAGATCGATCTTATCGGCTTTTATAATGATTATGCCAATATCAAAGGCACCTGTAGCTTCTCTTCAGGCTGCACGGCGGATAGCTTGGACAAGACCTTTGACGGCGGCCGAGCTACGATCTATGGGCTAGAGCTTGCAAGCAGCTATGGGGAAACTTGGGGAGAATTTTATTGGCCTCTTAGTGTCCAGTACACCTATACGCAGGCGTCCTTCGGAGATGATTTTTTCTCAGCTCTCCCTGACTGGGGCTTAGGAGCTGTTAAAAGTGGTGATCCGCTGCCTTACATCCCGCAGCATCAGTTGGGGGCTCAAGTCGGGGTGAGGTGGAGACAGGTCCAGTTTAATCTGACGGCTAAGCGACAAAGTCAAATGTTTGATCAATCGGTTGCAGAAGGTCGGGAGGTGCTTTCCGCTTCGACAGTCGTAGATGCGGCGTTGAGTTACTTTCCAAGCCAAGACTGGGAGCTCTACTTGAACGGAGACAACCTGTTCGATGACCGGACGATTGTATCACTCAGACCCTTTGGAGCGCGTCCTGGCAAGCCTCGGAGTTATACGATGGGTGTGAAGGCACGTTTTTAATCCTCTGGCGAGATCTGCAGCTGACTGACAAATCTCTGTGGGCTGGTGGCACTGGGCCGATGCAGGGATCGTCTGTCTTTCTGTTTTCGCTCTCCTCCCACTGGCAATCTGCGGCTTCGGCTATGCTTAGCGCAGTTTATGATACGTCTGCTGATCGAGCATCTCGTTGAGCACCTGCATGGGAGCGCGGAGTTCTAAGTCGAGCGGTCTAACATTGATCCGCCGCATTTTATTACCCTGGTGCCAGTCTTGCAGCACGTGACTGATCTCGATCAAGGGCTCAAGGGCGCGCCCTTTGAACCGAAACAGGATGGCGAGAATAAAGCCGATGCTGACCAGACCAAAAATTGTGATCGACCAGCTGCTATTCCAGGCAGCTACGCGAATTCTCTCACTCAGCTGCCGGAAGGAGTCACGCTGCTCTTGCGAGATAGCAGAGAGAATCTGCAGGAGCTGAGCTCGAGCCATAGCTTCACCCTCAACTGCCTGAGGAAAAAGGCGTTCCAACTCGTCCAGCCGCTCTTTGTCTGCATGACCTGGCATCAGAATGCGCAGTTGAGCGACCTCAGTCGTAAAGCTAGCTCGTTGGGTCTCGGGGCCCTCCCATCCTGAAAGCGAAAGATGCACCTTTTTCAATGAGGTCTCGATCTGCAGGTGCTGGGTGAGCTTTTGATTGAAGTTAGGATAAACATTTTCGAGGAGGGTAATACAAAAAAAGCATAGAATTGCATAGAGAACGACGATGAGACCGAATCCAACTTTGAAATTGCGCTGAAGACTCATAGCACGCCTTATGTATTCAAAAGCCGAGAGACATTACCCGTCATCGATACGACGATGAGAATATCTCCAGACCGCAGGATCTCATTGGGTTGGGCCAATTGCACATTGCCAGACTCAGCACTGCGTATGGCCACGACAGTGATGCCAAAGCGCTTTCGCAACTCGAGATCCACGAGCGACCGGTTGACAAAGTTTTCCGGAACCTTGAATTCAGTGACAACGAGATCCTTCCCCAGTGACATCTCTTCGAGGATATCCTCATGCATCACCCGGTTTGCAAAGCGCTCTCCAAATGCCCATTCAGGATTGATGACCTCGTCAGCTCCGACCAGTTTCAAGATCCGTGAGTGCAGCTCATCGTTAGCGCGGGCGATCACCCGCTTAGCGCCCATCTGTTTCAAGAGGGCCGTGCAGATAATGGCCGCTTCCTTCGACTGATCACCTGTTGCACAGATGCATACGTCACGACTGGCTGGGTTGAGCTGAGCGATGGTATCCTCATTTGTTGCATCAAAACAGATCGCCTGCGACACATGAGGAGAGGCCGCCTGAATCTTTTGCTGGTCAATATCCACTGCGATCACATCCGCATTTTTATTGGATAGAGCCCGAATCAAGCCCATTCCGAACTGTCCAAGACCGATAACGATGATTTGCTTCTTGACCAATGACCGACTCCTTGCGAACGAGGTGTTCAACCAACTGTTACGTCCTCGTCAGGCAGATTCCAGCTACGCCGTGAGGTATTGTACGCGAAAAACACTGCGATGGACAGAGGTCCGATACGACCTAGAAACATGCAGAGCATGATGAGACTTTTACCGATCGAGTCTAGCAGCGGGGTCGCCCCGGCCGATAAGCCCACAGTGCCCAGTGCGGATACCACTTCGAACAGGGCCATGAGGGGCGGAATGTTTGGTTGTGTCAACAGCAGGGAGAGAAAGATGCTGAAACAGATACCACCCCCCATGATGAAAATCGTGGTCGAGCGAAGGACCGTATCGGAAGGGATGTGACGCGAGAAGGCTTGGACAGTGGAACGGCCCAAGGTCGTGCTCCAGACCGTGAACACGATGACCATAAAGGTCGTGACCTTGACTCCGCCCGCTGTGCTGCCGGGTGCCCCGCCGATAAACATCAGGAGTATCAATATGACCTGACTGGCTGGACTGGTTTGGGACAGGTCGATGGAATTAAAGCCGGCGGTTCGAGCCGTCACAGAGTGAAACCAGGCATTATTGAGCTTGTCCCAGAACCCAAACGGAGCCAGAGTCCGGTTCCACTCGAGTCCGGCCAGCATCAGCGTTCCGAAGGTCAGGAGGAATATCGTCGCGACAGCAATAAAGCGGAACTGCAGCGAGATGTTTCGACTTTTCTTCCAGAGGGTCGGAAAGGCGAAGATGAACCCCGGAGAAAGGCCCCCGAGAACAATCAGCCAGCCAACGACCTGCAAGACGAGAGGATCTTGGGCAAAAGGTATGAGGTTCTGCGTGTGAATAAAAAAGCCAGCGTTGCAAAAGGCGGAGATAGCCAGAAAGGTACCCTTCCAGAGAGCATCTCCGAAGTCAGACCCCTGTTTGGCAAAATGGGCGGTTAAAATGAAAATCCCCAAAGCCTCAATCGAAAAGGCCATTGCTAAAATACGGCGCAGTACAAATTTCACTTCACCGCGTAACCTCGCCCCGAACACAGACATCAGCGTAGCTTCCTGTTTGAGGCTGAGTTTTTGCCCGACGAAAAGCAGAGCGAGTGAGGAAAGAAACATGATCCCTAGACCACCGATCTGCACCAAGATAACGAGGATCAACTGACCCGTAAACGTAAAATCCTTGCTGATATCGAGGACCGCTAGGCCAGTCACGCAAGCAGCACTCACTGCCATGAAGGCTGCATCAATCCACTCGACGCCCTCCTGGGCGCTGGAGCTGATAGGCATTGCGAGCAAGATCGACCCGATACTGATAATTCCCAAAAAAAACACGATGACGGCGCCTTCCGGGTGGAAGAACAAGGCCTCGACCGAATTGCCGATGCGGCTGCGAATCTCACGGGTGGGCAAGGCCAAGAGGAGTCCGGTGAGTATCATCGGCAGGCTTGAAAGAGTCAGTCGCGCTAAGATAGGCAGATTGGAGGAAGCATAAAGAGGAATTGCAAGCAGGCTGAGCATGATGGCGATTGTGAGCATGCGACGTTTGGATGGTCGGGACAGCAATTGCCAGTAGAGCCAAATCGTCCAAAAAACAAACAGCGCTCCTGCGAGAAGGGTGAAGAAGGCGACTGGATGGTAAGTATAACTCAAGAAGAAAACATAGAACCAGTTGAGACAGACAGCAAGAGAGGAGCAAAACATCAGCTGCCGGGCCGCTCGCTTGGGATTCACCGTCTGTTGCAGGGAATCGGCTCTGAGACGGAATAAGAAAAGCAGCGATCCCATACCAGTGAGAACAATAAGGAAACAGCGGGAGGGCGAAGCACTGTTGTACAGCAAAAGACCGATCATGTAACTCAAAATAGTGGTGCTGAGGAGACTGCGAGCGAGCCTGTTTTTCTGCAGCAACAGGGCTGTAAAGCCACAAAGAAAGAGAACCAGCAGCAGAACATTGATCCCAATATTCTGACCGAACTGAGGCAGGCTTTCCCGCTCTGAAAAGCCTGCAAACATCGAAGCGAGAAACAATCCAATGCCAAAAAAAGTCCCGAGACGACGAGGGTTGAACGGAATCAAAAACTGTGCATCGGTGATCATGTCGCAACAGGCCTCTGCAGTGAGATAAGCATGTCGAATCTGTTCCTCAAAAGGCCTCCTGACTGACTCTAAGGGTCTCGAGTCGACCGATGAAAAAAGTGTTCCCCTGAATCTTTGCAATTCGAGCGAGGCGCTGCCGCTCAATCGCATCCAAGGGATCGTGCTCGTGCCAATTCTGGAGCAGCGACCGATTTCCCCTATGGACGATACCAAATTGGGGATAACGAGCATCCATGTAAAAGTAGATACGGGCGATATCTCCCCGAACGTGCGGTGGGGGCTCGACGACATCTCCCTTGACCTCAAAGTCGCAACGGCCGAACTTTCGGTCCTCGCCGGCAACTTCGCCAAAAGGAAAGTTGCTGCGTGCGCGATTCAACTCACCGATCGCAGGCCAGAGATTATAGAGATCAGCTTCCATCCGTCGAAAGTCGATCGAGGCTTCCCGCGCGCACTCCCTTCCCCGCTGCATCCGAGTCCCATGCTGACAAGAGGGATGACCCTGTGTCCAGGCCGTAAAGTGTCGACCGAAGACGCTGGCTGGTACCACGTGTTCCCATTCAATGCGATGCCCCCGCGCACTCTGTGCTTTGAAGCCACAGGAAGAAAAATCAAGCACCCTTTTCCTGTGAAAATCGTAGGCACAGTCGCAGTAGATCTCACGACCCGATGGGAAAAGCTCTCGCAGCTCCTGCTTGGCAGCATCAAAATTGGCAGGATGAGTGGTTGCGAAGCTGAGCTGACCCTTATCAGGTGGTCCTTTCGTAGGCGTCGGTAGCGATCGAGGCAGCGCAGGAGGAGGCTGAGCTTGCCGCGTGAGCGTCCAGGCGAGCAGAAGCGTCACAAGAGATAGTGCAATTTTTAGGATTTTTTTATGCATAGATCCCTGTGATTTGCAAAATCCAATACACCTGATCGTTTTGGACAACCGTATTGTTCAGGTTGGTCTGCCCCCTGTCAAGTCTAGCGTATGGGGCTCGTCGCTTTCCGAGGCAGCTAGGCTGCTGGGGCGGCAGATGTCATGGAATCATACCATGAGACTGTCTCGTTCGCGTGGCATAATCCGAATCCGCGGCATCCTATTCAGAGTCGAAGCCGGACGCTTGGGCTGGCATAGCGAGTCAGGTGGGAGTTCGCGCGACGGGGGACTGCAGACGAAGAGGAGGCAGATATGTAGGGGGCAGAGCTGCTTACTTCTTTGGCAACTTTTTCATCATGGACACCAGGTCTTTGACTAAATCATTCGGTACCGGAATCGTCAGGTGATACTGGACCACTCGCCACGCTTCTGGTTTACCTTCCCGCAGCAGGACACCGCTTCCTCGACAGGTTCCGTAGGTGTCATGATCGAGCATTTCGTCAAACCAGGCTGTGCGACCATCGGGTGAGAGTTGGATGTGCCGAATTCCTGGCTTATAGGTCCATCCTCGTCCCGCATCAAAGTGTGGCTTCGCATAGGCTTGGAAAGTAGGGAGATCCCAGCGTTCACTCGCATCTGTACCGATGAAGACGGCATCGGGATGGAAGAGCTTAAAGTAGGCCTTGAAGTCTGCCTTCGAAGCTGCTGTATGGAGCTGATCGAGCACGTCGGCGACATCATGTTTCACAGTTGTGGCCTGCAAAGGAATGAGCCAACTCCAAAAGAGAAGTCCAATTGACCAGAAACGCATCGAACGGACTCCTTTCTGTCAAGGGATGAGGGTCGTGCGACCATTATTCACGAACACCTCCTTAAAGTCACGACGTTTATCGGACTCCTTCCCTGCAGACCTGGTCTTTGCAGGCTCCCGGACTCATGTTGAACACTTGCACAGGCCATTTGGAGCAGGTAAGGGCTTGTCGTGTTCCGGTTGTCGGCTGCGCTGATGCAAAAGCTACCTCTTATCAATAAGTACGAATTTTATTCCTAATGAAAACGACTGTTTGACTTATCTTCGTCGGTTCGCTCCCCTCGTCCCTCCAATCGGTTCGAAAGAGACCGAAGCACCCTGCACGACGTTCGAGGGGGGTCTGTTCTCAGGATGGTGGTCCGACTTTTTATCATTTTTCTTGTCTTCACGTGGTGCTCAGCCGAGGCTGCTGCATCAGTGGTTCTACGGACCAACCTACGGACGGCTATGGAGCCAGGGACAGAACTCGAATATGTGTTTGACCCCGACTTGCAGCATAGCATCGAAACGATCCTGCGCGACGAGGACCAGCTAGACTGGAACAAGAGTTCCACGGCGACGCCAAGCTTTGGCTACCGGCCAGGGGCTCTGTGGGCGCGTCTGACCATAAAGGACACGCGACCTCAAAAGGTTCCCCTCATTCTCAAAATAGCCTATCCGCCACTCGATGAAATCGAATTTTGGAGCCCTTCGGGAGCGACTTGGATTCAGTTGCGAGCAGGAGATCACGTGCCGCGCTTCAGTTGGGCGATGGATACGAGAAACCCCACCTTTCCTTTGCCAACTGGAGAGGAGAGCTTCACGATCTATCTAAGGCTGAAAAGCTCTTCATCTTTGAGTCTACCACTCAAAATTATGGAACAAGCAACCTTCGAGCGGCATCGAATCATCGACGAAAGCCTGCAAAGTCTTTATTTTGGTGCACTATTCGTTCTCGGACTTTATAACTTTTTAGTGTTCATATCCTGTCGACTGATATTTTACGCTTCCTATGTGGTATTTTTGTTTGGTTACGGAGCTTTTCAAGCCGCATTTAGTGGGCAATGGCACTACTACTTCAGTCAGTTATCACCTGGCGTCAGTGATCTCATGCTCGTCCAGGGAGCTAATGTTATAGCGATCGGGCTAGTGACCTTCATCCTGAATGTCTTTGAGCTCAAGGAAAAACCACGGCTTAGGATGATGTGGCTCCGGTGCGGATACATCATAACGGGCTTGGCTTCCTTGAACGTCTTTGCTGCCTTCTTCCTACCGCATGGCTTTTGCCTACGCATCAGCTTTGCTCTGGGCGGCATCGGTACCCTGTATTCCTTATATTCAGCAGCCTTAGGAATTCAGCAGCGCGAGCGCATGGCAAAATGGTTTCTGTTCGCGTGGAGCTTCTTTTTAACAGGTTCAGCGATCAATATTCTCCGCAGTCTTGATATCTTGGGGTCGAATGTTTGGACCATCAATTCCCAGCAAATCGGGTCAGCACTCGAATTCACTCTTCTCTCGTTTGCGATGGCTGATCGAATCAAAACGATGCAGGAGCGGATCAACCAGGAGCGCGAAGCGGCACTGAAAGCTGAGCAGGCAGCCCGAGAGGCTGACCAAAGGGCTCTCGAGGCTAGCCATGCTGCTCTCGAAGAGCAAAAGCGACTCGCTGAACTGAAAGATCAGTTTCTTGCCAATACGTCCCATGAACTCAGGACTCCACTCAATGGTATGATTGGGATGTCGGAAGCTCTGCTCGATAAAAGATGTCTGGCAAGTGATGAGCAGACCGCTGTAGAAGAGATCCTAGGAGCAGCTCGACATCTTTCCAAACTTGTCAATAATATTTTGGATTTTGGAGCTAGTAAGCGCGGCACAATAGACATACAGCTGCAGTCTGTCGATCTTAAACAGCTGATCCAGACCAGTCTCCTGCGACAGGCAGATGCTTTCCCCGATAGAAAGCTAAGGATTCAAGAGCAATTGCCGAGCGAGACTGTGACTGTAAAAGCTGATGCGCAACGTCTCATTCAGGTCCTCGATGAAATCTTAAGCAATGCCTATAAGTTCACTGAAAAAGGTCGGATCACGATACGGTGCAAGCTCGAAGAGGATGCCGTCGAACTTCTGATTCGTGACAATGGAATTGGGATATCACCGGAGCGACTAGCAAATCTGCATCAGGCTTTCGAACAAGGCGATGGCGCGGCGAGTCGGAAGCATGGAGGAGCCGGTCTGGGATTGGCTCTTGCTCGAAGTCTGATTACAGCGCAGGGGGGATCCTTGCAGATCCAGTCGGTCGTAGGTTTGGGGACGACCGTGATTCTGCGCTTTCAAAGAAGCCACGAGGCACCAGTCGCCTTGCAGGCAGTCGAACCTGAGTTCCTTCCAACTGAGGGGACGGGCCGACCATCCTTTGACAAGACCGAAGCTGAGGGCCGACCCCAGCATCTTCAGCTGATAGCGACTTCAGAAGATCACACTCCTGTGAGGGATTCTGCAGACGTTCGAGTCTTGGTGGTTGATGATGATGCCCTCAACCGACGGGTGATTCGGGAGCACCTGTCTCACGGCCCTTATGATATCTTTGAGGCTGCCAGTGGCGATGAGGCCCTTCGACTGATGCAAGAGGCTTCCTTCGATGCGGTCCTGCTCGATGTCATGATGCCTGGCATGACCGGCTATGAGGTCTCGCGCCATATCCGTGGTCGATTCAATGCGACAGATCTGCCGATTCTCATGTTGACTGCGAAGCAAGAAGTCAAGGACACGATCGAGGGTTTTCGCGCCGGAGCGAACGATTATGTGCACAAACCCTTCGTCAAAGACGAATTGCTGACACGCCTCGATACCCATCTCAGTATCTCGCGCACAGCACGAGCCATGCGGCGCTTTGTGCCACAAGACTTTATTCACATGCTTGGGCATCAACATCTCGTCGACCTCAAACTTGGAGATGCTGCGTCGCAGGATTTAGGTGTTCTGTTTGCAGATATTGTCGGCTTCACCAAGATACTTGAGAGTATGCCCCCGACGGAGACCTTTGCGTGGCTCAATCGCTGCTATCAGATTTTTGGGCCAGAGATCAGGCGAGCGGGGGGCTTTATCGATAAGTATATCGGTGATGCGGTGATGGCTTTGTTTCCAGGGTCTGCGGACGATGCAATAGTCGCCGCACTCAGCATGCGAGAGGGTTTGCGTGCCCTACCGGGCGTGAAGATCGGGACGGGAATTCACTGGGGACAGACTATGCTCGGAACCCTCGGTGAACCTGAACGTTTCGATATGACGGTGCTGTCCGACAGCGTGAATATAGCGGCACGGATCGAGGGTGTGAGTAAAATCTTTGGTTGTTCCGTGATCGTCTCAGCGGAGCTGAAACGAGCGCTTCAGCGACCTGATACCTATCACTGGCGCCCTCTTGGAAAGATTCGCTTGAAGGGGCGCGGAGCAGCTGTGGAGCTCTATGAATTACTCGACAGTGACGAGCAATCCTCCCAAAAAATCGCAAGTCTTGACGAATTCGAAGCTGGGCTGAAGGCCTTTAAAGAGGGCCAATTCCTCAAGGCGAGGCTGCACTTTCAGGCCGTTGTCGATGACTGCCCCCAAGACGGTCCGGGGAAATTTTATCTTGCACGCTGTCAACAGATGGAGAATGGCGAGTTCGAATTCGACGGAACTTTGGTGCTCACGGAGAAAACCTAAAATGGTCAGTCAACAAAAAGATAAGGTCGATGCGTTAGCACGTTCTCCTAAACCGCTAGCTCGCGATCTTTATCTACGACAGGATTTGAGCAAAGAATTAGGGAATGAATCGGAGGGGATCAGCACCTTCGATCCTCTGAGGACATGTCGGTTGCTCATGAAGATACTGTTCTACGTCCTGTTGGGAGCAATGTCCTGGTCTTTCTCGATACGGTCAGAGCCGCTGAAGGGACATGTTGTGAGTCCCATAGTGTTGACAGACGAATTGCTCGAAAATCCAGAGGCTATCGGTCAACATATTCTGGTCGCATCGGATCCTGATCGTTTGATGCATCCTCAAGGTATTATGAAAGGACAGTTTGAGAGCGACTTTCGTGATTTGGGAGGACGTCGAGCCCTGAGCTTTGGGGTGAATCGCAATTGGCCACATTGGGCTGTGTTTGCAATTCAAGTCACAGGATCAGTGTCTACACGAGTCCTCCTCGAGTCGACCTATGTGGCGACGGATCGACTGACTGTCTACCAGGTAAGCCCGGACGGTACGATTCTCTCCGAGGAGACGCTGGGGGATCGAGTGCCGTTTTCAGCACGTAAGTTCCAGTACCGCTACCCCGTCTTTGATTTGAACCTCCAGCCCGGTCTCAACTATGTCGTCATCAAAGTGGAAACCACCTCGCTCGTCGTTTTCGATTTCACTCTCTATAGTGAAAGTTCTTTTCTAAAGGAAAAAATGCGAGAACTTGTGGCCCTTGGGTTGATGCTGGGAGGAATTGTTACCATATTGATCTATAATCTCTTTTTGTTTTTCTCGACTAAGGATAGTTTTTACGGACTTTATGTTCTTTACATTGCAAGTTTTTTTGTATTTTCATTAAGCTTTTATGGAGCTCTTCCCTACTTCGGGTTTGCTGACATCGAAGACGCCCCTCTAACAGGCTGGGGTGTCTATGTTGTGATCGATTTCGTGAGCATGAGTGCTTGCCTTTTTGCAATCAAGTTTCTTGATCTCAAGCGTAGCTTGATATGGATGTATCGCGTACTTTTGATCTGCGTGATCCTGGCAGCAGGTAATGGCTGCCTCACTCTCCTGACTCAGAGCAGCATTGGTGTGACCAAGCAAATTTCACTGGTTCTCTCTTTTATCATGGGTCCTGCTTTGGTTGTTGCTGGTGTGGTGCGTGCGATTAAGGGTTTTGGACCTGCTGTTTACTTTTCAGTTGCTTGGTTTTTTGTGGTGGCAGGCAACACACTTATCCTATTTGCAGCGGGTGGGATTATTGAGAAGAACTTTGTTACGAACTGGAGCCAGCTGATCGGTGGTAACCTTGAGATGCTCTTTCTCTCCTTCGCTCTTGGGGCTCGGATCAATCTGATCAAAGCAGAAAAGCTCATTGCTGAACAGCAGGCGCGCGAATCGAGCGCCAAAGCCCTAGCGGAAGAACGGCGCCTGAACGAACAGCGAGATCAGTTGGTTGCGAATACCAGCCATGAGCTTCGGACACCGCTTAATGGAATGATGGGCATGATACAAGCAATCATCAAACGGGATGGAGAGGGTCTCAGCCCAGAGAGCCAGAGGAGTCTCTATGTCGTTGTTTCAAGTAGCAAACGGCTGGCTGCTTTGATCGGTGATCTATTGGATTTCTCCCGAGGCCAACGGCAGCTCATTCCCTTGCATCGAGCGCCAATCTCCGTGCAGGTGCAAGCAGAGCACGTAATGGAGCTTTTGCAGCCGACGCTGGAAGGGCGTAAGGTCCGACTCGAACTATCTATTCCTGATGACTTGCCACCCGTATATGCTGACCCCGAGCGACTGCAACAGATACTGTTTAATCTCGCTGGTAATGCTTGCAAGTTCACGGAAGAAGGTCATATCGAAATCAATGCGAAACAAGATGGAGAGAGAGTGATCGTCGGAGTCGAGGACACTGGGCCAGGTATCGCACCCGAGGCACAAGAACATATCTTCGAGGCCTTTGCCCAAGGTGATGGAGGTATTGCCCGGCGGTATGGGGGCACCGGTTTAGGTCTGGCTATCGTTAAGCAACTGGTCGAAGCGCACGGCGGAGAGCTTGGATTGCAATCAACCCCCGGATTCGGTTCGACCTTTTGGTTTAGTCTGCCGATCAGCACCGGCGAGGTCGTCCTGCAGGGATCTGGGATCAATCCCGGCCTCGAGACCCGACTTGTGAGTCTTCGGGCACAGATAGAAGCGGCAAGGGGGCAAACTCAGGAGAGCCTCGTACACATATCGAGACCATCCTTGCCTCAAAGTCAGACTCATTTGCACATCTTGGTCGTCGATGACGAGCCAACGAATAGGAGCGTGCTCGAGGATCTTTTGAGCTTGAACGGTCATCGAGTGAGCTCAGTCGCCACGGGAGGATCCGCTCTGGATATGATCCGACACGGTGCAACGCCCGATCTGGTTCTGCTTGACATTATGATGCCGGGAATGAGTGGATTGCAGGTGCTCGCCACTCTGCGTCAGAGCTACAACGAAGCAGAGCTTCCGATCATTCTCCTTACGGCTAAGGCCCTGACAAAGGATCTTGTTGAGGGCTTTCTTCTTGGAGCCTCTGACTATATCCTCAAACCTTTTGTGGCTGAGGAGATTGAGGCTAGAATCGCACATCAAGCCCGATTGAAAAAAGCCATCTGGGATTCACAATCAGCACGGGAAGAAAGTAACCGGATGAGGTTGCAACTCGACCATACGGAAGATCAGCTTCTCCATGCGGAGCGCTTGGCAAGTATCGGGGCCGCAACGGCAGGGATTGCGCATGATCTGGGCAACCCCTTGCACCATATCTCGACGGTCCTGAGCTGGATACGCGATCGAGTGAAGAAGGTGGAAGTGCTTGAAGCTCTGCCAAGTGCTGCGACTCATGAACTTAAAAACATCAAAGAAACTATAGATTTGGCGGAAAAAGCGACGACGACCGCCATCGAACTCACTCAAGCCATTCGTGTCGCTGTGCGTACGGACAGTGGCGACATCAGTCTTCTCGACCTGAAGTCGGTACTCGATGATGGTCTTACCATACTCCATCATAAGCTCCGATACTATGAATATACGTGCCGTTGCGATCCAGGAATACTCGTTCGTGGGAAACGCAGCGAGATGATTCAGCTCGTCATGAATCTGGTATCCAATGCGGCTGATGCTGTCGCCGACGTCTCGGAGAAAAAACTTTTGATCGTTGCTGAATTGAAAGACGGGCAGGTGACTCTGTCGGTAGAAGATAGTGGACCTGGAGTGCCCGTGAATCTGCGCTCCGTGATCTTTGATCCCTTCTTTACAACAAAGCCCAGTGGTAAAGGCTCAGGCTTGGGGCTAGCCGTTGTCCGTTCGGTGATCAAGCATCATGGCGGGAGTCTCTCGGTTGATGAGAGTCCATCACTAGGTGGCGCACGCTTTAAAGTCATGATGCCTGCCGCTTAAGAGTCCCGGCCAAGTCAGGGATGGTTGGCTCGACCCGTGGAGATCTTATCGTTGGAGAGAGGCTGCACGGCGATCGCTTAAAAAAGAAAACCCGACGTCTGGCACTCAGACATCGGGATTCTTGGTGGAGGTTAGGAGGATCGAACTCCTGACCTTTAGAATGCAAATCTAACGCTCTACCAACTGAGCTAAACCCCCACTTGCTCTCTCTTGCGAGAGGCCCCTGAATATGAACAATAATTCCTCCACTGGCAAGCAAAAAAATCAACTTGGCTGTAGCTCCCCTTCCGTATGGCTTTCGTGCTCGATTTGCTGAGCCCAGTCTTTGGGAAAGAGACTTCTGAGCCGGCACCCTTCGGTGCTCAGATGAACAAGTCCCACTCCACAAGCCGCACCGGCATAGAAGACCAGGACATAGCCATCCCCATCCACGGACTGGGCGAGCGTGTCGTCCAGCCAAAGGTCCTCACGTTTGAGGTAGGTACGGAATTGGTCCCTGCCGAGATGGACGCAGTTTTTTCGGGCGTATCGACCTAAGACCCGAGCGGCACCTGTCGCCAGTTTTGGAAATTGAAAGCTCAGCTTGGCTAGATACTGACCGCAGGTTTCGATCGGAAGTCCGTCTGGCACCACGTGACTGATTGGGTGAAAGGCGAGACGCTTGGGACTCTTCTGGATGAAGACGTAGCCATCTAAAACCTCTTGCGGAAGACCAAATCGATCGATCAGCGACTGTCGAAAGCGAAGCGCGGTAGAATCCATCAGCTCTCCTTCTCGAGCACGGCGATGTAAAAGCCCCCGCTATCGTTTTGATGGGGCCAGATGCGAAGGGTATGGGCGAGTTGTGGGGAAAACTCTTGCTCACCCCATGCAGTCAGACCCGCTTGCCACTGCCAGCCGGGAAGCTCGACGGGCTTAATCCGGAGCTTGGTATCTTGTCCGATCACTCGATCCACCACGTATTCGTTTTCTTCAGGGCGAAAGGTGCACGTGGAGTACACGATCCGTCCACCAGGTCGGCAAAGCTCGACAGCTTTTTTGAGCAGGGCGATCTGCACGCCTCCATGGAGGATAGTCCCTGCTGGAATCTCATGAGCAAGGATGCTGGGATGCTTGCGAGCTGTTCCCTCGCAGCTGCAGGGAACGTCCACAAGGACCCGATCGAACCAAGCGGTGGGGGCTTTCAGTTGGGCGCCGTGGGCGACTGTTGTGGCTATATTGCTCAATCCAAGGCGACTCGCATGCATACGAAGGACACTGATCCGATCGGATCGCCAGTCGTTGGCGATCAGCGTTCCCCGATCATCCATAGCGAGTGCGATCTGCATGGTTTTGTTACCGGGTGCTGCGCACAAATCGAGAATTCGCTCCCCTGGCTGGGGATCGAGAAGATAAGCAGGAAGCATCGAGACCTCCTCCTGCAGATGATAGAAGCCAGCCATATACTCGGGCAACCGAGCGGGACGGAGTGACGAGGGCACGCGAAAGGCAGCCGAGCGCCACCGCAAGGCTTCGACTTGGGGTGCTGTCCATCCCACCAGCTCGAGTAAATCCTCAGTACGGATCTGCCGCGTGTTCACCCAAAAAGCGGTAGGCAAAGGCCGGGTAAGACTGCCGAGGAAGCCCTCCCAATCGGGGCAGATCGATTGATAGCGCAAAAATTGCGGACTTAGTTTCGTCACGTCATCTTCCTTGCGAGCGCCTCCCGTGTGCACATGCAGACAGAGTCGATAGGCCTCGTTGCAGAGAGACTCTTAGCGTCTTAGGGACCACATGTCCACTCCGGTCTGCAGGACTTTGTGTCGCTTGTCCCGCGTGGTCCTTCTGAGTTCGACCTTGCTGACGCTTTCCATTCTGCCTATTCTATGATTCGTCGCCAAACACCGGCTAAGACGGCAAGACCTCGCTTAGCGTGATCTCATGGAGAATGAGCTAAGCGGTGTCGTCCTGAAAGGCTCTTTAAGGCGCTCAGACAGGGTCCGTAGGCTAGGTCTGCAAGGCTGCGACGCCCGGCTTAGAGACGAGGTCCAAGAAAAACTAAGGGTTTTTATGCAACTAGGCTTGAGGCCCTTTTTGGACAGGCATGCAAAAGTCAAGACGTACAGAAAGAAGTATCACAAAGAAAGGAGCAGTATCCATGAAATCGCATGAGCTTGATTACGTTATCCATGGTCATTCCTTGCAAATGGTCGAAGTTGAACTCGATCCTGCCGAAACGGTGATCGCCGAAGCGGGTGCCATGACTTATATGGAGGATGGCATCAGCTTTGAAGCGAAAATGGGAGACGGGAGCCAGCCGGATCAGGGATTTTTTGGTAAGCTCTTGAGTGTCGGTAAGCGGATGCTAACCGGGGAATCTATCTTTCTAACCCATTTTACCAATCGTGGTGTCGGCAAACGGAAGGTCGCGTTTTCCTCGCCATTCCCTGGACAGATTATTCCTCTTCATTTGAATGAATTCAAACGGGCCATCCTTTGTGAGAAGAATTCTTTTCTGGCAGCAGCACTTGGCACCAAAGTATCGATGGCATTTAATACGAAGCTGGGCGCGGGATTCTTTGGGGGAGAAGGTTTCATCCTGCAGAAAATTGAGGGCGACGGTATTGCATTTATCCATGCGGGTGGTCATGTCGTTCGCCGAGAATTGAATAACGAAGTGCTTCGGATCGATACCGGCTGCGTCGTCGCATTCGAAGAGGGAATTGACTTTAACATCGAACGGGCAGGGAACCTCAAGTCGATGTTTTTTGGAGGGGAAGGCCTCTTTCTCGCAACCCTGAGAGGTAGCGGTGCAGTCTGGATCCAGAGCTTGCCCCTGTCTCGTCTTGCTGATCGCATCATTGCCAGCGCACCTTCGATCGGTGGGAGTTCCTCAGGCGAAGGCTCGGCACTCGGTGGGTTGGGGCGTATCCTTGACGGGAACTGAGCACAGAACCCTGTCCCCCTCCCTCGTTGGTTGGGTTGTGGCTCTATGACGAGTCACAACCTGGGTCAGCCGGCTCCGGTGGCGGTCGCGGGACTATGCATAAATATGTTCATGTGACGGCGCAAAACAAGGAGAAGGAGACTTCAAAAAACTCTTGCCAGCTTGGTGGAAATGAGGCAAATAAAAGCCTCCTGTGATGGGGGTTTAGCTCAGTTGGTAGAGCGTTAGATTTGCATTCTAAAGGTCAGGAGTTCGATCCTCCTAACCTCCACCAAGAAAAAACCCGCTGGTTCCGTAAAGGTCCAGCGGGTTTTTTCTTTTTCTATCTCAGGTTCCGGTTCTGTCGCAGAGGCGACAAAACCTTGGAGCCAAGCTTCAAGACAGGCGATCGCGATAGTACTCGTAGCCGAAAGTTTTAACGAGTTCGTAGCGGTCGTCAGGATATCGAAGAGCGATCGATGGGAGCCGTACTCCATTGAAGTTCGAGGTCTTCACCAGCGTGTAGTGCGACATGTCGAGGAAGACGAGGCGGGTCCCGATCGTGAGCGCTTGATCGAAGGAATAGTCACCGATCACGTCACCAGCCAGACAGGTCAAGCCGCCCAGGCGGTAGGTATAAGCCTTCTCGCCAGGTAGGCCCCCGCCGACGATATCGGGACGGTAGGGCATTTCCAAGACATCCGGCATGTGAGCCGTTGCGCTGGTGTCGAGGATCACGAGCGGCATTCCGTTTTCGATGATGTCCAGGACCGTGGCGACGAGAACTCCGGTTCGAATCGCAATGGCCTCGCCTGGTTCGAGATAGACCTCTACTCCGTAGCGCGCTTTGAAGTCCTTGACGATCCGGATCAAACGGTCTCGATCGTAGTCGGGCCGCGTGATGTGGTGTCCGCCGCCGAAATTGATCCACTTCATCTTTGGGATAAACTCGCCGAACTTCTGTTCGACTGCTGCGAGAGTCCGCTCCAGAGCATCGGAATTAAGCTGGCAAAGGTTGTGAAAGTGTAAGCCTTCGATGCCGTCCAATTGCTCAGGACGGAATTGCCCACGAGTCACCCCCAGACGCGAGTGTGGACCGCAGGGATCGTAGAGATCAACTTCGGCCTCGCGATGCTCCGGATTGATGCGGATCCCGCAGGAAATCTTGCGACCCGAGGCCTGGACTTTGGCTTTATAGGTCTGCCACTGATGAAAGGAGTTGAAGACGATGTGGTCGCAAAGTTCGATCACTTCGTCCATGTCCGCATCGCTGTAAGCAGGCGCGTAGGCATGCACTTCCTTGCCCATCTGCTCGCGGGCGAGGCGAGCTTCGTGGGGCGAACTAGAGGTCGCTCCGGCGAGGTAACGACCAACCAGAGGGAAGGTGCTCCAGGTGGCAAAGCCTTTCAGAGCAAGCAGAATCTTACAGCCTGCTGCTTTCTGCACGCTATCGAGGATCTTGAGATTCTCTTCCAGAGCAGCCATGTCGATAATCCAGCAAGGCGACTCGGGTGCCTTGCTTGGATCGATGGCAAACATTCCCGTCTTCGTCATCAAAGTTCCTTCACGTGCCAGGGCAGGCCGTACTTCGCCAGTTGTTCGAGAAATGGATCAGGATCCATCTCCTCCATGTGAACCACGCCCGCCTTCTTCCACTTGCCAGTCGCCATCATCATCGCTCCGATCATGGCCGGAACGCCAGTGGTGTAGCTGACAGCTTGGGCCCGGACTTCCTTGTAACATTCGGCGTGGTCGCAGATATTGTAAATAAAGATCTTTCGCTGCTTACCGTCTTTGACACCCTCGATGATACAACCGATCGAGGTCTTCCCCGTGTAACCTTCGGCTAGGCTCGCGGGGTCGGGCAAGAGGCACTTCAAAAATTCCATAGGAATCACCGGAGTTCCCTTATAGTCGACAGGATCGATCCGGGTCATGCCGATGTTGCCAAGCACGCGCAAGTGGGTCAGGTATTCGTCGCCGAAGGTCATCCAGAAGCGGATACGCTTCAGGCCTTTGATGTTCAAGACCAGCGACTCAAGTTCCTCGTGATAAATAAGGTAAGCCTTCCGCTCGCCGACGCCGGGGAAATCGAAGGTCTTGGCGATTTCCATCGGCTGCGTTTCTACCCACTGACCGTTTTCCCAATAGCGACCCTTCTGGGTCACTTCGCGGAGGTTGATTTCTGGGTTAAAGTTCGTGGCGAATGCTTTGCCGTGACTGCCGGCGTTGCAGTCGACGATGTCCACAGAGTGAATCTCATCGAAATAATGCTTTTGCGCGTAGGCGCAGAAGACGTTGGTAACACCTGGATCGAAACCGGAACCGAGCAGAGCCATGAGACCTGCTTTTTCGTAGCGTTCGCGGTAGGCCCATTGCCACTTGTATTCAAACTTGGCGATCTCGCGCGGCTCGTAATTCGCCGTATCGAGATAGGGAACACCCGCTTCAAGACAGGCATCCATGAGGGGCAAGTCTTGGTAAGGGAGAGCGACGTTGATGACGACATCTGGCTTGACCTTGCGGATCAATGCGACGGTTTCGGCCACGTTATCGGCATCGACTTGGGCGATTTCAATATCGCGACCCTGCAGCTCTTTGACCTGCCGCCGGATGTTCTCACAGCGGGCTAGGGTACGGCTCGCCAATGTGACATGTTCAAAAACCTGGGCAGCCTGCGCACATTTGTGAGCCACGACTCCGCCAACTCCTCCGGCACCGATGATAAGAACCCGACTCATAGTTCTCCCTTTTCTCGAGCGATCCTCAGAAACGAACAAGGGGTCTCTGTAGCCTTTGTGTCCTGGAATTGCAAGCAAATAGCCGGCCTGCATACGGGTCTGAAGTAGGTCACATAGGCAGCTTTTAGCCGCGATCGGTCCTCGATGTCGCTGCCTGGGTTTGCTAGAATCAAGGCGTTAGATTCTCGGATTCACTTACGTATCGCGAGAGCCCTGATCGTGGGCCTTTGCGAAGGAGAACTGTGACAATGGACAAAAAGCAGTTGGGACGTTTGGCAGCCTCCGCCATGGCCTTGTTGGCCACACAGGCAGCTTACTCGATGGACGTCAAGACCTCCAAGGGCGCAGACGGGAAGACCTATTTCTGTGCCAACGCCAAATGCTCAGGCAACTCCGAATGCGCGGGTGCTGGCAATGCGGCCTGCGGGAGCCTCAACAAATGTTCGAACACGGAGCAGAAGTATCTCACGGGGTGGATAAGCGCCAACGATAAAGCTCAGTGCGAAAAAGACGGTATGGGCAAATGGATGGTCTACAAGCCCGAATACAGCGCGAAACAGGGTAACGTTGCACCCTTGGCTCCTGCTGGTGCCCAGAAGGCTGCTAAGGCCGCAGCCCCAGCCTCCGATGCGACCAAGGCGACACCGACGGGCCAACCCTCAGCGCCTGACAAGAAGTAGGCCGAAGCTCTCCGGCCCCTCGCGACGCTCGTCCGCTTTCTTTAATAATCTATCGGATTTGTCGGCCAGTACTCCAGCCATAATCTCATTGCGAAGCTTTGAGATTTGGCTGGTGGTGAAGGCCGACCGTCGTGATCCGAGCGATCGCGAGGTGAGCGGCCTATGCTT
>Ga0209985_10001334_pt1 | contig 24468 bp, 30 predicted proteins | sample NOAtaG_FD_187305 | JGI IMG/M metagenome (GOLD analysis project Ga0209985, IMG submission 187305) | Freshwater lake microbial communities from Lake Erie, under a cyanobacterial bloom - NOAA_Erie_Diel6S_1000h metaG (SPAdes) (version 2) | ecosystem: Environmental > Aquatic > Freshwater > Lake ...
ATCACACAATGGCCAAGCACCCCGCCCTCGACGTCCCCGCCCGCAGCCCCAGCGACAACCGCCCCTACGGCCACCGCGCCGCCTCCGCAGTCAACGACCGGCTCCAGGGCACCGGCTACGGGGTGAGCTACCGCCGGTACCTCAGAGACGGCTACACGCGCGCCCGGCCCTACAACCTCTACACACCGACGGGCGTCGTCTCCTTCTCGACCCCCGAGGCGGCCCTGGCCGGAGCCCTGGCGCGCATCGCCGCCGCCCAAAAATAAATGCGTGTAAACGCCCTGTGCCCCTTGCGGCATAGGGCGTTTCGCCCTATCTATCACTTGTGGCCAGGGCAATCACGCCCGGCCCCAGGAGAGACCCAGATGACCGCCCCCGCTTCAACCAAGACCGTCGCCGTCACCGGGCGCAAGGACAGCCACCTGCAGCGCGCGGGCTGGGCCAAGATCGTGAAGATCGACATCGACACATGGCTCGACGCCGACGACCGCATCGACTTCCGCATCCTCTGGCTGACTGACCTCGAGGGCAACGTCTGGGAAGCGTCGGCCAAGATCGGCGAGACCGAGGAGCAGGTGGCCGAGGTGTTCGCCCGCCGCGCCTACACCAACGACCGCTGCATCCTGGCCTTCCCCGCGAAGGCCTGAGCCACCCACATCGCGGACAACCCGCCGCCCGGCCCCGGCTCTCAGAGTGCGGGGCCTTTGGGGTGCAAGGGCGCTTCCGCCCGGCAGGAGATCGAGATGATTATCTACAGCGCTGGCCCCTTCGACGTCGTCCACCACGAGGCTGACGGCATGTACTACGTCCACGACGTCCGCAGCGGGGAGGTCGTCTCGAACTACTACCCCCTCGCCAAGACGGCCAACCGCCGCGCGCGGCAACTGGCCGAGGCCAGACCCTGGACGCTGCCGACCCTCCCGGTCGGCACGCCGGAGACCGCCGACAACTACCCTGGCGTGGCCCCGAAGCCGCAGGTCGATGACGACCCCCGTGGCCCCGAGGAGCGCGCCTACGACGAGCGCCAGGAGGCCCGCGTCCAGGCTCAGATCGAGCAGGCCAAGGAGGAGGACCGCATCTTCTGCGAGACGGTCCTGCACATCGACGCGATGCGCCACACCGTCCTCGAGGCCCTCGACGCGATCGACGCGGAGATCGCCGCCGGCCACCGCGCCGACACCCGCGAGCAGTGGCTGACCATGGCCGCCGAACTGCTGCGCCCCATCATCAAGGAGCGCACGGGCCTCGACATGACGCCCTACCGCGTCACCTGCGGCTGGCCCTCCCTGGGCGGCGCAGGCAAGCGCACCGTCCTCGGTGAGGCGTGGCACCACCGCGCCTCGACCTCCGGCCACGCGGAAATCTTCATCACGCCGGCTGAGGACGATCGGCGGATGGTCCTCGCCATCCTGATCCACGAGGTCCTCCACACCTGCCTGCCGGAGGGCACGGGCCACAAGCGCCCCTTCTGCGACGCGGCAGCCAAGATGGGCTTCGCCTCGCCCTTCACCCAGTTGGTCTCGACGCCCCTCCTCTGGCAGATCGCGGACGACATCATCGCCCAACTGCCCCTCTACCCCCACGCCAAGGTCGTCCCCGGCCTGCGCTCGCTGGGCGCGCCCAAGGAGCAGAAGAACCGCCAACTGAAGGCCGTCTGCACCGGCTGCGGCTTCACCTTCCGCGCCTCCAAGAAGTGGCTGACGGTCGCTGAGACCCTGCAGTGCCCCGACCCCGACTGCGGCTCCGACATGGTCTGCGAGGGCCTGGATGAGGGCGATGATGAGGGGGAGGAGGGGTAGGGCAAAATAGCCGGGTTGAAAAAACAACCCTGGGAAACAACTAGGGCAACTAGTCCTAGGGTTGGAGGGCCTGCGGCACCCCCGAGGGGTTGAAAGGTTGGAGGGGTTGTTCCGTTAAGGAACAACCCTCCTTTTCAACCCTGAAGCCGAGACCTTTTCGGAGGGGTTGTTTTTTGGGGTTGGAAGGGTCTCGCGGAGGGTGGTGGCCTGGAGGGGCCTGGAGGGGCCTCTGTGGGGCTCCTGGAGGGCTGCGAGCGCGCCGCCCGCGTGGCCCGGTATCGCGCGCGCATAGCCCGACGGCGTACCGTTGCCAAGGCCGGCAGAACACCCTCAGGGATGTCCTGCGCGCTGGCCGTCCTGGCCGGCGATCCACCACCGCAAAGGACACCATGACCTACACATCTGAGCAGGCCCGCCTCGACGCGGAGCAGATCGTCGACAATGTCATTGTGAGCAGTGACACGCCAACGGACGCCCTGGCGAAGGCCCTCTTCCGCCTCGTCAACCGGCGGGTCGGTGACGCCCTCTGCGGGCTGCAGGCCGATCGCGGACCCATGCAGAAGCCGGAGGCTCCGCGCCGCGACGACAGGCCGGCGTCCACTGGCGGCGACGGCAACCGCCTGATCCCGCCCTCCGAACTGGGCCTGGACGTGGCCCAGGGGCCGAGCGGCAAGCTGGTGTCGATCACGATCCACTTCGACGAGCCGATCGAGACGCCCGCCTTCACCGTCCAGATCGAGACGGACGGCGGCGGCCACTACATCCCCACTGAGGTCGACGAAGACGACGACGACGACGACTGCGACGCCATGAAGGAGATGCTCAGGGGGCACTGGGGCTGATGAACGCCGCAGAGGCCCTCCTGCAGTCCTGGGCGGCTGACGCCCGGCCCAGGGACTACAAGGCCCGCCACGCGCACCGGGGCACGCCGTCCCGGCTGCGCCTGAGCGCGTCCGGTCCCAGCCGTGGCGAGAAGAGGCGCGCCGCCCGCGAGCGGCTCATCATGGTCATCGGCCTCGAGCGCGAGGCTGAGGCGGCTGTCAGGAAGGCGTTTACACGATGAAGCCCGACCTCATCGACAAGATCGCCTGGGGCGCCATGACGGCCATGCTCGTCGTCCTCGCCGTGACCCTCGCCTCTGCCTGCGCGGCGATCTCCTTCGTCGCCTGGAGGGAGATTTTGACCTGATGCCCCGCATCTCCCGGCACGACTACATCGCCGGCCTGGAGCGCAAGCGCCTCGCCCGCCTGGAGACGAGGGCCAGGGAGCGGCGGGAGCGTGAGGAGGTCGAGGCTGGCGTCGCTGAGAGCGTCAACCTCGGCCTCTCTCGCGGTGAGGCCTTCGACGCGCCGGAGCCGGGCAAGGGGGCCAGGACGAGGCCCGTCCGCCGCATGAGCGGCCTCGGCTGGCTGGCCAAGCAGGGGCGGATGCCCCCCGACCTCAAGCGCATCGGCGAGACCTACGGCGACGCCTACCGCGTGGCCCAGGGCGAGGACAGCATCCGCTCCTGCATCGGCGACACGAACGGCGGCGGATCGAGCGTCATCCGCATGCCGCCCTCCTTCATCCTGGTCAGGATGCGCCAGCGGGCCAGGGACGATCTGGCCGGCATGCGCGCCCGCCTGGGCAACGAGCAGAGCCTCATCCAGGCGATGGACCTCATCTGCGGCGAGGAGAAGACGCCCAGGGAGGCCTCCAAGAATGGGGCCGACGCGGCTGCCCTCGAGGCCCTCCTGATGGCCGCCCTGCGCCTGCTGCAGGCGACCGGGTTGGCGAGGGCCGCATGACCCCCGAGCAGTACGAGCGGCTGCCTGATGCGTTCCAGCGCATCATCCGCATCGACCGATACGTCAGGGCGCATCAGGTGGTGCCCTTCGACCTCGCCAGGGAGCGGCGGGAGCAGCGCCGGCTGTGCGAGATCATCGTCCGACCCGGCAGCGGCAGGGGGCGCAGCGCGGCCCTCTGACGGCGTACCGTTGACGGACCTGGACGAACAGCGGCAGGGAGAAGTCTGCACTCAGAAGTGTGCGTGGCGGTCCCCCCCTCGCTCGCACCGGCAGCAATCAACCCCTGGGCCTCACCTCCCAGGGGTTTTTCGTGCCTCGGAGGTCAGATGGTCTCACCCAGACGAGATGATCGCCAAAGACCGAGGCCCCCGGCCTGGGCTGGGTATGCCCAAGGCGCACGCGACGTGGTGGTCGACGGCGCTGAGGCTCTGCGTCGCTATGCCCGCAGCCGCACGCCCGCCCAGGCCTGGGGAGACGCTGTCGAGATGGCCAAGGGCCTCGGCGTGTCGGCCCTCGAGGGCGGCATCCGCGAGGCCAACAAGATCGCCGACGAGGACGGCTTCGACCTGACCCGCTCCTTCGACCGCTGGGTCGGCGACGCCGTCGACAATGTCGTCGACAAGGGCAAGGCGGCATACGCCGCCGACCGCAAGGCGCGGGCCAGCGGGAGGCGCGAGGACTACAAGGGCGCCGTCATGGCTGTTGGAGGTGTCACCGCTGCGGCTGCAGACGGCCTGACGGGCGGCGGCAAGACCAAGGTGGCCAAGGCCGCCCTGGCCGAGGCCCAGGCCCTGAAGCGGTCGTCTGACGCCCTCCTGGCCCCGCCTGGGTACAAGCCCAGCACCCGCCAGCTTGCCCGCACCCGCCAGCCAATGGCGATGAAGCCCCAGAAGGCGCCCGCCGGCGTCACCGGCAGCAGCGACGCGACCAGGAACATCGACGTCACCTACAACGGCAAGCACCCCCACGAGTGGACCGCCGAGGAGAAGACGGCCTTCGGCGAGTTGTACGGCCTGAAGGGCTTCGGCGACGAGGCCCCCATGCAGGTCTTCCTCGACATGGACGGCAAGGAGATCGAAATTCCAGGCGGGCTGGAGGGGCGCTGGTCGCACTCTGACCTCCTGCGCCTCAAGGGTGCGGGCATCGACCCCAGCCGCCTGCCTGAAGACCTCCACATCGCCATCCAGCAGAAGCTGGGGCGCACCATGACGGACGACACGGGCCTCAGCGACGGTCAGGTCTGGAGCGGCGCGATGTTCGGCATGACCAGCCCGAACAACCCCCTGTTCCCCAACCAGATGGCCATGAGCCGCCTGCGGATGAACAACATGGAGGACGTCAGCCGCCTCGCCGAATTTGCCCCCTGGAACCGTCCAGGCAGCAATGGCGCGCCGATCTCGCCGGAAGACCGGAGGCGTGTAAGCGACGAGATCGCAGCCGCCTACGGCCTGAACTCGGGCAAGGCGGGCGGCCTGGGCGTTCGCGGGACGACCGACTACAGCCGCGTCGCCGACTTCGCCCACATGTTCCGCACCGACCCTGAGTGGATGCACCGCCGGCAGGACGAGCCGTGGTCGAACTTCGCGGAGCGCGTCATCAGTCAGGTGCCCGGCTTCAAGGCCAAGACCGGCATGTTTGGCACCGTCTGGCAGGACCCTGGCAACGCCGACGTCTCGGCGATGGACCGCCACATGGTGAACTTCGTGGAAGACGCGATCTTCACCGACCCCCAGCACCGCGCCTCATACGAGGCCCGCGTCCTCAACCGCGTCAACAAGGGCGGCGGCAAGACCTACGAAAGCTACGCAGACCTCCCCCACGCGATCCGCCAGGACGGCCTGCTGGAGGAGATTGGCAAGGCTCCCACGCCCAAGTTCCGCAACCACCGCACGGGCGAGATCAGCGGGGCGATCCCCGAGCATCTGGCCGGCGAAGACTGGATCAGCGAGCCTGAGAGCGTCCAGTTGATCGGCGACGCCTACAAGCGCGGCATGGCCATGAATGCCGAGCATGCCCGCGAGAGGGGCGTCGGCCTCTTCAACTCGCAGTGGCACGTCTGGGACCGCATCCGTCGCCGCCTGGAGCCGCACGAGAACATGTATCCCGGCCTCGAGCGGCTTCCTCGGATGAGCGTCAATCAGCTTCGTGTCGCCGACGACGCCCACCGCCGATCGGGGCACAAGAACTACACCAAGACCGAGTTGGACGACGGATCGACCCGCCTCAACCCGACCAAGCCGGTCCCTGATTGGCGCAGGCTGACCTACTTCGGCATCCCGGCTGCCATCGCCCTGCCTATGACTGCCCAGATGATGCAGCAGACGCAGCCGCCGCCCGAGGAAGAGCCGACCTACTACTAGCCCAGCGGAACAATCCCTCGAGGGGAACTTCGCGCAGCCCAGGCATCGTCATGGCAAAGCCTAAGCCCAAGCCCATCGCGTTTACACGCGAGATCGCGGAGGACATCTGCGCCTGGGTCTCCTCCGGCAAGAGCGTCACCGCCTACTGCCGGCAGCCGAACACGGTCTGCAAATCGACGGTCTTCAACAAGCTGGCCTCCGAGGAGTGGTTCGTCGAGATGTTCGAGAAGGCGGCGCAGGCTCGCGCCCATGCCGTGGTCGATGAACTGATCGACATCGCCGACAACACGCCCGATCCCGCCGTCGCCCGCAACCGCATCCACGCCCGGCAGTGGTACGCCGGCAAGATGCACAACAAGTACGCCGACAAGCAAAAGATCGAGCATGAGGGCGGCATTACAGTAGAGATCGTCCACTTCGGCGCGAAGACTGATGACGACAAGGATTAGGCTCCCCAACAACTGGGAGCCTCGAGACTACCAGCTTCCCCTCTGGTCCTACCTCCAGGGGGGCGGCCTTCGTGCAGACGTGGCCGCGCACCGACGGTGGGGCAAGGACGAGGTCGCGCTGCACTGGACGGCGACCCAGATGGTTCAGCGCCCCGGCAGCTACTGGCACATGCTGCCGGAGGCCTCCCAGGCGCGGAAGGCGATCTGGGACGCCGTCAACCCGCACACCGGCCTGCGCCGGATCGACGAGGCCTTCCCGCCCGCCCTGCGCGAGACGACGCGCGAGCAGGATATGTTCATCCGCTTCAAGAACGGCGCGACGTGGCAGGTCGTCGGGTCGGACAACTACAACTCCCTGGTCGGCTCGCCGCCAGTGGGCGTCATCTTCTCCGAGTGGTCGATCGCCCGCCCCGACGCCTGGACCTACATGAGGCCCATCCTGGCGGAAAACGGCGGCTGGGCGGTGTTCCTGTGGACGCCTCGGGGCCGCAACCACGCCACGCGGGCCTTCGAAGCGCGCGAGACTGACGCCGATTGGTTCACCCTGCGCTCGCCGGCCAGCGACACCAGTGTGTTTACACGCGATCAACTGGACAAGGAGCGCCAGGACCTGATCGTCGAGACCGGCTCCCAGGAGGAGGGCGAGGCCCGCTTCCGCCAGGAGTACATGGTCGACTTCAACGTCGCCACGCCGGGCTCCTACTACGGCTCCCTGATCGGGGCCGCCGAGGCTGCCGAGCCGTCGCGCTTCCGTCGCGGCCTGTACGACCCGAGCGTCAAGGTGGAGACGTCCTGGGACCTGGGGATCGACGACTACACGGCCATCTGGTTCTTCCAGCAGGTCGCCACCGAGGTCCGCGCCATCGACTACTACGAGGTGGGCGGGGAGGGGCTGCAGAGCATCGTCCGAGAGGCGATCGCCTCCAAGCCCTACGTCTACGGCACCCACTACCTGCCGCACGACGTCCAGGTCAGGGAACTCGGCAACAGCGGCAAGAGCCGGCTGCAGACCCTGAACGGCCTCGGCCTGACCAACGTCAACGTGGGCGTCCCGACGGACCCCGAGGAGCGCATCAACGCCGGGCGACAGTTGATCCCCGTGACGTGGTTCGACGTCGACAAGTGCGCCCAGGGCATCGAGCGCCTGCGGAACTACAAGAAGCGGTGGAACGCCGCCCTGGGGACCTACACCGGCCCCCTGCACGACCAGAACAGCCACGGCGCTGACGCCTGGGGCGAGTTCGCGATGAACCGAAAGATCAGCCGCTTGGCGACGCCCCGAGGGCGTCCGAGGCCGACGACCGGAGGCTGGATGGTATGAAGGAAGCAATCCTCGAGGAAGCCCTGGAGGCCTTCGATCTCGCCGCCGAGGCCGAGAACGACAACCGCGAAGAGGCCCTGGACGACCTCAGGTTCGCCCGCCTGGGTGACCAGTGGCCGGAGGGCGTCCGCTCCAAGCGGGAGGGCGAGGGCCGTCCCTGCCTGACGATCAACAAGCTGCCCGCCTTCATCCGTCAGGTGGTCAACGACGCCCGGCAGAACCAGCCGGCGATCAGCGTCCACCCCGCCGACGACAACGCCGACCCCGAGACGGCTGAAATCCTGGGCGACCTGATCCACAACATCGAGGTCTCCTCGAACGCCGAGGTCGCCTACGACACGGCCCTCGACTTCGCCGTGACGAGCGGCGTCGGCTACTTCCGCATCAACACCAAGTATTCCTGCGACGACACCTTCGACCAGGACATCGTGATCGAGCGGGTCGCGAACCCCTTCTCGATCTACGGCGACCCCAACTCGACGGCAGCCGACAGCAGCGATTGGGACACGGCCTTCGTCGTCGACAGCATGTCCAAGGCCGCCTTCAAGGCGCGCTGGAAGGGCGCTGATGAGGTCGATTGGCAGGCCGACGGCTACGAGGCGCTGAACGAGAACTGGCGCGTCGAAAACCAAATCCAGATCGCCGAGTTCTGGAAGCGGGAGGAGGTCCTGCGGAAGATCGTCGCCCTGAGCGACGGGACCATCATGGGCCTGGACGTTTACACGGCCCAGAAGGCCTTCTTCGACGCCCTCGGCGTGTCGATCGTCGGCCAGCCCCGCGAGGTGCGCTCCAAGAAGGTCGTGCAGCACATCATGACCGGCGCTGAGGTGCTGGAGAGCATCGATTGGGCCGGCCAGTACATCCCGATCGTCCCCGTCTACGGCGAGGAGATCATGATCGACGGCAGGCGTCGCCTGCGCTCCCTCGTCCGCGACGCGAAGGACCCCCAGCGCCGCGTGAACTACCACACCAGCATGGTGACCGAGTTAGTCGCCCTGGCCCCCAAAGCGCCCTGGGTGGGCCGCGTTGGGGCCTTCGACACCGACCGTGCGCGCTGGGAGACGGCCAACACCGAGAACCACGCCTACCTCGAGTACGACGGCAACGACGCCCCGCAGCGCCAGCCCTTCTCAGGCGTGCCCGCCGGCGAGATGCAGCAGGTGCTGCTGGCCTCGGACGACATGAAGGCCGTCATGGGCCTCCACGACGCCAGCCTCGGCATGCGCTCGAACGAGACGTCTGGCCGGGCGATCATGGCGAGGCAGCGCGAGGGCGACGTCTCGACGTTCAACTACATCGACAACCTCAGCCGCGCGATCCGCCACGCAGGCCGCATCATCGTCGACCTGATCCCGAAGGTTTACTCGGTCCCGCGCGTCATTCGCGTCATGGATCGCGAGGGAACGCCCCGCAACGTCCAGGTCAACCAGCCCTTCGTGCCGGGCGAGGAGGGGGCTCAGACCGGCCAGCCGGTGGAGGCCGAGAACCCCGACATCGCCAAAATCTACGACCTGACGGCTGGCAAGTACGACGTCATCGTCAAGGCCGGCCCCAGCTTCACGAGCCGCCGAGAGGAGGCCGCGACGCAGATGATCGAACTGGTCCGCGCGTTCCCGCAGGCGGCTCCCGTCATCGGCGACATGCTGGCCAAGAACCTCGATTGGCCGGGCGCAGACGACCTCGCTGTGCGGATGCAGGCCCTCCTGCCGCCCCAGGTGCAGGCCGCCCTGGCCGGCAAGCAGCCGCCGTCGCCCGAGCAGATGCAGATGCAGGCCCAGGTGCAGCAGATGCAGCAGGCCGGCCAGCAGCTTCAGCAGGCCCTCCAGCAGGCGCAGGCGCAGATCGAACAACTGCGGGCTGACCGCTCCCTGGAGGAGCGGAAGCTGGAGATCGAGGCCTACGAGGCCGAGACGCGCCGCATCGCTGAAGAGAACAAGTCGATGCCTGAGGGCGTCGCATACATTTCGCAATAACCCTTAGTCGAGAGGACCAAGGGACTGCGATTGCAAGCAGCGTCGAGATGACGCCGCCCCTCTGGAAGCAGAAACTATGACTATTGAAAGTGAAGTCGAGACCAACCTTGGCGATGACGAGTACATCGACAGTGGAGTTGAGGCTGAAGACGGAGACGAAGACCAGTCTGAGGAATACCTTGAAGACGGCGAAGAGGGTGATGAGCCCGAAGCCGAGGAAGAGGAAACCGAAGAAGTTGAGGTCTCCGGTAAGAAGTACAAGCTGCCCAGGTCCCTCAAGGACAACCTGATGATGCAGCAGGACTACACCCGCAAGACCACCGAACTCTCCGAAAGCCGCAAGGCCTTCGAAGCGGAGCGAGCGCAACGCATCGCCGCCGTCGAGGAGATGCAGGAGGACTACGGGCGCGTCCACGCCCTCAAGTCGCAGGTCGCTGAGTTCGAGAAGATCAACTGGTCGAACTTGAGCGCCATCGACCCCGCAGAGGCCCAGGCCCTGTGGATGACCTACCAGCAGGTGAAGGACGGACTGTCCAACGCCGAAAATGATCTGAAGACGAAGACCGAAGGCCGTCTGCGGGACCAGCGAGAGAACCTCGCCAAGGCGATGCAGGAAACGGGTCGAGTTCTCTCTCGCGAGATCAAGGGCTGGTCGCCGGAACTGAGCGGAAAGCTGGCCGAGTTCGCCGAAACCTACGGCGTGCCCCGGTCGGAACTGTTCGAGACCCCCGACCCGCGTATCTGGAAGCTGTTGAACGACGCCTACCAGGGACGCCAGACCCAGACAAAGCAGAAGGCGACCGAACGCCAGCAAAGGGTGCAGCAGGTGCAGCCCGCAAAGTCCGTCCAGGGGAGACCCATCCCCCCGACCGGATTGAGCGACCGCCTGAGCGCCGCAGAGTGGGCACGTCGCCGCAACGCCCAGTTGGCCAAGCGCCGCTAGGGCGAACTCCCCTCCACCGCAGCGTCGGATGACGCCGCCCCTCCCTTAGAAGGACCCCTTCGATGCCCAATACTCTGATCACCCCGACGCAGGTGACCCGCGAGGCCCTGCGCGTCCTCCACCAGAAGCTGAACTTCATCGGCTCCATCACCCGCGACTACGACAGCCAGTACGCGAAGAAAGAGGCGAAGATCGGCGACACGCTGAAAATCCGCCTCCCGAACCAGTACGTCGTGCGGAGCGGCGCGACCCTGAACATCACCCCGCCCCTCGGCGACACCGTCGAGCAGACGGTCGACCTGCGGGTCAACCAGCAGCGCGGTGTGGACCTCGCGTTCACCTCCGTCGACCTGACGCTGTCTCTGGACGACTTCTCCGAGCGCATCATCGAGCCGGCGATGAACGTCCTGGCGGCGAACATCGAAGCGGACGCCATGTCGATGTACCGCTCCGTGTCGCAGTCGATCTGGAACGGCGGCTCTCCGTCCTCGTTCCCGCAGGTGCTGGCGGGCCGCAAGGTCCTGGTGGACGCCCTGGCTCCGCTGGGCAACCGCACGGCCAACCTGAACACGACCGACAACGTCGACCTCGTCGACGCTCTGAAGGGCCTGTTCAACGACACGACCAACCTGTCGAAGCAGTACCGCGAAGGCTACATGGGTCGCACCGCAGGGTTCGACTTCATGGAGAACACCCTGTGGCCCAGCCACACGAACGGGGCGCGCGTCGCGAACACCTACCGCACCAACACCCAGGTCGGCACCCTGGCGCTGGATGGTACGGCCTACTCGACGATCACCCTGGCGACCGGCACCGGCGCGGCCAACGTCGGAGACGTGTTCACCATCGAAAACTGCTTCCGCGTCCACCCCGAGACCCGCGTGTCGACGGGCGTCCTGCAGCAGTTCGTGGTCACGGCGGCCTTCGCCGGTGGCGCTGGCCCGATCTCGATCAGCCCCGCCATCGTCCTCGGTGGCGCCCGGCAGAACTGCGTCATCCCGACGACCTCTGCGACGGCGGTGGTGACCTTCCTCGGCACCGCCTCGGCGACTGCCGGCACCTCGCTCCTGTACCACAAGGACGCCTTCGCCTTCGCGACGGCTGACATGGTGATGCCGGATGGTGTGGATTGGAAGAGCCGGCAGGTGCTGGACGGCATCTCGATGCGGATCATCCGCCAGTACGACATCAACAACGACAGGTTCCCCTGCCGTCTGGATGTCCTCTACGGCTACGCTCCGATCCGCCCGAGCCTCGCCGTTCGCCTCCACAACCGCTAGGCCTAAGGCCGGTGGGCCACCCTTCAACGGGTGGCCCGCTTTCTTTTCAGAAGGGCACCCTATGGGCGCTATGATCAACGAAGACCGCTTCGGCGTTGTCTCTGCCACCCTCGACGTTGCGTCGGTCGCGGCGGCGACCACGGCGCAGCAGACGTTCACCGTCCCCGGCCTCCGCGTCGGCGACATCGTCATCCCCATGAAGCCGAGCCTGACGGCTGGCCTGGGCATTGCCGGCGCGCGGGTTTCCGCTGCCGACACCCTCGCCATCACCTTCATCAACGCGACGGCTGGCGCGCTCGACCCGGCGGCTGAGGCCTACCTCATCTTCTGGTTCCGGCCCGAGAAGACCTCCACCGTCGTCGTGGCCTAACACTAAGAGCCGCCCCTCAGTGGGCGGCTCTGCCCGTTTACACGGAGAGCAGCATGGCCCTCGACACCTTCACCAACCTGAAGGCCGACTTGGCCATCTGGCTCTCGCGCTCCGACATGACGGATCGCATCCCCACCTTCATCACCCTCGCCGAGGCGACGATGAACCGCGCCCTGCGGACGAAGGGATCGACGGGGCGGTCCACGGCAAGCGTCAATACGGAATACACCGACTTGCCGGCCAACTTCGCCGAGGCGATCTCGATCACGACGACGCACAACGGCCAGATCGTGAACCTGGACCCCGTCGCGCAGGAGACGATGGACGGCTACGAGGCCTCCACCGACTGCCCGAAGATGTACGCGATCGTCGGCGGCCAGCTTCGCCTCTATCCGACGCCCAACACGACCTACGTCCTGGCCATGACCTACTTCCAGAAGGTCCCCGCCCTGAGCGATACGACCGCGACGAACTGGGTCCTGGAGAGCCACCCAGACGCCTATCTGTACGGCGCTCTGTTCCATGCCGGCCCCCTCCTGCGCGACGCGGAGGCGATGGCCATCCACAAGTCCCTCTTCGACACCGCCATCAGCCAGATGCTCTCTGAGCGCCGCCTGCCGGGCGGCAAGCTGCGCGTGGATGAGGCTGTCGCCGCGACGGGCCGCTTCAACATCATCACGGGGTAGCGGCATGTCCAAAGGCGACACCTTCGAAAACGACATCCTGAAGCTGATCTTCCAGGCCGTGGCCATCGCCAACATCGCGGACAACGCGGCCTCCTCTCCGCTCACCCAGCTTTGGATTTCCCTGCATACGGCAGACCCTGGCGAGGCGGGCAACCAGACCACCAACGAGACCAGCTACGGAAGCTACGCCCGCGTGGCCCTGGCGCGGTCGGCGGGTGGCTGGACCGTGACGGGCAACGTGGTCTCACCGGCCTCCAACGTCGACTTCCCAGCCTGCACCTCCGGCACCCCGACGATCACGCACGTCGCCGTCGGAACGGCCTCGAGCGGAGCCGGTAAGCTGCTCTACCGAGGCGCGCTGACGCCCTCCATCGCCGTCAGCCCCGGCATCCAACCGCGCCTCACCACCGGCTCCACGATCACGGAGGAGTAGGCCGTGCCCATCGCGAACAACGACGACTACGTCGGCAGTGCCAAGCAGGTCATCGAGTGGATGCGGTCGGTCACACGCACGACCGTTATCGGCGGGTGGTTCACCCTGTTCGAACTGGCGGGGCAGCCCGGCCCAGGAACCCTGGCGGCGGGCAACACAGCCTCCGGTGTGGTTCACGACGACGCCATCGCGGGCTACCCGCAGATCAACAGCTTCGCTGGCGGGGCCGTCGGCTACCTGACCCGCTTCGCCGGTCATGGCTCCGCAGCCGGAAAACTGGCCCTCTACGACCGCCTCTTTGTGTGCGGGGCCTATCCCGGCATCCAATCGCGCTTGGCGCTGTCCTCGCCGCCGACCGGCTGGCAGTCCCGCGTACCCGGCTCCGACTACAAGGGCCTCGAAATCTGGATCGAGTGCGTCACGGCTCTGGCGGCGACGGCGACAATCACGGTGGAGTACCTCGACCAGGACGGCAACGCGGGGACGACCGGCGCGGTCAGCGTCGGCGGCGCTCTGACCCTCGGTCGGATGATCCAGCTTCCGCTGCAGGCGGGCGACAGCGGCGTCTCGGGCCTTGTGGCCATCACCTCCTCCGGCGCAGCGTCTGGCACCTTCAATGTCATGATTATGCGCCCCCTGATCTCCTGCTTCCGCTTTCCGTTCGCGAACGGCGGTGACACCTGGGACTACCTCAAGACCGGCCTGCCTGTGGTCTACGACAACTCCGCGCTTTACCCGGTCTTCGCCATGGACGGCACGTCTTCCGGCGTCCCCGAACTCAGCATCGAGATCGGGTCGAAGTAGATGGCTATCGCAAGTTTGGACGACTACCGGGCGGCGGTGAAGCAGAAAATCTTCTTCCTCAAGACCGGCCTCAGTGCGAACAACTTCCCGTTCACTTCCTCGGGCACCCCGCCCGCCGGGACGCTGGCGGCGGGCAACACCACGACGGGCATCACGCCCACCGACGCCGTGACCGGCTACCCGCCGATCAACAGCTTCGCTGGCGGCGCGCAGGGCTACCTCACGCGCTGCGACTTCGTCACGTCCAACGCCAGTTCTCAGTGGGGCCTCCTATTCGACCAGCTCTGGAAGTCGGGAGGCCACACCTTCGGCACCAACTTCCCCATGACCACCTCAAACGTGGGGCGCGTGCCGGGCTCCGACTTCAAAGGGCTGCAACTGTGGATCGAGGTCGTCACGGCCATGGTCGGCACGGCGGTCATCACAATCGACTACCGTGACGATGCGGACGTGGCCCAGGTGGCCTCGATCACGCTACCGGCGGCGGCGGGGGCAAACACCATCCACCGGGTCTCGATCCCCTCCCACGGCATTCGCCGGGTCACCAACATCGTCGAGGCGGGGGCCACTGGCGGCACCTACAACGTCGCCATCAACCGCCTGCTCTCGCGGATCAATTACAAGTATTTTGGTGGTTCGGATCGCGGGTGTCCGCCTCCCGACGCCGTGCAGGACAACCCCAACGCCTGCGGCTGGCGGGAGGTCTACGACAACTCGGCCCTGGCGATCTATTGGAGCAACACCTCCGGCAGCCGCGCCAACGAGGTCTGGATTGAGGTCGCGTCGAGATGAGCCTCCAGTTCCGTCGCTGGCGCTCCTCGGCGCTGCGCCGAGCGGTCCAGGGGTTTGAGGGTGGCGCACTCTCGGCGGTCGTCGCCGACGAGTTCTACGGACCATCCTCGACCATCTCCTCTGCCTCGTGGTCCTCGGCTGGCTCGACCTCAGCGTCCCTCGTCCTGGTCGGCATTTCGCCATCCGCCTTCTCGGCGACCTCTTCGACCCTGTCTGATTGGCTGGGGGCGGGGCTTGGCATCATCAGCGCCAGCTTCTCGTCCTCCGGCCTGACGGTCGTCACCTTCAGCGGGGCGACCTTCGGGGGTAACCCCTGGGACGAGGAGGGGGGAGCCCCGGCAAGCTGGGCCTCTGCAGGAGCCTTCCCCAAGACCTGGGCTGCGGCGGCCCCCTCTCCCGAGACGTGGGTCTCTGCAGAGACCTCTCCCGAGACCTGGGTTCCCGAGACCAACTCTCCCGAGACGTGGGGCTAACGCATGCTGTTCGTCGGACCTGACATCCCGGCTCTCCTGCAGCCGATCCTGAAGGCTGTCGTGGACGCCATCGCCGACATCCGCGCGCCGGGCAAACCGACGCAGCTTGCCGCCGTGACGTTCGCCCAGCTTCCGCCCGCCGCCAACTGGCGCAACTGCATGGTGATCGTCACCGATCGCAACACCATCGCCGTCTCTACCCCCTCCGGCTCCACCTGGGCCTGGACACGATCTGATGGGAGCGCCCTCTAATGCCCTCAACCTACACGACCCGCCTGCGTTTCGAGTTGCAGGGGACGGGCGAGAACCTGAACAACTGGGGGGCTCGCCTCAACACCGCCCTGACGAGGATCGACGCGGCCATCGCTGGGCGCGCCGCGATCACCCTCGCCGGCCCGACGGCCTACACTCTCTCCGTCTCCAACGTGGCGGACGATGAGGCCCGCAACGCCTTCCTCGACCTCTCTGGCGTCGGCGGATGCAGCCTCATCATCCCCTCCGTCTCCAAGGTCTACACCATCCGCAACGGCTCCAACGGGGCCGTGACGGTCACGACGGGGGCGGGCACGACCGTCGTCCTCAGTGTGGGCGACACGATGATGGTGGCCTGCGACGGGACCAACGTCCGCACCTTCTCCATCGCCGGTTTCGACCTGAAGACGTACATCGACGCGGCGATCCTCTCGACGACGGGCTCCCTGCCGGCGACGACCGGAAACGAGGGGAGGAGCCTCGTCGTGGTCGGCGGCGCCTGGACGCCCAAGCTGCTCACCGTGTCGGACATCTCCGACGCCAACACCAACATTCGCGGCTTCGCCATCGCCGCCGCAGTCGCCCTCTAGGAGAGCATCAGCATGCCCGCAAACGCCAACGCCGTCCCCAACAGCATCGTCACGCCGCAGACCCCCAGGTCGGCTTCGGTTTTGACCAACGCCGCCCAGGGGACGTTTCCGCCGACGACCGCGCCGAGCAACACGTTCCTCCTGCTCACGGCTGGAACGGGCGGCGGACGCCTGACGCGCCTCCGCGCGACGCCGCAGACGACCATCGCCGCTGCGGTCCACCAGTTGTTCCGCTCCCGAGACAGCGGGACCACCAAGTTCTTCGTCCAGGGCGTGACCCAGGGCGCGGTGACGGTCAACTCGACCACGGCGGCCATCCCGGTCGACTTCGGCTACAGCGAGGACAACCCCCTGGTCCTCGGCCCCAACGAGCAACTGTACGTCGCCTGCAGCGTGTCGACGGCCTGCGTCTTCGACGCAGACTACTCGGACTACTAGGCATGAACCGGCAGGGCATGAGGGGCTTCGCCGGGCAGGGCATGGACGCGCAGCGCGCCGAGCCCGACCAGGACGAGCCCCACACCTTCCCGGCGGCGGCCTCGGCCTACTCGTGGACCGTGCCCAGGACCGGCAAGTGGAAGTTCGTCGGCTGGGGGGCCGGTGGTAGCGGGTCGCCTGCGGGCGGTGGCGCGTCTGGCGGCTATTTCGAGATCACGCGCCAGCTTCGTCGCGGCGCGGTGGTCACGATCACGGCAGGTGTTGCGTCCTCCAGCGACACGAGCGTTGTCCTGCCCGGCGCAACGGCCACCGCTACCCGTGCAAACGGGCAGACAGCCGGAACCGCGAGCGGCGGTGACGTCAATCTCGCCGGTTCAGCCGGTGTGGCCGCTGGGTCCAGCCCAGGCGCGGCGGGCCTTGGAACGGGCGGCGGCGCAGGTGGCGCGCCGAGCGGCGGCTCTGGAGGCTCTGGTGCGCCCGCGAACCTGCCCTACCGAGGCGGCGCGGGCGGCCCAGGGTCGGGCCAGGGCGGCGTGGGCGCAGGCGCTGGCGAGCAGGGCGTGGCGACCATCCCAGGTCAGTCCGGCCTCGTCCTGGCGGTCCTGATCAAGGGCTCCTAGCCCACCACCCAACATCACCAAAGGAGAGGCCATGTCCCTCTATCAGCGCATCAACGCGACCACGGGGCTCCTGGTCGGGGAGCCCGGCCCCTTGCCGGCGAACCTCGTCGGCCTGAAGGACGAGAGCCTCGCGGACCTCGAGCAGGCCCTGGGCTCCACCATCGCGCACGAACTGGGCTTCGGCGACACGGGCTTCCTCCCGGTGCCGCCGCCCGAGCCGGAGCCGCCGCCGGTCAGGCGCGACATCACCCGCATCCTGTTCCTGCAGCGCATCCCCGCGCCGGCCCGCATCGCCATCCGCACCGCCGGCAAGACCAACCCGATCATCGAAGACTTCCTCGATCTGATCTCGGCGACAGACACGATCAACCTGGACGCCGCCGACACCCTCGCCGGCGTCGCCTACATGCAGAGCCAGGGTCTCCTCACTGAGGCCGAGGCTGGGGCGCTCCTCGCATGAGCCTCGGGCGCTGGGGCTTCAGGATCGCCGTCGCCATCGACCAGCTAGGCAACGCTATCCTGGGCGGCAACCCCGACGAGACGATCTCCAGCCGCGCCGAGAAGGCCCGGCTGCGCGGCGAGCGGTGGGGGTGCCTTCTCTGCCGCTTCCTCGATTGGCTCGATCCGAACCATTGCGCCAAGTCCGTCGAATGGGATGAAAAATGACCCGACAGTCCCTTGACCTCCCGCCCGGCATGTTCTCCGACGACAGCCGCCTCGCGAGCAAGGGGCGCTGGGCGACCGGGTCCAACGTGCGCTTCGTGGAGGGCAGGCCGGAGATCATCGGCGGCTGGGAGAGCCTGACGGACAGCCTGCTGACGGGCGTCTGCCGCAACATCTTCCAGTGGACGGATCGCCTCGCCGCGCCGTCCCTCAACATCGCCTTCGGGACGCACTCGAGGCTGCAGGTGTGGGTGGGTGGCTCGCTGTTCAACATCACGCCGACCCTGGCCCTCCCCGAGCAGACCCTCGGCAACAACCCCATCGCGACGACGAACACCCTGACGACCGTCGTCGTCACCCAGGCCGGCCATCCGCACCTCGTCGGAGACAGCGTCACGATCTCTGGCGCGACGGCAGTCGCCACCGTGACGATCAACGGCACCTGGACGGTGACGGCGGTCACGACGAACACCTGGAGTTTCACCGCCGGCTCTTCCGCCAACGCGACGACCACGGGCGGCGGCGCGGCTGTCCTGGCGAAGCCCAACAAGGCCTTCGCCGACGGCGCGATCGACGGCACAGGCGGCGCAGGCTTCGGCACGGGCGCGTGGGACGTGGGGACCTACGGCTCGCCCTCCACCTCCGACTACTGGCCCAGGACGTGGTCTATCGCCGCCTGGGGTGGGCAGATGGTGGCCTCGCCCAGGGCTGGGACCATCCACCTCTGGCAGAACGTCACGGGGACGCCCGCCGCGCCGATCAGGGAGGCCCCCGCCCGCGTGCGGGCCATGGTGGTCTCGAACACCGACCAAATCTTCGCCCTCGGCTGCAATGAGGAGGTGAGCGGCGTCTACAACCCCCTCTGCATCCGCTACAGCGGCATCCGTCGCGTCAACGAGTGGACGACCCTCACCCCGAGCGACAGCACGTCGAGGGAGTACATCCTGCCCGGCGGGGGGGAGATCGTCACGGGCCGCAACCTCGGCCCCTACATCCTGATCTGGACGACGAAGGACCTCTTCTTCGCCGACTTCACGGGCAACCTCGCCGCCCCCTGGCGCTTTACGCGGGTCGGTGAGAACTGCGGAGCCGCCGGCCCCAACGCAGTCGCCGTGAAGGGCCAGCGCGCCTTCTGGTGGGCTCCTGACGGGCAGTTCCTCACCTTCTCCCCCGGCGGTCAGCCAGAGGTGATCGAGTGCCCCATCTCCCAGGACGCGATCGACAACATCTCGCCGTCGCAACTCGACAAGATCGTCGCCTCGATCAACTCGAACTTCAACGAGGTGCGCTTCGACTACCCCGACGGCAGAGACGGCTTTGAGAACAGCCGCTACCTCGCGATGAGCATCTCAGACCTGAGGTGGTATTCGGGCGTCATGGCCAGAACGGCCATGGTCGACAGCGGCCCATCTGACACGCCCATCGGGACGACAGCCGGCGGCAACATCTACTGGCACGAGCGGGGGCGCAGCGCAGACGGTTCCCCTCTTGCGTGGAGCATCGAAAGCGGCGAGATGTTCTTTGATCCCGAGCGCACGTCCCTGATCAGGGGCCTGCTCCCAGACGTCAAGGATCAGGTCGGCCCCTGGGCCTTGACCCTGTTTACACGCATCCGGCCCAACCAGCCCCCGACCACCTACGGCCCGTACACGTTCGCCTCGACGGACGATCAGGTCGACTTCATGGCGACGGGCTGGCTTTTCCGCATCAAGTTCTCTGGGTCCTCAAGCCCGGCGAGGGGCCGCCTGGGCCTCCCTCAGTTCGACTACACACTGCTTGGTAAGCGGTAGGAGGTTCATATGGGTTTCTTTGGTTCCGGTAGCTTCAACAAGTCGAAGACGAGCGCGAAGTCGACGGCGACGACCACGTCGACCGGCACGAGCCGCCAGCGCGCCTACCTGGACGACGTCTTCAAGCAGCCCGCCATCGACCTGATGGGCAACGTCAGCAACCTCGCGAAGACGGACCCGACGACCCTCGTCCCGAAGGACAACGCCCTCCAGACGGAGGCGGCTGGCCGTGTAAACTCGCTGACCGGGAACCCTGAAGCCTTCAATCAGTCCAACGATTGGATGAAGAGTGTCGCTGGGGCCTCCGCCCCCCAGGTCAACGGCGAGAGCCTCCTGACCGGCCTCAGCAGCTACTACAACCCCTTCGAAAAGGACGTCATCGACAGTTCGATGGCCGACTACGACTTCAGCGCCGGTCGGGATCGCGCGGGCGACATCCTGGGCATGGCGGCTGGAGACGCCTTCAGGGGCTCCGGTGGCGCGCTCACCCTGGCCGCCGGAGACGACGCCCGCCGCAGGGGCCGCTTCGCCCTTGGGGCCGGTATCCGCAGCGCCGGCTTCGATCGCGCGACGGCCCTCTCCGCTTCGGACGCCGATCGCCGGCAGCAGGCAGCGATGGCCAACGCCACGTTCACCGGCCAGCAGCGGGACCGCACCCTGGAGGCGGCGCGAGGCCTCACGGCCAACGCGACGGCCTTCGACGCCAACCAGCGCGCCAACGCAGGCCAGACCTTCGACATGGGCACCCAGCTTCGCACGCAGGAGCAGGAGAGGGCGACTGCGCCCTTCGACATGCAGAAGTACCTGACCGATCTGTGGGGCGGCCTCGCCAACCCCTTCTTCGGCAGCGACGAGGACGTGACCGAGAACTCAACGGCCAACACCACGTCGAAAGGCAAGTCTTCGGGCTTCGGTCTCACTCTTGGCTTTGGGAAGTAAGACATGGCAAATCGCAGAGGCCCGAGGGGCCTGAAGTTTGGGCCGGTCGACGAGCCGGCCACCATCGATCCCCGCACGGCGACGCCCGACGGTGTGGACCTGTCGGTGCCGTACAAGTCCTGGCACGACATGCAGGAGCCGGCGAGCGGGCGGGGGATGACCAACACGCCGCAGGAACTGCAGTACGCCATGCACCCTGATCAGCGGCCCAAGGACCCCTACGCGCCGGATTGGATCGACTACTTGAGCGGCCTGCTGGACGGCCAGCGCCCGCGCGACATCCGCCGCGACTACGAGAAGCGCAGCGAGATGGAGCGCATGCGTCGGGCTCTGGAGGATGGCGTCCTGACCGACCCGCGCGAGCGCCTCGCCTACCACACCAACCCCGACGAGTGGGGCAAGAGCGTCTCGACGAACTACGGCAAGACGGTCGCCAACGAGGGGGACACCCTGGTCAGCCCCGGCTACGGCACGCGGAAGTTCGACAAGACGCCCGGCTATGCCGAGCAGGGCATCAGCCCGAGCGACGCCCTCGCCAGGGCGCAGGAGGCAATGCGCCTCGACATGGAGCGGGCCGACAAGGCCGCCCGCCGCGACATCGATTGGTACAACGCCAGGAGCCAGCGCATTTCGGCGACGAGGCCGCGAGCAGGCGGTGACGGCGAGAGCCCCTTTAAGCCGGTGAACCTCGGACCCGTGGGAGGTTAACAAATGGCCAAAGCTGACGACTACATCACAGGCAACATGTACGACCTCGGCGACGGCGGTGAGCCGCAGGTCTGGGGCGGCAAGAAGCTGGGCTGGGTCTCCAAGGAGCGTTGGAAGGCCACGAGGGGCGAGACGCAGGTCAAGTTTGACGCCGACCTCGACCTTCGCAGACGCCTCGACAGGGCCAAGCAGATCGCCACTGACAGCCCGACGGCGACCGGCTTCATCGGGGGGCTGATCTCCGGCCAGGGCGCGCCTGCATGGTCGCCCTTCAAGGGCATCGGCGCGGCCCACGACCTCGCGCAGCAGGTCAAGCCCGTGCGCGCGTCTGCCGCCTTCTCCAATCTGCAGGAGATGAGGCAGAACAACCCGACGGGTGCGGCGGTCGGTAGCCCGTCCGACACCGACATGGCGCTGTTGATGTCCAAGGATGCGAACCTCGAGGTCAGTCAGTCGCGCGAACAGTTCCTTGAAGAGGTTGCTGCCGCTCGCAGGCACCTGGGCCGCAATCGCAAGGGCCTCACCGAGGACTACCCCTACGACCTCCGCACCGACAACCCTGAAGACATCCCCCAGGGGGCCTTCTTCATCGCGACCAACGGCAAGCTGTACCGCAACAAGAAGGGCGCTGGCGCTCCTGGCCAGACGGCGCAGGAACGGGCGAGTTCGTTTGAGTACCTGGGACCGGAGGGCCGCTAATGGAGGTCTATCGCTTCAAGGGGCCTGACGGCCAAATCCACCGCGCCAGGGCCGCGTCGCCCGAGGAGGCGAAGGCCGGCCTGGAGAAGATGTGGGCCGATCGCGCCAACACGGGCCGCGTCGCCGCGCAGAAGGACGCCCGCACTCGGGTGCGGAACACGCCGGCGGTCATCCGCGCCCTCAACGCGGGAGCCTGGGCCAACTGGGCAGACGACCTCGACGCCTGGGGCGCTGGCGTCGAGACGGGCCTCAACAACAAGGTCCGCTCGCTGGTTGGCAAGGAGGCCCTCCCCTACACGCCGGAGGAGGCGCGGGCGGCGGTCCTGGCCGCCAACAAAGAGGGCGACGAGCAGTTCCGCCAAGACCACCCCTGGCTCTCCACCGGCTCCAACATCCTCGGCGCGGTCTTCGGCCCCGGCTCCAAGATGGCTGGTCGCTACATCGGCGGTGGGGCGACCATGATGTCCCGCGCGAAGCGGGCGGCCCTCGTGGCGGGCGGCTACGGCGGGGCGGCGGGGGCCGGCAACGCCGAGAACGACCGCGTGGGCGGCTTCGTCGGCGGCGCGCTGATGGGCGCGCCCGCCGGCTTCGTCGGCGTCCCCGTCCTCGAAAAGACCCTCCCGCCCATGGCTCGCGCCGTTGAGCGCGTCGCCATCCCCGCGATGGGCCGGATGGCCGAGGCGATGCCCAATCTCGCGGCCCAACTCGACCGCGCGACGGGCGGCGCGTCGACAAGGCGTGTAAACAGGCAGCCCCTCAGCGAGGATGAGTACCGCGTCGCGAAGGCCCTCGAGGAGATCAGGCGCGACGACCTGGACGGCGGATACGCTCCCGGCGGCGGGCCGGCCATGTACGATCGCGGGCCAAACATGCAGACGACGGCTGACGTCCTCGTGCAGTCCGGCGGCCCCGGCGGCGCTCGCGTCCGCGCCCGCGCCGAGGAGGTGAAGGCCAACGAGCAGCCCGACCTGCGAGCCGATCTGGCGCAGGGCCTCGGCGGTCGCGGCGACTACTGGGAGACCCTCGAGACCATGCAGAAGGGTCGCCGGAAGGCCGCCGACGATAGCATGGGGCTCATCGGCGACCGGCCCATCATGCTCGATGAGAACAGCGTCGCCGCCCTCCGCTCTGAGCGCGCCCGAAGCGCCATGGCCGAAGCCGTCAAGAACGCCCTCGCCTCGGAAGATGAGGCCGTCCGCCACTCCGGCGTGGCCCTGCAGCGCCTGATGGACGACCTCGGCGACACGCCCGGCTACGCCCTCGGGCCGCGCGCCATCACCGTGCGTCAGGCGCAGGACATCAGTGAGAGCCTTCTCAAGGCTGCAGATGCCGCGTTTAAGAGCAGCACCGTCACTCCAGGTCTCGGCCCGACACTGAAGAGCCTGGGGCGGGCTGTCCGCACAAACGCCAGGACGCCCGATCGCGGCGGCCTCAAGGAGTACGACGACTTCCTCAAGCAGTACGCCACCGACATGGAGATCGAGGGGGCCTATGAACTCGGCTCCAACGTGCTGAAGAACGGCCTCGACAACTCGGCTGAGTTCGTTCGCCGGGAACTGGACGAGGCGGGGCCGGGGGCGATGGCCGCCTACCGCAAGGGCGTCGCAGAGCAGCTTCTGAACACCGTGATGGACACGGGCGATCTGCGCGTGCTGCGGAACCTCCTGAAGAACGAGAACTTCAAGCAGCGCCTGCGGCTGGCCTTCCCTGACGACGCGTCCTTCGTCGAGTTCCTCGATGCCGCCGAGAAGCGCGTCATGCAGGCCAACCTCAACAACCGCTACGCCGGCGGCTCCCCCACCTACCTGCGTCAGGCCATGCGCCAGCGCCTGGAGGGCGAGGGCTACGATCTGAGCGACCTGATGGACGACGTCACCTCACCGCGCGCGGCGGCTGGCCGAGTGACTGCGCGCATCCTCCAGGGTCGCGGCGGCATCCTCACCGACCCCAAAAGGAACGCGATCCTGGGAGGGGCTCTCCTCGACGACGCCGAGATGTCTCGCCTGCTGAACGGCCTCCAGACGGGTCAGCGCATCCAGGGGGCCATCAGCCGCTCCACCGCGCCGATCGCCGGCAGCACGCAGAACCGCCCCTAGAGCAGGCTCACGACGAAGTACGTCACGCCGAGGATCACCCCGGCGATGGCGGCGTAGGCCGTGTCGCGAATAGCGGCGCGAGGCGGTCTGACGACCTCGAACTCGGCATCGATGATCTCGCGTTCGAACATAGCCACCACCCTAACCTTCAGCAGGAGCGCCCGTCCATGGCGAACGCCGAACCCAGGACCACGTCTTGGATC
>Ga0209985_10001336_pt1 | contig 24447 bp, 21 predicted proteins | sample NOAtaG_FD_187305 | JGI IMG/M metagenome (GOLD analysis project Ga0209985, IMG submission 187305) | Freshwater lake microbial communities from Lake Erie, under a cyanobacterial bloom - NOAA_Erie_Diel6S_1000h metaG (SPAdes) (version 2) | ecosystem: Environmental > Aquatic > Freshwater > Lake ...
TCGGGCTTGAAGGCCGGTGGCGCAAATGCGGCCCACTCCGACCCGTCGTCCGGTGTCATGTCAGCCAGCGCTTGCGGCGCTTGTACGACTTGACGTCGCGGAAGCTCTTGCGGTCGCCACCGCCCATGCCGAGGTAGAACTCCTTGACGTCCTCGTTCTCGCGCAGCGCCTTGGCCTCGCCGTCCATCACGATGCGGCCGTTTTCGAGGATGTAGCCGTAGTCGGAATAACGCAGCGCCATGTTGGTGTTCTGCTCGGCGAGCAGGAAGGTGACCTTCTCGCGCTGGTTCAGGTCCTTCACGATCTCGAAGACCTCTTCGACGATCTGCGGCGCCAGGCCCATGCTGGGCTCGTCGAGCAGCACCATCTTCGGATTGGCCATCAGCGCGCGGCCGATCGCGCACATCTGCTGCTCGCCGCCCGAGGTGTAGGCGGCCTGCGAGCCGCGCCGCGTCTTCAACCGCGGAAAGTAGTTGTAGACCTTCTCGAGCGTGGCCGCGACGGCGGCCTTGCCGTCCTTGCGCGTGTACGCGCCGGTCAGCAGGTTGTCCTCGATGCTCAGGTGCGCGAAGCAGTGCCGGCCCTCCATCACCTGGATCACGCCACGCTCGACCATGTCGGCGGTGGTCAGCTTCTCGATGCGCTCGCCGCGCAGCGAGATCGAGCCCTTGGTGACCTCGCCGCGCTCGCCGGCGAGCAGGTTGCTGACCGCCCGCAGCGTGGTCGTCTTGCCGGCGCCGTTGCCGCCGAGCAAGGACACCACGCCACCCTCGGGCACCTTCAGGCTCACGCCCTTGAGCACCAGGATGACGTGGTTGTAGATGACCTCGATGCCGTTGACTTCGAGCAGGGTCGTGGACATGGCAGGCGTGTCGAGGTCGTCTGTTGGCGGCTCAGCTCTGGCAGTCGGTGCCGGCGCGCCGCGTCAGCTTCTTCTCGGCGGCATAGCGTTCGGCCGAAGCGCGGACCATCGGCTTGATGATCTGCTCGTCGGCCTGCAGCCAGTCGGATGCCCAGGTGAACTTGGCGCCGTCCCAGGTGTGAACCCGCGCCCAGGCCGAGCCCATGTGGTCGAAGCAGCTGGTGCTCACCGGGCGCAGCACGCCCTTGAAGCCGAGCGAATCGAGCCGGGCCTGCGAGAGGTTCAGGTTCTCGTAGCCCCAGCGCGCCTGCTCGCCGGTGACGGGCTTCCCCTTGCCGAAGCGCTCCTGCGCCGCACGCGCGCCTTCGACCGCCAGCATCGCGCCGACCACGCCGCGCATGTACAGCACCTGGCCGACTTCTTCCTTCGGGCCGGTGCCCTGGCCGGCGCCGTGCACCTTGGCGAGGATCTCCTTGACGACCGCCGAATCTGGCTCGGCACCGTGCTGCATCATCACCGCGCTGTAGCCCTTGGCGGCCTGACCCACGTCCTTCAGGTCGGGCTCGGCGCCGCTCCACCAGGTGCCGAACATCTTCTCGCGCGGGTAGCCGGTGGCGACGGCCTCCTTCAGGGCGGTGGAGGTCATCACGCCCCAGGTCTGCATGACGACGAAGTCAGGCCGTTGCTGGCGCACCTGCAGCCAGATGGCCTTCTGCTCGACGCCCGGCGCCGGCACCGGCAGCAGCTGGACCTCGAAGCCGTGCATCTTGCGACGCTCCTCGATGATGGGCAGCAGCTCCTTGCCGAACGGGCTGTCGTGGTAGACCACGGCGATCTTCTTGCCGCGCAGCTTGTCCCAGCCGCCTTCCTTCTTGGCGATGTGCTGCAGCACCGTGTCGCCGGCGACCCAGTAGTGGCCGATCAGCGGGAAGTTCCACTTGAACACGCCGCCGTCGGCGCTGTCGCTTCGGCCGTAGCCCGAGGTGATCATGGGGATCTTGTCGGCCGCGATCTTCTCGGTCAGCGCGAAGGTGATGCCGGTGGACAGCGGCTGGAACACCGTCGCACCACCGTGCTTGCCCTTCAGCCGCTCGTAGCACTCGACGCCACGGTCGGTGGCGTAGGCGGTCTCGCATTCCTCCACCAGCGTCTTGACGCCATTGATGCCGCCGCGGATGTTGACGAGCTTCATGTAGTCCGCGTAGCCGTTGGCGAACGGCGTCGCGTTCGGTGCCACCGGGCCGGTGCGGCCGGTCAGGCTGGGGAAGAACTGGACCTTGTCCTGGGCCAGTGCGGGCATGCCCACGGCGGTCAGCACCGCAGCAAGGGCGAGAGTCTTCATCTTCATGGTGTTGTCTCCGTGGGGTGGGTGGGGGCGGGTGAACTCAGTGCGGGAAGGGCCACAGCCGCAGCTTCTCTTTGGCGATGGACCACAAGCGCGCCAGGCCGTGCGGCTCGACGATCAGGAAGAACACGATCAGCGCGCCGAAGACCATGAACTCGGTGTGCGCGACCAGTGCCGTGTCGATGTGCACGCCAATCAGGTCACCGAGGGCCGGCAGGGCGCGGTTGAGCACGATGGGCAGGATGACGATGAACGCCGCGCCGAAGAAGCTCCCCATGATCGAGCCCAGGCCGCCGATGATGATCATGAACAGCAGCTGGAACGAGCGGTCGATCGAAAACGCGGCTGGCTCCCACGAGCCCAGGTGCACGAAACCCCACAAGGCCCCGGCGACGCCGACGATGAACGAGCTGACCGCAAACGCCGTGAGCTTGGCGTAGACCGGGCGGATGCCGATCACGGACGCGGCGACGTCCATGTCGCGGATCGCCATCCATTCGCGACCGATGTGACTGCGCACCAGATTCTTGGCGAGCAAGGCGAAGACCATCACCAGCACCAGGCAGAACAGGTACTTCTCGACCGGCGTGTCGATCGGGATGCCGAAGGCCGAAAGGCCGGCCACCGACACCGAGCCCGAAGGCGAGTTGTTGGTGAACCACGAGATGCGCAGGAACGCCCAGTCGACGAAGAACTGCGCCGCCAGCGTCGCCACTGCGAGGTACAGGCCCTTGATGCGCAGCGACGGGATGCCGAACAGGACGCCGACCACCGTGGCGCAGACCCCGCCGAGCAGGATGGCGGCCAGCATCGGCATGCCGTCGATGCGGACCAGGAAGTTGTAGGCCGCGTAGGCGCCCACCGCCATGAAGGCGCCAGTGCCCAGCGAGATCTGGCCGCAATAGCCGACCAGGATGTTCAGCCCGATCGCCGCCAGGCTGAGGATCAGGAACGGGATCAGGATCGCGCGGAACAGGTACTCGTCGGCCAGCAGCGGCACGCCGATCAGCGCGAATGCGATCAGCACCCCGATCGCGACGCGGTCCTGAGCGATGGCGAAGATCTGGGAGTCCGACCGGTAGCTGGTCTTGAACTGGCCGTTTTCTCGGTAGAACATGGCCGCCCTCAGACCCGGTCGATGATCTTCTCGCCGAACAGCCCCTGGGGCCGCACCAGCAAGACGAGCAGCACCAGCACATAGCCGAACCAGATCTCGATGCCGCCGCCGATGATCGGGCCGAGGTAGACCTCGGAGAGCTTCTCGCCGACCCCGATGATGAGCCCGCCGATGATGGCGCCGGGCACGCTGGTGAGGCCACCCAGGATGACCACCGGCAGTGCCTTCAGCGCCACCAGCGACAGCGAGAACTGCACCCCGAGCTTGCTGCCCCAGATCACGCCGGCGACCAGAGCGACGAAGCCGGCGACGCTCCAGACGATGACCCAGATGCGATTCAGCGGGATGCCGATGCTCTGCGCCGCCTGGTGGTCGTCGGCCACTGCGCGCAGGGCGCGACCGGTGGAGGTGTACTGGAAGAACAGCGCGAGTGAGATCACCAGCGCGGCCGCGATCACCGCGGCGTACAGGTCCTGCTTGTTGACCAGCACGCCGCCCTCGAACATCTGTTCGAGCAGGAACAGCGGCTCGTTGGGCAGGCCGACGTCGATCTTGTAGATCTCGCTGCCGAAGATCGTCTGCCCGAAGCCGTCGAGGAAGTAGGTGATGCCCAGCGTCGCCATCAGCAGCGTGATGCCTTCCTGGTTGACGAGCTTGCTGAGCACCAGCTTCTCGATCAGCCAGGCCACCACCACCATCAGCACCATCGCGCCGGCGAAGGCCAGCACGTTGCCGAGCACCTTGCTTTCGGTGCCCAGCAGCGCCGGGAACCACTCGGAGAACCGCGCCATCGCCAGCGCCGCGAACAGCACCATCGCGCCCTGCGCGAAGTTGAAGACCCCGCTGGCCTTGAAGATCAGCACGAAGCCCAGCGCGATCAGCGAATACAACATGCCGGCCATCAGGCCGCCAATGGTCGCTTCAATGAAAAAGCCCATGGCGTTACTCCCTCTCCCGCAGGGCGGGAGAGGGTAGGGGTGAGGGTGGGGGCGAGGCGTGCCATGCACCCTCACCCCAGCCCTCTCCCGCGCTGCGGGAGAGGGGGCCGGACCATTCAAGACGGCTGCTCATCAGTGAGAAGTCCCCAGGTAAGCCGCGATGACGTCCGGGTTGGCCCGAACCTCGGCCGGCGTGCCGTCGCCGATCTTCTTGCCGTAGTCGAGCACGACCACGCGGTCGGAGATGTCCATCACGACGCCCATGTCGTGCTCGATCAGCACGATGGTGGTGCCGTACTCGTCGTTGACGTCGAGGATGAAGCGGCTCATGTCCTGCTTCTCCTCGACGTTCATGCCGGCCATCGGCTCGTCCAGCAGCAGCACCTGCGGCTCCATCGCCAGTGCGCGGCCGAGGTCGACGCGCTTTTGCAGGCCGTAGGGCAGGCGCCCGACCGGCGTCTTGCGCCAGGCCTGGATCTCGAGGAAGTCGATGATCTTCTCGACCGCCTCGCGGTGCTCGTGCTCCTCGCGTTCGGCGGCGTCCCAGCGGGCCCCGAACCCGAAGCCACGGATGGCCTGCTGGAACAGGTTCGTGCGCATCTTCAGGTTGCGGCCGGACATGATGTTGTCGAGCACGCTCATGCCCTTGAACAGCGCCAGGTTCTGGAAGGTGCGCGCCACGCCCATCTCGGCGACCTGGCGCGAGTTCATGTGGCTGAAGGTCTGGCCGCGGAACGCGATCTGCCCGTCCTGCGGCGTGTAGACGCCATTGATGCAGTTGAGCATGCTGCTCTTGCCCGCGCCATTGGGGCCGATGATGGCCCGCACCTCGTGCTCGCGCACATCGAAGCTGATGTCGGTCAATGCCTTCACCCCGCCGAAGCGCAGCGAGATGTTCTTCACGTCCAGGATGACGGGGCCGGCTTCGCGGGCGGACATGTTCAGGCGGCCTTTTTCGCGACCGCAGGGAAGGTCCGCGCATCGACGATGGGCAGCGTCGCGCTGACCTTGCCGCTGCGGCCGTCCTCGAACTTCACGGCCGTCTCGATGTACTGCTCGGACTTGCCGCCGTACAGCGCGTCGACCAGGGCCTGGTACTTGTCGCCGATGTGGCCGCGGCGAACCTTGCGTGTGCGCGTCAGCTCGCCGTCGTCGGCATCGAGCTCCTTGTGCAGCACCAGGAAGCGCGCGATCTGGCTGCCGGCCAGGTGCTCGTCGGCGGCGAGGTCGGCATTGACCTTCTCGACACAGTCCTTGACGAGCGCCAGCACCTCGGGCTTGGCCGCCAGGTCGGTGTAGCCGGCATACGGCAGGTTGCGCCGCTCGGCCCAGTTGCCGACGGCCTCGAAGTCGATGTTGACGAAGGCGCAGACGCGGTCACGCTTGTCGCCGAAGGCCACCGCTTCCTTGACGAAAGGGAAGAACTTCAGCTTGTTCTCGACGTACTTGGGCGCGAACATCGCGCCATCGTTCGGGCCGCCCATCAGGCGTCCGACATCCTTGGCTCGGTCGATGATCTTGAGCTGGCCGGACGCGTCCAGGAAGCCGGCGTCGCCGGTGTGGTACCAGCCGTCGGCGGTCAGCACCTCGGCCGTGGCCTGCGGGTTGCGGTAGTAGCCCTTCAGCAGGCCCGGGCTCCTGACCATCAGCTCGCCGTTGTCCGCGACGCGGATCTCCACGCCCTCGATCGGCACGCCCACGGTGTCGGCCTTGACGGCGTGGTCGGGCTGCAGGCAGACGAACACCGCGGTCTCGGTGCTGCCGTACAGCTGCTTGAGGTTGATGCCGATGGAGCGGTAGAACGTGAACAGGTCGGGCCCGATGGCCTCGCCCGCCGTGTAGGCCACCCGCACCCGGTTGAAGCCCAGCGAATTGCGCAAGGGGCCATACACCGCCAGGTTGCCGATCGCGTACTTGAGGCGGTCCAGCGTGCCCACCGGCTGCCCGTCCATCAGCGCCGGGCCGACCCGTCGCGCCAGCGCCATGGCGGCGTCAAACAACCAGCGCTTGACGCGGCTGGCGTCTTCCATGCGGATGGTCACGCTCGTCAGCAGGCCTTCGAAGATCCGCGGCGGCGCGAAGTAGTACGTCGGTCCGATCTCCTTGAGGTCGATCGTGACCGTGGCGGCGCTCTCCGGGCAGTTGACGACGTAGCCGCAGGCCAGCCACTGCGCGTAGCTGAAGATGTTCTGGCCGATCCAGGCCGGAGGCATGTAGGCGAGGACCTCCTCGCGCTCGGTCAGTTTGTCGAAGCGGGCGCCAGCCCCCGCGCGGTCGAGCAGCGTGAAGTGGCTGTGCACCACGCCCTTGGGGTTGCCGGTGGTCCCGCTGGTGAAGAACATCGCCGCCACATCGTGCGGGTTGCTGGCGGCGATGGCGGCATCGACCTCGCCCGGCTGGCTCGCCTGCCGGGCACGACCGGCCTCCAGCAATGCGTCCATCGACGCCAGGCCGGGCTCGTCGTACTTGCGCAGGCCGCGCGGATCGTCGAACCAGATGCACTCGAGCAGGCCCTCGCAAGCGGGACGCAGCTCCAGCAGCTTGTCGACCTGTTCCTGGTCCTCGACCACGGCAAAGCGGACGCTGGCGTTGCGGATCGGGAACTCGTACTCGGTGACGGCTGCGTCCTGGTACAGCGGCACCGGCACCGCGCCCAGGCTCTGCGCCGCCAGCATCGCGGCATACAGCCGCGGCCGGTTGTCGCCGATCACGACAACGTGTTCGCCGCGCTGCATGCCGGCGGCCGCAAAGCCGGCGGCCAGCGTCTTCATCAGTTCCGCCAGCGCGGACCAGTCGGTGGTCTGCCAGATGCCGAAGACCTTCTCGCGCAACGCCGGCGCCGAGCCACGCCGCTGCGCGTGCTCCAGCACCAAACGGGGGAAGGTCGTCTCCATCGAGGCTCCTGCAAGAGGTCTGGCCCAGGTCGGGCTGCTCGGATCTGCGGCAGCCTCTGCTGGGCGCATTCTGGGTTGGACTTTGACGCCGAAATGTCGTCTCGACGACAATCCACGGGTTCGCACTGTCAGGTGTTTCACCGAGTTTCAGACCGAGGCCCATGGTCACGACGCCCCGTTCGCCTGCCCCTCTGCCGTCTCCCCCGGGCGGCTTCCCCAGCGCCGAGCAGGCGGCGCGGGTCTCGCCGGCGCGGTCGCGGCCCGGTGGGCCCGACGAGTGGCGTCAGATCCCCTGGCTGCAACGCCTGGACGAGCCCGACCGCGAGCGGGTGTGCGGCGAATTGCGCGTGGTGCAGGTGGCCCCGGGCGAGTTGCTGTGCCGCATCGGCCGGCCGGTGACGTACTGGTTCGGCGTCATCGAGGGGCTGCTGAAGATGAGCACCGACGGCGAGGTGCCGATCACCTTCACCGGGGTGCCTGCGGGCGGCTGGTTCGGCGAGGGAACGGTGCTGAAGATGGAGCCCTACCGCTACAACATCCAGGCCCTGCGGCCGAGCACGGTCGCGGGCATCCCGACGGCGACGTTCCACTGGCTGCTGGACCGCTCGATCGGCTTCAACCGCTTCGTGATGATGCAATTGAACGAGCGGCTCGGTCAGTTCATCGCCGCCCGCGAGATCGACCGCCTGGCCAACCCGGACCTCCGGGTCGCGCGCAGCCTCGCAGCGCTGTTCCACCCGGTCCTGTATCCCGGCGTCGGCGACTGGCTGCGCATCACCCAGCAGGAGCTGGGCTACCTGGTCGGCCTGTCGCGCCAGCGGGTCAACCAGGCGCTTCTGGCGTTGCAGGCGGCCGGATCCATCCGCGTCGAGTACGGCGGCGTGCGCGTGCTGTCGCTGGAAGGGCTGCGCAGATACCGGCCGAACTGAACGGCGCGCGCAGTGCCACCCCCGCAGGGGCGCTGGCCGACTCCGGAACGGGTTGACCACAATGGTCGCCCCTTCAGGCCCAGGAGTCCCCATGTTCGGAAAACTCGCCGCCGACGCGCTCGGCCTTTCGGATGTCGGCAGCGTCATCGCGCCGGCCGACTTCAACAAGGTCGATGCCGACGACTACGTGATGCACGAGGACGAGGAGAAGATCTTCTTCCTCATCAAGAGCAAGGCCGACGAGTACTGCTTCACCAACACCGCGCTGATCCACCTGGACGGCACCAGCGCGGCGAGCAAGAAGCGCATGCTGCGGCGCTTCTCGTACTTCGATCACCGGATCTCGCGCGTGATGCTCGAGACCGCGGGCACGATCGACATGGACGTGGAACTCAAGTTCCACATCGGCGAACACGAGTATTCGATCGACGTGCACAAGAAGCACATCGAGCAGCTGAAGGACCTTTACAAGGCCCTGATCCGCATCGGCGACCTGCAGAACCAGGGCGAAACCGCGCTCGAGAACGCGCGCCTGGCCCTCGACACCGCGGCCACGGTTCTGAACCGCGCCGGCAGTTCGGGCGCGCCGGTGGTCGAGACCTTCCAGCAGCTCACCCAGGTTTCATTCGACTGGCTTTCCGCGGCGCGCAAGCGCTACGTGCCCAAGGACTTCGGCGCTGTCTTCGAGCGCTACATCCGGGCCTGAGGCCCGGGCGCAGTCTCAAGACAGCTTGAAGTAGTCCATCGCCTGGCGCAGCCGCTGCGCGCTGTCGTTCAAGGTGGCAGCGGCAGCAGCGGTCTGCTCGACGAGTGCGGCGTTCTGCTGGGTCATGCCGTCAAGCCTCTCGACCGCGGCGCCGACGTCCGCGAGGCCGGCGCTCTGTTCGGCGCTGGCGTGGCTGATGGAGCCGATCAGTGCGCTGATCTTTCCAGCGTTGCCGACGATCTCGCGCATCGTGTCGCCGGCCTGACCGACGACCCGGGCGCCGTTGTCGACGCTGTCGACACTGCGGCCGATCAGGGCCTTGATCTCGCGCGCGGCTTCGGCACTGCGTTGCGCCAGGCTGCGGACCTCGCTGGCCACGACCGCGAAGCCAAGGCCCTGTTCGCCGGCACGTGCCGCCTCGACCGCGGCGTTCAGTGCCAGGATGTTGGTCTGGAAGGCAATGCCGTCGATGGTGCCGATGATGTCGGCGATGCGACGCGACGAGTCGCTGATGCCGGACATGGTCTGGACCGCCTCGTCGACGATGCGCCCGCCCGCCCCCGCGACCTCGTGGTTTCGCTCGACCAGCTCGGCTGCACCGGCCGCGGTGTCGGCGGTCTGGCGCACGGTGCTGCCGATCTGCGACATCGCCGAGCTCGTGCGCTGGAGTTGCGACGCGGTGTTCTCGGTCCGCGCCGACAGGTCGGCGCTGGCCTTGGCCACCTCGGCACTCGCGGTCTGGATCTCGCCGGCGCCGCTGCGCACCTCCGTCACGACACCCCGCAACGACGTGATGGTGGTGGCCAGCGTGTTCATCAGCCCGGCGACCTCGTCGCGGCCCCACGGCTTGGGGCTGGCGGTCAGGTTGCCGGTGCTGATCTGCTCGAGTTGACGTGCGACCTCGGTGATGCCGCCCTGCGTCACGCGGTAGAAGGCCACGAGCAGGTACAGGGCCAGCAACACGCCGGCAAGCGACAGGGCGAGCTGGATCGCCAGGTCGCGCTGGAGGGCGTCGACCCGGTTCTCGAGTCGCTTGTCGAGCGCGGTCAGGGTCTTCTGCACCCCGTCGTAGTGCAGTGCGATGGCCTGACTGGCCAGTGCCACATAGGCCGTCGCGTCGCCGCTGATGGCGTCGCCCAGCACCTGGCTGCGCACCAGGTCGAGAAAGCGCTGCGACTCGGCTTGTGCGGACTTGAGGTCGATCTCGGCGCCCAGCGTCGGGTCCGCCTGAATGGCACGGCTGTAGGCGGTTTCGGTGCCCTTCTGGTAGGCCATGGCAAACGCCAGGTTGCTGGTCAGCAGGTCGCGCTGGGCGGTCGTGGCGGCGCCGGCCTTGATCACGGCGTTGCCCATGCCGCGCAGCTGCCCGATCATCTCCACCAGCTGGGGCTGGCGGAACATCACCGCGTCCATCAGGTAGTAGGTGTGGACCTCGGGGTCCAGTGTCAGGTTCGAGTTGTCGGCGACTTCGTTGTAGAGCTGCAGCAGCGCGTCGACAAAGGCCGTGTGCTTCTGGAACGTGGCGGTGACGTCGCTGGCGGTCGGGTTGGCCTGCAGGTCCTTGTGCAGGCGCTGCACCTCGTCCCAGCTCTTGCCCAGGTTCAACGCCGCGCCGTTGCCGTCGCGTTGCAGGGCCAGCTTGTCCAGGGCCAGCTGCACCCGCTCCTGCGCCTGTGGAAGGTCGGGTGCGTTCACCGTGGCCGCGCGGCGGCGGTTCTGGGCGGCGTCCAGCAGCGGCAGCACGGCCCTGGCGTACTCGACGCCGACGCGTTCCTTGGCCGAGAACTCGATGTTCGTCTGGCCGGTGCTCCACAGGGTCCAGACCGCCAGCACCAGCGGCATCAGGAACGCCGCCGAGACCCAGGCCGCCTTGGCCTGGAAGCTGAGGACGCGGAACATCCGGATGCCGGGCGACATCAGGCCATGGTGTGCGAACAGACCCGGCGCCTTGCGGCGGGTGCCGTTGGCGACCGACGTGGCGGTAAGGCTGGAGGTGCTCATGGCGGGCAAGGTTGGAGGATGAAGGCGAGGGAATGAACGGCGGCCATCAGGCCGTGTGGAGTCGGAATCGGTCGACCGTCGTCGCCAGTGCCGCGGCCTGCTCGCGCAGGCGCGATGCGGCGCTGGCGCTGCGCTCGACGAGCGCGGTGTTGTCCTGGGTGCCGCGGTCGAGTTCGCCGACCGAGCGGCTGACCTCGGCGACACCGGTGGTCTGTTCGCGGCTGGCCTGCGTGATTTCGGCGATCAGCGCCGTCACCTTGCCGACCTGGGCGACGATCTCGTGCATCGTGCGGCCGGCGTCGTCGACCAGGCCGCGGCCGCCGTCGACGCTTTCGGTCGAGCGGCCGATCAGGGTCTTGATTTCCCGCGCGGCGCCGGCGCTGCGCTGGGCGAGGCTGCGAACCTCGCTGGCGACGACCGCGAAGCCACGCCCCTGCTCGCCGGCGCGCGCGGCCTCGACCGCGGCATTGAGGGCCAGGATGTTGGTCTGGAAGGCGATGCCGTCGATGGTGCCGATGATGTCGGCGATCTTGCGGCTGGCGGCCTGGATCTCGGCCATCGTCGCGACGACCTGGTCCATCTTGCGGCCGCCTTGTTCGGCCACACCGGCGGCTTCACTGGCCAGGCGGTTGGCCGCCTCGGCGTTGTGGGCGCTGGACTGCAAGGTCGTCGTGATCTGCTCCATCGCCGCGGCGGTGCGCTGCAAGTGCGCCGCCTGTGCGCTGCTTCGCGTGCTGAGCGCTGCATTGCCGTCGGCGACGTCCTGCGACACCTCCCGCAGACGCGATGCCGCCGCCTGAACGTCACTCATCGCGCCGTGAAGCGCGTTGCGCATCGCGGTCAGCGCATGCAGCATGTCGCCGATCTCGTCGTTGCGGTCGATGTCGATCGTCGCCGCCAGGTCGCCTTCGGCAATGCGTTGCGCCAGTCGGCGGGCATCGTTCAGCGGCCTGCAGATCGTGCGCACCAGGAAGACGGTCCCGATGCACAACGCTGCGATCACCACGGCAACCAGGCCGACAACGGCGTAGACCGTGCGCATGCGTTCGGCCGCGGCCTTGTCGCGCATGGTGCTGGACAGTGTTTCCTGGCGCTGCGCAAAGTCGGCCAGCGCCTGAGCCCATTGCGCCTGTCGACCGGCGGTTTCGTGTTCGGCAATCGCGGCCAGCGCCTGGCGCTCGGAGTCGCCCTGTGCACTGGCCTTCAGCGCCCTGGCGATCTCGTCGCCGCGCGGGGTGGCCTTGCCGGCGACGGCCAGGCCCTTCCACTCGAAGGCGAGCTGCAAGCGCTCCTGCTGGGCGGTCTGCGCGGTGCGCGCTTCATGGATGAGCTTGCTGGTGCGCAGCGAGGCGCCGGCGGCGGCGAGCACCAGCACCAGCGTCAACAGCAGGGCCGGAGTCCAGAGGCGGCGGACGAGGGAAAAGCGTTTCATGAAAGCGAGAACGGGCCGTTGCCGACCCGAAACCAGAGACCGCAACCAAGGTGGCGTCGATCAGAGCAGGCCGAGGTCGGCCGCGGACATCAGGCCTTCGATGTCCATCAGGATCAGCATGCGCTCGCTGGTGTCGTCGCCCTGGCCGGTCTTGATGGCGCCGATGCCGGTGATGAACGAGGCGTCGACCGACGAGTTCATCGCTGGTGCGGGCTTGATCTGATCCTTGCCGAGCTGCAGCACGTCCGACACCGAGTCGACGACAGCGCCGACGACGCGGCCCTTGACGTTGAGCACGACGACGACCGTGAAGCTGTTGTATTCGACGTTTTCGCAGGCCAGCTTCAGGCGCAGGTCGATGATCGGCACGATGACGCCGCGCAGGTTGACCACGCCCTTGATGAACGAGGGTGCGTTGGCGATCCGCGTCGGAGCTTCGTAGGACCGGATCTCCTGCACGCGCAGGATGTCGATGCCGTACTCCTCGGCGCCGAGGCGGAAGGTCAGGAACTCACCGCCGTGGGTGGTTGGCGCTCCGCCTGCAGCAGAGGTTGTGGAAGCGCGCGAGGCCTCCTGGGCGGCGCGGACGGCTTGGGTGGCTTCAGCGATCATTTCCATGAGGGGCTCCAATCGTGGGGACTTGTTGGGGTTTTCGGCAAGGCGGGGGGCTTCTGTAGGGCGGGCAGGCCTGCTGCATGTCGGATCAGAAGGTTTCCCAGTCGCTGTCGCTGGTCTTGGCTGGACCGGTGACGGGTGCGGGTGCAGCCGCGGCAGGTCTGGGTTCGGTCTTGGTGTCGGCCTTGGACTCGAACTTGGACTCGAACTTGGACTCGGGCTTGGGTGCAGCCTTGGCAGCCGCCTTGGCAGCCGCCTTGGCGGCCGATGGCGTTGCGGCCTTCGCTGCGGCCTTGACGTTGGCGATCACCGACTTGGCGGTACTGGCCGGGCTCGCGCCGCCGGTCGCTGGCGCAGCAGCAGGCTTGGACGCCACCTTGGCCGTCACCGCGTGTGCATCGACGTGGCCGATGCGGAATGCCGAGACCGTGTCGCCCAGGCGCCTGGCCTGGTCCTTCAGGCTTTCGGCGGCGGCGGCGCTCTCTTCGACCAGGGCGGCGTTCTGTTGCGTGGCCTGGTCGAGCTGATTGACGTTGCCGCTGACCTGGGCCAGCCCGCTGCTCTGTTCGGCGGCGGCGGCGCTGATCTCGCCGATGATGTCCGACACGCGCTGCACGCTGGCGACGATGTCGGTCATCGTCGTGCCGGCATCGGCGACGAGCTTGGCACCGGACTCGACCTTGTCGACCGAGTTTCCGATCAGGGCCTTGATCTCCTTGGCGGCATCGGCGCTGCGTTGGGCCAGGTTGCGCACCTCGCCTGCGACGACCGCAAAGCCGCGGCCCTGCTCGCCGGCCCGTGCGGCTTCGACCGCGGCGTTCAGGGCCAGGATGTTGGTCTGGAACGCGATGCCGTCGATGGTGCCGATGATGTCCGCGATCTTGCGGCTGGAGCCGTGGATCGCGTCCATCGTGGTCACGACCTGGGCCACCACTTCGCCGCCCTTGCGGGCGACTTCGGTGGCGCTGCTGGCGAGCTGGTTGGCGGTGCGTGCGGACTCGGCCGTCTGGTTGACGGTCCCGGTGAGCTGCTGCATCGCGCTGGCGACCTGCTGCAGGTTGCTGGCGGTCTGCTCGGTCCGGCTGGACAGGTCCGCGTTGCCCACGGCGATCTCGTTCACCGCATGGGCAACGCTGGCCGACCCGGTGCGCACGGCGCCGATGCTCTTGCGCAGTTCGGTTTGCAACATGGCCAGCGACTGCAGAACCTCCGCCGCGCCGGAGCTGCCGTCGGCGGTGATGTCCTGCGACAGGTCGCCGGCGGCCAGATGCCGGGCGTGTCCGCGCAGACTGTTGAGCAGGCGGCTGGCGGACAACGAGACATCGACAAACGCCGCTGCGGCGAGCGCACCGAAGGTCAGCGACAGCCCGATGGTCAGGCCGGCCGACCAGCCGGCCGACAGGCCGACGACAACACTGGCCTGCGAGACCGCGATCAGGCCCACGACCAGGATCAGGCGTTGGGTGTTGGACAGGAAGCTCAGCATGACGTGTGGAACCTTGTGGGTGGTTTTGGCGGATGGATGTGCACGATCGACAACGGCTTCTGCACTATCGGCTTCCTGCGATCCGAACTGAAGTCAAAGAAACAGGGCCAGCAGGGGCCTGTTCATTGCGTTGGCCGAAGCGGCCCGCGGCCTTGGGTGATGTCAAGCCAGGCGGAACGCGGACACGGCCTGGTTCAGCCGCCCGGCCTGTTCACGCAGGCTTTCGGCTGCAGCAGCGCTCTGTTCCACGAGTGCGGCGTTCTGCTGCGTGCTCTGATCCAGCTGGCCGACCGAATCGCCAACGGCGACGATGTCGCGTGTCTGCGAGTCGGTTGCACCGCTGACCTCGCCGATCAAGGCGCTGACACGACGGACGCTGGCGACGATCTCGGTCATCGTCGTCCCCGCTTCGCCGACCAGGCGCGAACCCGCTTCGACGCGGTCCACGCTGCCGGCAATCAGCGCCTTGATCTCGCGCGCGGCGCCAGCGCTGCGCTGGGCCAGGCTGCGCACTTCGGCCGCGACGACGGCGAATCCGCGGCCCTGGTCGCCCGCCCGGGCGGCTTCGACCGCGGCATTGAGTGCCAGGATGTTGGTCTGGAAGGCAATGCCGTCGATGGTGCCGATGATGTCGGCGATCTTGCGGCTCGAGCTGTGGATCTCCTGCATCGTGGACACCACCTGCGCAACGACCTGGCCCCCCTGTTCGGCCACGGTGCTGGCGCCATGTGCCAGCCGGTTGGCGGTCTGGGCCGACTCGGCGCTCTGGCGCACGCTGCCGGTGACCTGCTGCATCGTGCTCGCGGTCTGTTGCAAGGCACTGGCGGATCGCTCGGTGCGCTGAGACAGGTCGGCGTTGCCGCTGGCGACCTCGCGACTGGACAGCTCGATGGATTGGGCCGAGTCTCGGACCTGGCCAACCAGCCCGCGCAGGCTGGTCTGCATCGTCGACAGTGCACGCAGCAACTCGGCAGTCTCGTCGTTGCCGGAGATGTTGATGTCGCGTGTCAGGTCACCGCTGGCGATGGCACTGGCGAGCTCGCGTGCCTGGGCCAACGGGCCGGTGATGGAAGCCGAATTGGCCAGCGTCAGCGGCGTCACGGCCAGAGCGACGACGGTGAGCATTCCGGCGAACGCGAGCCCGGCGGCCTTCATCACGGAGTCCTGTGTGCTCTGGGTCTGCGCGGACTCGTCATGAACGATCTTCACGATCCGGTCCAGGCCGTCCTGCACGCGTTCGGCCTGGGCCACCGCCGGGACCAGCGCCTCGTTGGCGGCCACTGCGGTGTCGTAGCTGTTGGACTTCATGCCCTCGAAGACTTCCCGTGCCGCCTTGCGGTAGGCGGCAAGTGCCGTGAGGGCCTCGCGCGCTTGGGCGTTGTCGGGGTCGTCCTCGCCTTCGAGCATGGCGTTCAGGCCTGAGGCGACGGTGTCGCCCCGGGTTGTCCAGGCGGCCAGGCGCTTGTCGAAGTCGCGGTTGTTGTCTTCGTACGAGAGCACCATCTCGCGCTCGATCAGGCGCAGGATCGCCAGGTCCTGGCCGACGCGCCCGATGTCGGTGATCTCCTTGACCGAGTGCTCCACGACGTCGTCGTTGAGCTGCTTCAGCGCCATGCCGCCGCCCAGGCCGACGACGCCGACCAGCACGAAAAGGCCCAGCACCATGGCCACTGCGCTGCGCATCCGGAATGCGATGGTGAAGCGGCGCAGAAGGCTCTGCAGTGTGTTCATGCGGTGTTCCCGGTGTTGTGGGTTCGGGCCGTCGAGATTTACGGCGCTTGCAACTCGGTGCGGAAGAAGCTCACCGACTGGACCAGCCGCGCCGCCTGCTCGCGCAGCGATTCGGCGGCGGCGGCGCTTTGTTCCACCAGCGCGGCGTTCTGCTGCGTCATACGGTCGAGCTGAGTCACCGAGCCGTTGACCAGGCCGATGCCCTGGCTCTGCTCCTGGGCGGCCGCGGTGACCTCGCCGATGATGTCGGCGACGCGCTGGACGCCGGCGACGATGTCGTTCATGGTCTGGCCGGCATCGCCGACCAGGCGGCTGCCGGCCTCCACGCGCTCGACGCTGGTCGCGATCAGGGTCTTGATCTCGCGCGCCGCCTGCGCCGAGCGCTGGGCGAGGCTGCGGACCTCGCTCGCGACGACGGCAAAACCGCGGCCTTGCTCGCCGGCACGGGCGGCTTCGACCGCCGCGTTCAGGGCCAGGATGTTGGTCTGGAAGGCGATGCCGTCGATCGTGCCGATGATGTCGGCGATCTTGCGGCTGTGGCTGTGGATGTCGGCCATCGCGCCGACGACCTCGCCGACGACGCTGCCGCCCTTCTTTGCCACCTCGGCCGCGTTGCCGGCGAGCTGGCTGGCCTGGCGCGCCGAGTCGGCGCTGGCGGAAACCGTGGTGTTGAGCTGTTCCATCGAGCTGGCGGTCTGCTGCAGCGAGCTCGAAGCCTGCTCGGTACGCTGGCTGAGATCGCCATTGCCCTGCGCAACCTCGGCGCTGGCGGTCGCGATGCTGCCGGCCGAGTTGCGGACCTCGGTGACGACCCGCGTCAGCGTGGCGGCCATCTCGTCGAAGCTTCGCAGCAGCGTCGCGATCTCGTTGCGGCCTTGCGGGTTGGCGCGGGCCGTCAGGTCGCCTTCGGCGATGCGACGCGCCATGCGCTCGCCCTGGGCGAGCGGGCCGACGATCGAGCCAACCACGCGCCAGGCCAGCAACGCGCCCAAGGCCAGCGTGGCCGCGAGCACAGCCAGCACGGTGGCCTTGGCGGTCTCGGCGACGCCGACCAGCGCATCCCGACCCTCGGCCAGCGAGGCGGCGATCTTGGCGTTGCCCTCGCTGAGCATCTTGTCGGCCTTGCGGACCGAGTTCTTTGCCGGGCCAAGCTTCATGTTGCCTTCGTCGGCGTTGGTGACCGTGCCCGTGCTGATCTCTTTCAGCACCGGTTCAGCCGCCGCGACATAGGCGCCGACGGCCTCAATCACACCGGCGACGAACTGGCGGCCCTCATCGGTGCTCACCTTGGTGGCCAGGGACTTGAGCCCGGCCTGGGCTTCTTGGCTCGCCTCGGTCCACTGCTTGAAGTAGCGCTCGCGCTCGGTGGCGTCGTTGGCGTTCAGCAGCATGTCCTTCTCGAAGCGGCGCAGATTGCCAAGGTGGCCTCTCAGGTCGCTGCCGCCCGACAGCAGGTCGTACTGGAGCGTGGTCAGTCTTTCGTACTTGCTGTTGATGAAGTGCATCGCGCCGACGGCACCGATGGCAACGACCGCCAGCAGCGCGAGCAGCAACGACGTCAGGCCGATCAGGCGCTGGCGGATGGACAAGGCTTGAAGACTCATGGGGTCAGTGGCTTGATCGAACGAGGATGAACAGGTGTCCGGCGGGATCAGGCACGCGACTTGCGCACCAGCGAGCCGACATCCAGGATCAGCGCGACGCGGCCGTCGCCGAGGATCGTGGCGCCCGAGACGTCGGGCACCTTGCGGTAGTTGGCCTCGAGGTTCTTCACCACCACCTGCTGCTGGCCGAGCAGCTCGTCGACCAGCACCGCGACACGACCGCCTTCGGCCTCCACGACGACCATGATGTTGCTCTGGTGCTCGAAATCGAAGCGCGGCACGTCGAACACGCGTTCGAGGTCGATCACGGGCATGTACTCGTCGCGGACCTCGACCACGCGGCCGGTGCCGCCGATCGTCCGGATCATGCCGTCGCGGATCTGGAAGCTCTCGACCACGCTGGCCAACGGGAGGATGTAGCACTCGTCGCCGACGCCCACACTCATGCCGTCCATGATCGCCAGCGTCAGCGGCAGGCGCACGCGAACGGTCATGCCGTAGCCTTCGGCCGAGTCGATCTCCACCGTGCCGCCCAGTGCGGTGATGTTCTTCTTCACCACGTCCATGCCGACGCCGCGGCCGGACACATCGGTCACCTGGTCGGCGGTTGAGAAGCCCGGCGCGAAGATCAGGCTGTAGACCTCCTGGTCGGTCAACGAGTCCGGTGCGTCCAGGCCGCGTTCGCGGGCCTTGGACAGCAGCTTGGCGCGGTTCAGGCCCTTGCCGTCGTCGCGGACCTCGATGACGATGCTGCCGCCCTGGTGGCTGGCGATCAACGTGATCGTGCCGTGCTCGGGCTTGCCCTTGGCCAGCCGTTCGGCACCGCTTTCGATGCCGTGGTCGCAGCTGTTGCGCACCAGGTGCGTCAGGGGGTCGGTGATCTTCTCGACCAGCCCCTTGTCGAGCTCGGTCGCCTCACCCACCTGAACCAGCTCGACCTTCTTGCCGAGCTTGCTCGCCAGGTCGCGCAGCATGCGCGGGAATCGGTTGAAGACCAGCGACATCGGAATCATCCGGATCGACATCACGGCTTCCTGCAGGTCGCGCGTGTTGCGCTCCAGGTCGGCCAGGCCGGACGCCAGTTGCTGGTGCAGCGCGCTGTCGACGCCCTTGCCGTTCTGGGCCAGCATCGCCTGCGTGATGACGAGCTCGCCGACCAGGTTGATCAGCTGGTCCACCTTCTCGACGCTGACGCGCAGCGTGCTGTTTTCGGTCGCCGCCGTGGTCGCCTTCTCGGCCTTGGGCGCGACGGGCTTGGCCGGGGCCGCCGCCGCAGCGGGTGCGGCCGGGGCCTGTACCGCAGCGGCCTGAACCTGCCCAGTCGGGGCGCCCGGGGCGTCGTCGAAGAACCCGTATCCCGGATCCTGAGCGGCTGACGCGGTCTGCTGGACCGTCGGCGCGCCGGGAGCGCCGTCGTGGAATCCGTAGCCGTCGGTCAGCGGCACCAGCCTGATCTGCTCGCGGGCGACGTGGAATCCGAACAGGTCGATCAGGTCGTTGTCGCTCGACGCGGTCAGCACCTTGAAGCGGCGCAGGCCCTCTTCGGCCCGACCGCCGTCCAGCGGCTCGATGGTGCCGAGGTCGGCGATTTCCTTGAACAGTTCGACCAGGTTGTCGGCCAGCGCCAGGTTGCTCAGCGGGCCGACGGTCAGCTCCAGCGAGCGCACGCCGCTGCGGACCGGCGTTTCGGCCACCGGCGCCGGCGCGGCGGGTGCGGCCGGGGCCGTCGCCGCGGGCTTCTTGGCTGACGCCGGGGCCGGCACCGGCGGCGAACCGCCTTCGCACAGGCTGCGGATCGTGGCCAGCAGTTCGTGCGTGTCGATGGCGTCTGCGCCGTTGCCCTGGTGGCGTGCCAGCTGGGCCTTCAGCGCGTCGCCGGACTGCAGCAGCGCGTCGACCATCGCGGCGTTGGGTTGAAGCTCGTGGCGGCGCAGCTTGTCGAGCAGCGTCTCCATCTGGTGCGTCAACTCGGCCACGTCGGTGAAGCCGAAAGTCGCCGCGCCACCCTTGACCGAGTGGGCGCAACGGAAGATCGCGTTCATCTCCTCGTCGTCGGCCGCCTCGATGTCGAGGTTCAGCAGCATCTGCTCCATCGTGTCCAGGTTCTCGCCGGCTTCTTCGAAGAAGACCTGGTAGAACTGGCTGAGATCGATGCCGGCAGCGATGCTGGCGCCTTCTTGGGTCATGTCGCCCATGGTGATTGCCTCTCGGTGCCGCGCTTTAGCGGATGACCTTGCCGATGACTTCGATCAGCTTGGCCGGATCGAAGGGCTTGACCAGCCAGCCGGTGGCGCCAGCGGCGCGTCCGGCCTGCTTCATCTGGTCGCTGCTTTCGGTGGTCAGGATCAGGATCGGCGTCGCCTTGAACTTGGGGTTCTCGCGCAGCTTCTTGGTCAGGCCGATGCCGTCCAGGCGCGGCATGTTCTGGTCCGTCAGGACGAGGTTGAAGTCGCGGCTGTTGGCCTTTTCGAAGGCGTCCTGCCCGTCCACCGCTTCGACGACGTTGAAGCCGGCGTTCTTGAGCGTGAACGAGACCATCTGGCGCATGGAAGCGCTGTCGTCGACGGCAAGGATGGAGTGCATGGGGGGTCTCCTGGAGGATCTGTGCGGGTGAGCGAGAGTGGGATGGACGAGAGCGGGTCTCGGGCTTGGCTTCAGAACAGCTCGACGGAACCGGCGTCCATCTCGTCCTGGGTCACGGGGTTCGGGCGCAACGGTGCGTCCTCGACGATGGGTTCGCCTTCGTCGTCGGCGCCGAAGCTGTCGCGTGCGATGCGATCAGCGCAGTTGCGCAACCGTTTGCTGGTGTGGACGATGAGCTGGCTGGCCATGTCCTGGAACTGCAGCGCCGTGATCGCCCCGGCGATCGAGCCCTGGGCAGCGCCGAGCGCCTCGCGGAAGGCCTCGACCTCGCCGACGCTGCGCAGGTGGCCGCTGGCGTCGGTGAAGTGGCTCATCAGGGCGTTGCCGGCGTCTTCGAGCAGTCGCTGCAGACGGTCCAGGTCGTTGCTCGCGACGAGCAGGTGGTCCTGCAGGTCGGCGGCAACCAGCAAGGGCATTCCGGGCGGCGGGGCAGTTGTTGGATGTTCTGAAGTGGCCAGCATCGGGGCTCCGGGCACAGGGTCTTGACGCGGCCACGCGATTTGCGGACCGTCACGAGGCATTTTTTCGGCATCCCGGCGCCAACATTGAGGCGAACATGTCGGCCAAAGCCGCCTATTTCTTCTCCTTTGCCCTTTTCAGGGCCATTCCCCGGGCCATTCCCCGGGCCAATCCCCGGGCCAGCGCCTGCGCTCCGCCCGGCAGGGTCTTTGGCGGCGGCGCAGGGGGCTTTGCGATACTTGACCGACCCGACGGCCACAGGAGCCCCCGACCTTGAACCGCCGCCCGGACCGCCAGGGGGTCCACCCCGTCCGCCTGCTCCACCTGGAGGACTCCGAGCCCGACCACATGCTCGCGATGGCCCACCTCCGGCGTTCCGGGCTGGACCTGGAGGCCCATCGGGTCGACACCCGCGAGCAGTTCGAGGCCGCTCTCGCCACGTCCGCCGGCACCTCCTGCCCGCCATGGGATGTGGTGCTTTCGGACTACCACCTGCCCGGCTACACGGGCCTGATGGCGCTGGAGCGGCTGCGTGCGATCGACGCGGTGCTGCCCTTCATCCTCGTTTCCGGCCAGATCGGCGAGGACACCGCGGTCGAGGCGATGCGCAACGGCGCCAGCGACTACCTGCTCAAGAGCAACCTGAACCGGCTGGCTCCGGCGGTCGAGCAGGCCATCCGGACGGCCGGCATGCAGCGCTCCCGCGTGGCCAGCGATGCCGAGCTGCAGGCCTCGCGCCGCCGGCTGTCCGAGCTGGCACAGCACTTGCAGACAAGCGTAGAGGCCGAGCGCCACGCGATCGCACGCGAGATCCACGACGATGTCGGTGGCTCGCTGACCGCGTTGAAGTTCGACCTCGACTGGATCCGTCGGCACAGCCCGGAGCCGGGCGTGCAGCAGCGCGTGCTGTCGGCACTCGAGTCCGTGACCCACGCCCTGGAGGCCAGCCAGCGCATCATGCAGAACCTGCGCCCCGCGATCCTGGAGCAAGGCCTGGTGGCGGCGCTGCAATGGATGGCGCAGCGCTTCGAGCGCCGCACGGGCGTGATCTGCGAGTTCCGCACCAGCCACGAGAAGATGCAGTTGCCGCGCGGCGTGCCGCTGGTCGCCTACCGCACGGCGCAGGAGGCGCTGACCAATGCCAGCAAGCACGCGCGCGCCGACCGGGTGACGATCGACCTTTCGCTGTCGGCCGGTGTGTTGTCGCTCGAAGTCAGCGACAACGGCGTCGGCCTGGCCGCCGAGGACCTGGCCAAGGCGCAGAGTTTCGGCCTGCGCGGGCTGCACGAGCGTGCCGGCACGGTCGGGGGTTGGATCGACCTGTCGTCGGGTGCGGCCGGAACCTCGCTGATCCTTTCAGTGCCGCTGACCGACGAAGACGGCGGTGCACGTCCGGGCCTGGCGGATACCATCGACGACCCGGATTCCGCCGGGACGCTGTCGGGCCTGGAATGGGTGCCACCGGGCACCCGCCCCAGCGAGCCGGCCGGGCTCTAGAGCCAGCACCTGCGCCTTCCACCTTCGCCAACGCCTCGCCATGATCCACGTGCTCCTGTGCGACGACCATGCGCTGATCCGGCGCGGCATCCGCGACACCCTGTCCGATGCGCCGGACATCCAGGTCGACGGCGAGGCGGGCGACTACGGTGAATTGCGCAACCTGCTGCGCGAAGGCAGGCGTTGCGACGTGCTGGTGCTCGACATCAACCTGCCCGGGCGCAGCGGCCTGGACGTGCTGGCGGCCCTGAAGGACGAGGGCTCGGCCATCCGGGTGCTGGTCGTCAGCATGTACCCCGAGGACCAGTACGCGATCCGCGCGCTGCGCGCAGGCGCCTTCGGCTACGTCAACAAGGGCGGCGATCCGCAACTGCTGGTGCAGGCGGTGCGCACGGTCGCCCAGGGGCGCAAGTACGTGACGCCCGAAATCGCGCAGATGCTGGTCGAGAGCTTGACCACGCCGCAGTCCGAGAACCCGCACGACAAGCTCTCGGACCGCGAGCTGCAGACCCTGGTGTTGATCGCCAGCGGCAAGCGGCTGTCGGACATCGCGGTCGAGCTGAACCTGAGCCCCAAGACGGTGTCGGTGTATCGCGCCCGAGTGCTCGAGAAGCTCCAGCTCAGCAACAACGCCGAGCTGACGGTGTACGCCATCCGCAACGCCCTGGTCGGCGCGCAGTAGCGACGTCACGCGCAGGACAGGACCGCTCAGCCCATGTCTCCCGTCTGGCCCCCGTCCACGACTGCGGCGAGCGCGGCGCTGAACGACGCCCACGCGATCCGCCGCGCCGGCCGCGACGTGCTGTCGCTGGCGCTGATCGAATCGCGCAATGTCCTGCTGCACGCGCTGGCCGAACACGAAACCCCGGCCCGGCTCAAGCGGGCCCTGCAGGCCGGACTTTTCCAGGAGCATTGGATCTGCGGCCACGTCCAACGGGGCCGGGGCGAGGCCTGCGACGCCCACGCGCCGCGGCTGGCGGGCATCGAGCGGCGGGTCGCGAGCTGGGCCGACCCGGCGTCGCCGCCACCCCCTTCAGGACTGGCGCGGGCCTACCTGGCCGAGGTGCTGGAGATCGTGCTGGACCTGCTGTCCGGCACGCCCGACGACGACGCGGCACTGTATTTCTACCGCCGCGCCTTGCAGCAGGAAGACCGCCTGGTCGAGCGGCTGCTGGCCGAGCCGCGTGCCGGCGTGCTGCGCCACGCCGGTGCCGCACCCCCGCTGTGGTGGCCGGCGCAGCGTGCCTTCACGATGGGCAGCGCACCCTTGGCTCCGGACGGCGGCCCGGCGGGCCTGGTGCCTCAGGGCGAGCGTTGGGCCCATGCCTTGGCGCTGCCGGAGTTCGAGATCGATGCCCGGACGGTCAGCTGGGGCCAGTTTGTCGAATTCGCCGAAGACGGCGGTTACGACCGCCGCGAACTCTGGAGCGAAGCCGGCTGGGCATGGCGCAACTCTCCGAGCACGGGCGCCGGCCCTGGCGCCGGCTCTGGCGACTCGCGCCGGGCGCCGGCGGCGGTGGAGCAACTGGGCGCCGGTGCCGTGCTCTGGCGCAGCGGCGACGGCAAGCTGCGGCGCGTCGGCTTGATGGCGCCGGTGCAAGGCTTGACCCGCCACGAGGCCGAGGCCTGGTGTGCCTGGGCGGGCCGGCGCCTTCCGCTGGAGCCGGAATGGGAATGTGCCGCGCTGGCCGGGCCGCGCCGCGGCTTTGCCTGGGGCGACGTGCTCGAATGGGTCGCCGGCAGCGCGCGCCCCTGGCCCGAGGCCGGTCCGGCACCGCCGGCCGAGATCGACCCGCTGCCGCTGGTGCCGGGTCGCGGCGGTGCGCAACGCTTTGGCGTGCTGCGGGGCGCCGGCCAGGCCACGCCGGCCCGCTGGCACCACCCCCGCGCCCGCCGATTCGCCTCCACCGGCGACAGTGCCGCGCGTGCCGGCTTCAGGAGCTGCGCGCTGTAGTCCTTGCCCGGTCGCCCAGTGCGCGTGCCAGGTCGGCCAGGCTGTCCAGGTTGTGCGCCGGCAGGAAGGCATCGACGTGCGGGCGCATCGCGCGGATGCCGGCGGCGCGGGGCTGGAATTTCGCGAAGCGCAGCAGCGGGTTCAGCCAGATCAAGCGTCGGCAGCTCTTGTGCAGGCGCTCCATCTCGGAGGCCAGGCGCTTGCACTCCGGGTCGCCGGGGGCGCCGTGTTCGA
>Ga0209985_10001337_pt1 | contig 24372 bp, 9 predicted proteins | sample NOAtaG_FD_187305 | JGI IMG/M metagenome (GOLD analysis project Ga0209985, IMG submission 187305) | Freshwater lake microbial communities from Lake Erie, under a cyanobacterial bloom - NOAA_Erie_Diel6S_1000h metaG (SPAdes) (version 2) | ecosystem: Environmental > Aquatic > Freshwater > Lake ...
CGCTTCGGCGGTTGAAATACGCCACAGATGCAAGCAGTCCGGGACGGAGGTATTTCAGCCCTGCCTCAAAAGACAGTGCCGACTCCGGCCGTAGATCAGGGTTTCCTATATTGCCGGGGTCCTGGTAATACAAATCGGTAAATGTCGGTACCCGGAAGGTGTACCCCGCATTGCCATAAGCCCGCCAGGAGGAGGAAAGTTGCCATCCACCTTCGATCCCAGGCAGCAAGCGGGCACCAAAATCACTGTAATAGCTCAACAGCGCCCCCGGCGTTAAATCCACTTTACCCCACTCGAAACGGTGTTCGGCGAATACGCCGATAGCTGTGCGCTCCCGGTTTCCGAGCCGGTTGCTGAACAAAAGCTGACGGGCAGCATCTATCCCAAAACCGGATACCCCCAAACCCGATGTATAGCGCGCATTGAGCTCGATTCCATAATTCTGGGTCTTGTGAAAATTCCGGAATGCCTGCGGGTTACTGCGGGTAAAAAGGTATTCATCCTGATTGAAGCGCCAGTAAACTCTCGGAATAAGGACCAAAGCACCCAGCGTCTTTCGGGTATCTATACTCAGCAAGGTCGTGTGCAAGCGCTCATATTGTTCTTTAAACGAAGGGCTGCCGTAGAAACCATTGGCGCCAAAATCGCGCCCGCTCCATCCGGCAAAAATATTCAACGGCGCCCCGGAGGTTTGGATTTCCTGTTGGAACGAAGCCGTATGCATCCGGTAATCCGTATTATAGCGGTAGCCACCGGTGAAATCGTGGGCATAAGAAAAATATTGACGGCTTTTCTTCCCCGGCAGCGATACCCCTGCCGCTACCCTACCCAATCCGAAATCCCCGGCCTGAAGAGAAACCCTCGCAAAACGCTGCTGCGGTGCCCGCGTAACGATATTGATTGCCCCAGCAAAGGCATTTTGTCCATAAATCCGCGCAGCAGGGCCTTTCAGCACTTCGATGCGCTCCACCGCTTCCCAGTCCACCGGAAGATTCATGGAATGATGCCCCGTCTGCAAATCGCTGATCTTAACCCCATTCAGCAAGATTAATGTCTGGTCAAAAGACCCTCCACGGATGCCGACGTCCACCTGCGCTCCATTTACGCCACGTTGCCGGATATCTACGCCCGGCACGTATTGTAGTAATTCAGCTACACTGTTAACCGGTGCAGACAACATCTCTGCCTTCCGGATAATTTGGATGCTGCGGGACTGAGCAGAGAAAGGAATATCCATCCGGTTGTCGGCAATCACCACTTCCGGTAATTCAAGGGTATCGGATTGAGCACCAATTTCCGAAACTGGCGAAAAAGCGAGGGTGCAGACAAGCGCAAAGTAGATTTTGGTCTTCATTGGTGTATTTTTTTGTTTGGCCGGGGCAAAAATACATTTTTACCCACAGGTTTTTTTGGGGTGGGTGGTAAGTATGGGGTTGTGTGAAAAGTATTCTGCCGCCTTCGGTGTTGTAAAAAAATATTCTTTGGTGGCGAATGCCACCAAAGGACTTTCGGGATAGCCCCATTCACAATTTTTACACAACCCCAGAATATTTTAATAGAATTTTATTTCGGCCAGCCTCTTTGGTGCATTTAAAACATTTATTTTAAAAAACAGCCTCCTTTGACTATATTTGTGTCAACATTTTTTTCAAATGCGTTTAGCAGAAGCAAATTATGGAGACGAACCTACTGCTCGCACTCGCTTTTCTGATGCTTGGCCTCCTCATTGGAGCACTGAGTGCGACCCTTATTGCCAAATACCGCTGGAAAAATCAGGGAGGCACGCATGACAGCATTCCCCGCGAGTCTTATAATCTCCTTCAGGAGCAATCGGCTGCCCTGAGGGCACAGGCGCGGGAAATGGAGGCAGAACTGCGCAAAAATACCGGGGAACTCGCTGCCAACGAACAGCAGTTGCGCCATACCCTGGACAAGCTCGAGGCGCAGAAAGGGGAAATCGGACAGCTCCGCGAGCAATTCCGCATAGAGTTTGAACGTGTAGCCAGCCAGCTTTTGGAGGAAAAGAGCCAAAAATTCACCCAACACAACCACGAGCAGCTTCAGCACCTCCTCGCACCGCTGCGCGAGCGGATAAAGAGCTTTGAAGAAGGCATAGAAAAACGTTTCATAGAAGAGACCCGCGACCGCAGCTCGCTCAAAAGAGAAATCGAACAGCTCCGGGAGCTCAATGTCCAGCTCAGCAATGACGCTAATAACCTGGCTGTTGCGCTGAAGGGGGACAACAAAACCCAGGGCGACTGGGGGGAGCTTCAGCTCGAGACCCTGCTGCAACGCGCCGGGCTGGTCAAAACCATCCATTACGCCGTACAATCCACCTTCAGCAATGAAGCGGGAAAGCTCCAAAGACCGGATTTCATCATCCACCTGCCAGAAGACAAGCACCTCGTCATTGATGCGAAAGTATCGCTGAGTGCCTATGAGCGGTATTGCAGCCTCCCCGAGGGCAGCGACAGGGAAAAGGCATTAAAAGAACATTTGGATAGCCTGCGCAGGCACGTCCGCGAGCTGGGCAGCAAAAATTACCAGCAAATCTATCAAATCAACACCCCGGATTACCTGCTTTTATTTGTTCCGATAGAACCTGCCTTTGGCCTTGCAATGCAACAGGACCAGAAGATTTTCCTGGATGCCCTCGACCGCAACATCGTGCTCGTCAGCCCTTCTACCCTGCTTGCGACCATGCGCACCGTAGCTTTTATCTGGCGACAGGAAAAGCAAAAGAAAAGCGTCCTGGAGATCGCCCACCAAAGCGGGTTGTTGTACGACAAGTTCTGTGCTTTCGTAGAAGATCTAAAAAATATCGGTTTCCGCCTCGACCAGGCACAGTTGGCATACAAAGAAGCCCTGCACAAACTCAGCGAATCCCCACGGCACGGGGACTCGCTGATTGGCAGGGCAGAAAAAATACGCGAATTGGGCGCAAAGGCATCGAAGCGGCTTCCTAAAACGCTGTTGGACACGCCCCAGGGGGATCAGGAAGCCGCCCCGCCCCTTATTGATGAATAATAATCGGTTTGCGCTGTATCCCCGCCTTATCCAAAATCTGGAGGTAGTATAGCCCAGACACCAGATCGGGCAGCACGAGTTCCTGACGCGTATCGCCATTGATGGCCCACTGCTTTAAAATACCCCCCTGAGGATGGATCAGGAATGCGGTGGCCGGTGTAGCGGACTTGCGATCCAGGGTCAGTAAATTTCCAAGTACCGGGTTGGGATAAACCTGCCAGTCGTTTGTTGCTACAGCGGATACCGGGGCCTCTGGCGCAAGTTCGAGGCCGAGTAGCTCGCTCAGACCAAGCTTCGTGAAGGCCATAAGGCTGTTCTTTTTAAACAGCGGTACAACCGATTGTACCGTACCTGTTGACTTTTTCCAGATTCGGAAGACATAAGCGGTGCCCTCCGGCATATCCCATACGGATAATGCAAGATTTTTCCCCCTGAACACAGCAGACCCGTAAAGCTTTCCGGCAGGGCTGAACACCCCGATTTCATCGCCAGGTTCAAGAAGGTGTTCAATCCCTTTAGCATAAATAACTATCGTGGAGTTGATCATCGGGTTTTGCACTGGCGATAAGCTAAACTGCAGAGCGCGGACGCTCTGAGACGTTTCTATGCCATCGAACCCATTGGAAGTTGCCTGCATATAGGCATCCGGGAAAACCAGTGTATCCCTCCTGGACAAGTGCGCCCAGTACGCCCTTCCAGGAACCAGATTTGTCAGGCTATTGAACCCGTACATCAGTGAGTATGCATTGCCCTGGATATCCTTCACCAGGTCCAGTGAACCATTGAGCGAAGCCAGTGCCTCTCCTACCGGGCGGGGCGTAAGCGACCAGAAGGGGATAATGTGCCAGCCGGCTTCCAAAACGATCGGGTTGGCGGAAGAGAGGATCTTTTCGCCGCGGATATCCACCGTTGCAGCCCGTTCCATGTATGCGAAATATCCCTTCTTAGGGTTTAAGCTACCCAGTTCGTTCAGTCGGGAGAAGAAATTGGTACGCGCACCATTGGCATCCTGCAATTCGCGGATAGCCGTACCCGCAGGGGCAAACATATCGAAGGGGTTTGCAGATTCCGGCGCAACCGGGAAGCTGATCATATTGAATCCCTGGGTCAGAGAAAGGGTAAAAGTAAAGATTGCCGCAGTCGAGACGTTTTCAAGTCTGCTCACTCCATTGGCTGCAAACCTACTCGTATGCGAAGGAACACCATTGACTACCGGGGCAGCATACCTGGCGTTCACCCGATATTCCATTTGATTGCCCAGTTTCCATACCCGCACCTTAAAGGTTTCATCCACAGCCATCCCATCCTTTTGGGGGGTGAGTGGGTTATCGCCGCAGACAGTCATCAGGCCGGTTTCGCCACTCCACAAGGCAGTGCCGGCGCAACGTTCCTGGGTACCATCTGCATAGAAGATACCGATATAATCCCCTGGAGCCAGTACCTGGCCGTTCAGGTCCCCGGTAAGGCGGTCCGACAACACGATGAGGTGCTTGCCCGGTGTTTGGACCATCGCCCAGCTCGAAGGTGGGGTGTTGGGTGCCTGCTGAATAAGGACCGAGGCGGTTGTCCCGTTTGGCCAGCCGATTTTAAGCGTATCAGTCTTTGAATTTTCCCGTGGGTTGGGCACGCAGTTGACAATGAGCGGCAGCCCTGCCTGACCGGGCGTAACCGTGCCAAAGCTGAGGTTCACCCAATCCGGCTTTTTGATGATATTGCAGGCAGCCTCTGCATTGACCAGTAAAGACTGTGTACCGCCGATGTATGGGTACACGAGCACCGACGCCGTCGCGAGCGCACCCGATTGGCGCACCCGCAGCTCCTGCCTTAGATTCCCGGACAGGAACACCACAGTGCCCTCTCTGGTTTGCAAAGTGGGGTTCGCCGCACAGACTACGGCAACCTGTGTGCTGCCCCCTCCGCCGTTGCCGGGTTGTACGCTCATCCAGGAAGCGGAGGGCGTTGCCGTCCACGCTCCCGAGCTTTCCACGGTAAGCGATTTCTGGGATGCGGTATTGGAAAACTCCAACAGGGCGGTGCTCAACCGGAGTTCTGCAACCCCTGACACGACCAGGGTATAATCCTCAACTTCCCTGAAATCGTTGACTGCGCAAGGCGTTGGCAATTCCCGGGTATCTACGCTGACCCTTAGGCGTATTTCGCCCGAAAGTGCGGATACCGGAATTGGGATTGTTGCATTGACAGTCCGGTTATTTTGCTCGGAACCCTGAAAGACTTGTTCGCCTGAATCGGAGAAATCGCCATCCCGGTTGAAATCGGCCCAAACCCGCCAAAAGACGGTGCGCAATACCTCGCCCGAAGCCATTCCCGGTACCAGTCGGATTGCCTCACTGCTTCCCGGGCGTACTTCCGTACGGACTTGTGTGTAGTTCCCATAGCCATAGTTGTTGCCGGAGATGGTGCGTTGTACCCCGATAGCCACTTCTTCGATAAAGGTACGCATGGAATTCCCATAGCTCGCGCAGTAGGCATCATTGCAGCCATTTGTCGTAGCGCTCAGGGTTGAAGTCCAATCGGTCTCCCCACTGCTGCAAACAGTCTTAAGCCTGAATTCGTAGGTTGTACAGGGCTTGCGGTTGAGGATAATGACGCGGCTTGCTGCCCAATTGGAAAGTTCTACCCAACTGGTTTTGTCTTTTTCCCGGTAAGAGATTTTATAGAATGCACCAGACACAGGGGATGGGTCCCAGGAAAAAATCAGGTGGGAAAGCCCGATTTCCGTAACGCGAACATTTGATGCCGGGACACAGGTCTGCGGGGCACCTTCCACCGTAAAGCTAACCAGGGCATTAAATTTTTCACTGCCTGCCAGTTGGAAAGGCTGAAGACTGTCGGCCCGGAAATATACCCCGACTTTATACGTATCCGGGTCAAGCTTGAAGCCGGGGTTCGAAAATGGAAGCATCGTGGTGACGGCCCCGGCACGGAGGGTATCCGCAAGGGTCGTAGTGCCGATAACCCCGAGCTGTTGATCGAGTTTGTTGAACAATATCATCCGGATATTGCCTTTGAACCCTCCGCTGCCTGTGTTTTTAAGCTGTAAGCTCAGGTTAAAGGGCGTGCCAGCCTTTACAGGGTTAGGCTGAAAGAAAACCGGGGATTCCAGCGATAAAAACGGGGAGCCTGCCACAATCGGCCCCACACTGTCCTTGCAAGCCAGATAAGTGCGGAAACGAAGGTAAGTGGCGTTGATCCTCGAGTATTGCCCGGGGCTAAGGCGGCTCCTGCAGCTCGAGCGGGAATACGACATAATATTCCGTACATCGGGCGTGAAAGGCTGACCGCGTGCATCCAGGAAATTACCGGTATAACTACAGGAAGCGTCCACCTGATACTGGGTACAATTTATACCGAGCAGACCAGGATCGGCGGGCGTGTCGCAAACATAATCACCTGCCGTCGAGCAGTTGGAACCATCCACGAGTTCATCGGTCCCTGGCATTGCATTAGGGCAATTGGATGAACCGTGGGTATGCAACAGGCCGAAAAAATGGCCCATCTCATGGGTAAGGGTCGTGGTGGTCATTAAGCCGTCGTCCATGACGATCAGGTCCGGCTGGCGGGAACCCGGGAGAAACGTATATCCGCCTACCCCACCCCCTTCAATGGTGTTCACACAGTAGATATTGACGACATTGGCCACGTAGCTCCTCGCCACCAACGACGATTGCTGGGAAATAAAAAAATTGTGCAGGTTGTTGTCATCAATATATTTGACTGCCGCACACTGAAAAAACCGCAGCCCGGCATTGGCAAAATACTCGTTCAGGATAACGACTGATCGCTCGAGTGTGGAGTTGGTCACTCCCGTTTGCCCCGTTGAATTCCTGACAACATGAAACTGGATTGGTAAGTTGACCAGCGTCGTATTTTTCGCATCATATACCCTGCGAAAGGTACCTTCCATCTGGCGCAGGGTATCAAGATTCTTTTTCATCAACTCGATGAATTCTTTTTCGCCTCCAAGGCGACAACCGGCTCCTTGTGAAAATGAGGCAAAAGGGAGTAAGAGCATCAGCATCGCCAACGCTTTGGTAGATAGATGTTTCATAGCACTATTAAAATATTGGTTATTTATCTTTTAAGCAGGCCGTGCAAGCCATCGTTTTTCACCATCACAGACAAAAGCAGTTACCCGGCCTTATGCATGCACGCATAGGACCTTAAAAGGTCGTTCCGCATTATTCGTCTTTGATAGGTCAAAGATGCCCTGACTTCATACCAGTTCCAAAAACAATATTGGTATTTTGTTGATTTTTTTTTTAAAAAAAATTACACAAAATATTGATTGACTAACTTTTAAATCAATATTTTGTTAAAATAAATTCAATATTTGCTTGATTTTCCCAATGACGTGTTGTAGCCTGATCCGGCAGAAGGAAATGGCCGGGCTACTTATTTATAAAAAGACTTTCCTGAATATGAAAACAATTAAAATACAATGATATATAAGTATTATTAATTTAAATAATTTTTACATATAATTTTTATGTTATATGTAAAAGCGAAAAAAGGCGGCTGCCCCCCACTGGTTAATATTTTTTTATCCCCTGAATATTTTTTCGGAAATGGGGTATGGGAGTCCGCAAGTACTACGCGGAAATCGGTGGGATATTGGGCTTCCACTTTCAGAAATAGCTTAGCCCGCTATTTTTCGCATCGTTCCTTTTTTACCCGTCAGTACAGAAAAAAATAGGTTTTCCCTTCGCCTTACAGCCTTGGGAAAACCTATTTCATATTTACCACAGATAATCAGGAAGCGGCGAAAGGTCAATTACGCCCATGAAAGCGTTAATTCCTGTTGGGCCAGGCCGGGTTTGGCCACCCACTCCTCCAGGAAACGGTGTATAATATCGAGGTGGTCGAACATGGGTTTGTCTGCCCATCCATGTCCGCCTTCGCGGCCTTCTACAAGAAAGTATGGCTTGTCCAGTGCGCTGAGGTGGCGGGCGATACTTTTACTCCCGTGCAGGAGCAGATAACCGGGCAGGTGTGGTGCACAATAATGGTGGGAATCGGAGCCGAAAGGAACGAGGGGGTCATCAATACCATGAAACATCAGGGAGGGCAGCGCATTTTCCCTGGTAATCCATTCGAGATCAATGATTGCTGCTGCCATACCGATACACCCCGCATAGCGGAAGCCGGCCGGCAGGGCAGCATCCGGCCAGTAGGCGGCATGCATTACGGCCTCGGCACCGGCACTACTGCCACAGAGGACGATCCCCGCAGACAGATCGAGGCCCAGGGAAGATCCATTTTCCAGCAAGTAAATGGTAGCATCCCAGATATCCTCTGCAGCCGCCCGGAAGGTTGCGCGCTTGTTCGCAGCGGGCTGGTCACAGCCAAATGACCGACCTTTCATCGTCAGCCGGTAAGAAACCGATGCGACCGGATACCCTGCCCCGGCCATACTACCTGCAAACTGCACATAGCGGGGATCATCGCGCCGCCCTTCGGAAAATCCCCCGCCATGTACAAACAACAGTAGCGGGCGGCTTCCCCGAATAACCGGCGGCAGATAAATATCCATAGCGAGGGAAACCCCTTCTTTTTTTACATATTCCAACCCTTTACGGGTATCCGGCGCGGGGCCAGCCTTGCGCAACAGGCCAAATGCCCTGCGCAGCCAGTTCCAGGTTTGATTTTCCACGTTACTTTTTTCCACAAAAAAATCAAAGCTTTTTTAGCTTTCCTAATTTGAAACCCTTAAACTTGACCTTCTGCATAATAGACTGTGGAATGAAAAGGCTTTTGATTATAACGGCGGTCATATTGGTTGCCATCCGGATGCCAGGGCAGCACGGATTACCTCCCCGGCTTGCACATTACAGCAAACAAGAATACGGGGCACATAACCAGAACTGGTCGGCAGCGCAGTCCTCCGATGGGTATTTGTACTTTGCCAATACAGACGGCTTGCTGGAGTTTGACGGGAGCAGCTGGAAACTACACCCATTGCCTGGGGGGCAGACGGTCAGGGCAGTAGTAGCCGGCAGGGACGGGGTTATCTTTACCGGGGCGTATGAAGAATTTGGGTTTTGGGAACGCGACGGGCAGGGCAAGCCTATTTACCGCACCTTGAGCAAAAGTCTGCCGGAACGCGAGGTGGACCAACAGGAAATCTGGCATATCCTCGATGCCGGCAACGGTATTTATTTTCAATCGTTCGGTGCATTGTTCTTTTACGACTACTTTAAGGTCTCGAAAGTACCCATTCCGGGCACGATTATGTTCCTGCAAAAAGTAGATGGACAGATTATCGCTCCTGTTATTGGTAAAGGTCTCTACCGCCTCAATGCCACCAATGAATGGTCCTTCCTTCCCGGCAGCCAGGTATTTTCCGACAAGACCGTTACCGGGCTGGTTGCCGACAACGGGGGTATGATTGCTGCTACCCAGGAAGCCGGCCTGTACAGGTATGACGGACAGCGATTTTTTCCCTGGGAGCACCCTGCCAACGCCGCCTTGAGCAAATTTGGCATCAATAAAATGCTCCGCCTCAAGGATGGGCGACTGGCCATTGGTGCGATCCTGAACGGGCTTTATATCTTCCACGCCGACTACCGGAGTTTTCTGCACCTCAACCGTGCCAATGGGCTTCAGAACAATACTGTTTTATCCCTTTTTGAAGATAGCGGCGGCAATTTGTGGGCGGGCCTCGACCAGGGCATTGACATGCTCGCATTTGGCGATCCCCTCCTATACTATTCTGATAATCAAGGCATCATAGGGACAGTCTATACGGCAAGGCTATTTGGGGGTCGCCTCTACCTCGGCACCAATCAAGGGCTCTTTGCCGGCCCCTTCCAGGCTGGGCGCCAGCTCGGTCCGTTCACGCTGCTGCAAGGCACCCAGGGCCAGGTATGGGAACTCGAAGTTTTCAACAAACAGCTCCTTTGTGGGCACAACCAGGGCACTTTCAGGATAGAAGGCGACAGGGCCATCCCACTCAGCCCGATGACTGGCGGATGGAACACCGTCCCACTGCCTTCCAACCCCGACGTCCTGCTGCAGGGCACTTACACCGGCATAGCGGTTTTTAGAAAAAACGCTTCCGGGCAGTGGGCCTTTTATCAAAAAATGGAAGGTATCGCCTGCCCTATCCGATACCTGCAACCGGACCCCGGTGGCTATTTATGGGCGGTCAACCCCTATGAAGGTGCTTACCGGCTAAAAATCAGCACCGATGCCTCCCGTATCTTACAGCTCGACACCATAGATACGCGCAGCGGGCTTCCCTCTGCCTACAATCTGTCCCTGCTTTTAGAAAAAGGCCGTTTGCTGATCTGGGCGAAAGACAGATATTACCGGTGGGAGGAAAAGCACCGTCGCTGTGTGCCTTCGCCACTGCTCGTCCCGTCTGGGCTACAGTTTGGAAACGGCAAGCTGGTCATTGAACATCGGGGCACGCGGTTTCTGGTTTTTCAGGGCAGGCTTGCCCTGGTCAGGGACAATGACATTGTACAGTGGCTACCTGCAAGCCTGGTAAAAAATAATGAGACCGTCGAAGTCCTAAACGACAGCCTTTACCTGTTGTGCATGGACAATGGTTTTGCCTTGCTGCCCTCTACGAACCGCAAGGCTGCCCCTGCCCCCTTGCGCCCGCGCATAAAATCCCTTTCCCCTGTTAATACCGAAATACCCGGCAACAGACGGCCGGCATACACAATAAGGGGCGATGCGCTTATCCTCCCCGCACACAGCAATTCGATCGAAGCACAATTTGCTTTGCCTTTGTTCACCCAAAAACCCGCCTTTCGCTATCGGCTCAGGCCGGTCATGGAAAGCTGGAGCGCGTGGAGTTTTGAAAGTACGCGGGAATTCACCAAGCTACCACCCGGGGCATATACCTTGGAACTTCAGTCAGACCTTGCCCCCTCCACTGCAATTTCGCGTTTCGTTATTTCCCGCTACTGGTACCAAAGCCCCTGGATGGTTATTTTATATCTTTCCGCACTTGCGTCGCTATGGCTGTTGCTATACCGCCTCCACCATCACCGGCTGGCGGTACAGCGCCGCCGGCTCAGCATCGAAAAAGAACGGCAACTGCACAGCCAGTTGTTACAGGCACAGGCCGAACAGCTCCAGATTGACGTATTAAGTAAAAGCAGCCAACTGGCCAATTCAACCTTCAACCTCATTCGAAAAAACGAAACCCTCCTCCAGATCAAGGAAGCATTGCTCCGGGTCAAAGCAGAACTCGGAGACCGTATGCCAGACAAATACCTGCAGCGCATGGTACGCCTGCTCGACGACCACCTCAGCGATGAACAGGACTGGGAAATTTTTGAAACCAATTTCACACAGGTACACGAGGTATTTTTGAAAAAACTCAAAGCAGATTTTCCCGACCTCACCCCCGGTGACCTGCGCCTCGCTGCCTACCTGAAAATGAACCTCAGCTCAAAAGAAATCGCTCCCCTGCTCAATATCTCCTTGCGCGGGATCGAAAACAAACGTTACCGGCTGCGTAAAAAACTCCATCTGGAGAATGACGACAATCTCACCTCATTCCTGATGCAGTACGGATGATTTTTGTCACTGGCGTAGTCTTGGTGAGGTGCAATTTAGTACACCTGCAAAAAAATGCCTTATCATTGTTAAGTAAAGGCGTGTGTTTACCTTATTTATTTTTGTTGAATTTATGTCTGTTAAATAATTATTCCGCCAATTGGCAGGCACATAAAGCCATTCCTGACAGCGATGGTGCTTTGGCGTAGTACACGGCGATTAAAATAAATTGGATGCGAAAATTTTTTCAAGGTTTATTGACGGGGTTTTCCCTGATGCTATCGGGCAGTTCATTCGTTATGGCCCAGGAGGTGTTCTTTTTTCGCGATGCCAACAACCCTGGATTTTACGATTCTGGCCTTGCTTTCAAAACCCTCCCGAGCACCCTGGAGCAAACAGGGCCTTCAGGGGACAAAATCCCGACTTCCACGACTGCATTTCAAGGAAACAACAGCCTGCGGCTTAAGTGGACTTCTAAGACCGGCGGGGACTGGTCGGCGCTGGTGATTGCCCCCGGCTTCCCCTTTCAAAACATATCTACCTCTGATACCCTTTCATTCTGGGCGTACGCGCCCTCTGGCCTGTCCAAAAGCCATTGGCCATTATTATTTCTGGAAGGGGCGCCTGGGGTCACCAAATCCCGTAAATACCCCATATCTGATTATGCGGGGGATTTACCCGCCCAGACGTGGAGCCTGGTAAAAATACCGCTATCCATATTCTTTAAAGACCCAGCTCAGACGCCTATACAGTTTAGCCAGGTCAAAGCGGTCATTTTTGGGCAGGGATCATCCGATGGGCAGGAACACGTCCTGCTGATTGACGAAGTAAAAACGTATAAAGGCGGAGCGGGACAGGGCAGCCTCCTGGCCCCGACAAAAGTTGCCGCAAAAGGGTACGAGCGGCATGTGGAGCTGAGCTGGTCGTTGCCTGCCAGCCCGCCGGCTGCCTGGACGGTTTACCGTTCCGATAATGCCGGCACCACTTTTTCACTGGTAAAAACCCTTATCGGGAGCGATTCGGTCTGGCAGGACTTCCATACGAATCCTCCTGCAGGTGCGCTTACCTATCATATCCGTGCAAGGAACGCGTCCGGCCTGGAATCAGCGCCATCGCCTGTAGTCAACGCCACCATGTCGCCAATGAACGACACCCAGTTCCTGGATATGGTACAGCGTTACACTTTCAGGTATTTCTGGGATTATGCACATCCTGTTTCGGGGCTTTCCAGGGAGCGGAACACTTCCAATAATGTGGTGACCATTGGCGGCAGCGGTTTTGGTGTTTTTGCTATCCTCACTGGCATATACCGTGGCTTCATCACGCGTAGCGAAGGCAGTGAGCGGATGTTGAAAATCCTGAATTTCCTGGAGAAGGCCGATCGGTTCAAAGGAGCTTTCCCCCATTGGATGGACGGGACGACCGGAAAAACCATCCCCTTCAGTACAAGGGACGATGGTGGGGATATTGTCGAAACCGCATTTCTCTTCCAGGGGCTGATCGCCGCGAGGCATTTTTTCACCCAGAATACCCCGGAGGAAAACAGGTTACGGGACAAAATCCAATCCCTCTGGGAAGCCGTCAACTGGGACTGGTACCGCCAGGACCGGGGGGCAGTTTACTGGCATTGGTCACCAAACTATCAGTTTACTATGAACCTGCCCGTCAGGGGCTGGAATGAGACCCTAATCGTCTATTTACTCGGAACGGCCTCCCCCACTTTCCCCCTGCCTGAAAGCCTGTGGAATACTGGCTGGGCAAACAATGGATCTATCCGCAACGGCAGCAGCTATTATGGTTTTAAACTACCCCTCGGCGGAGTAGGCGGCGGGCCCTTGTTCTTCACCCATTATTCCTTCATGGGGTTTGACCCAAGGAATAAAAAAGACCAATATGCCAACTATTTTGAACAAAACCGCAACCAGACCCTCATCAACCGGGCCTATTGTATGGTCAACCCCCGTCAATTCCCGGGATATGGGCCCAATTGCTGGGGCTTGACTGCCAGTGATGACCCGCTCGTCGGCTACATGGCCCATGAGCCGACATCGGGCGGCGATAATGGTACGATCGCACCGACTGCCGCAATCAGTTCCATGCCTTATACCCCCACAGAGTCCATTGCGGCGCTCAAACATTTTTACCGCGAGTATGGCAGCCGGCTCTGGGGACCTATGGGTTTTTACGATGCCTTCAACCTCAAAGAAAACTGGTTTGCCAACTCCTACCTTGCAATTGACCAGGGACCCATCCTGACGATGATTGAAAACCACCGCAGCGGTTTTTTATGGGATCTATTTATGCAAGCCCCGGAAATCCGGACAGCCTTAGAAAAAACAGGCTTTGCGGCAGCGACGCCCGCCAGTGGCCCCGAATATAAAACCCCGGATTATTTCGCCCTCAAGGTCAGTCCAAACCCATCGGGGACGAGCCCGCGCGTGGAATTCCATCTCCCCTACCCCGCTCATGTACAAATCCAGATCTATGACATGGGCGGCCAGCTACGTCATGCCCCGGGAAATACCGGAAGATACCCCGAAGGTACGCACGATATGGTGCTAAAACTCCCCGGCTTCGCCCCAGGCATCTATCTCCTGCGCCTGAGTGCAGGCCAGCAATACAGCAGTACAGTTTTTGTCATTCAACCATAATTTTACTCACCTAAAAACGAGAACTATGAAATTACGTTCCTTACCCATGCTGCAACTCCTCTTCTTCCTGCTGCCTGCGCTTGCATTCGGCCAGGTGGTACTGGAGGATTTTGAAGGGGGAGCAAAAATGCCCTGGAGGGCCGGAGACGGCTCCTTCGCAATCATTGATAATCCGGCAGGCGGAGATACCCTTCGCTTGAACAAAGGCGGCAAAGTTGGTGCCTATACCAAACAGGCAGACCGATCCTACAGCCTGCTTATCGCAGAATTACCTCAGCCCCTTAACCTGTCGGTCAATAACCGCTTCAGAATTATGGTAAAAGCACCTAAAGCGACAAACTTCATCTTCAAAATTGAAGGCGGAGGGGATTTTATCGAAGAAACAAGACGTATCGCCGTTCCCAATCAATGGGTGGAATACTCTTTCAACTTTGCTGGCAAAAAAGCTTCTACGGGTATGAACAAAGTCATCCTGTTCTTCGACCCCGGGGTGGAAGGCAGCAGCGATGTGTACCTGTTTGACAACCTGGTGGCGGAAGCCTGCTCGGGCGTAGCAGCCAACCCTTCAATCCTGGATGATTTTGAATGCAACCGCTCCGCATCTTATGCAGACCCAGGCTATGTGGACTTCAGCGTTGTCAATAACCCCAGCAAAACTGGTATCAACACCAGCGATAAAGTTGCCCGCTACCGCGATACCCTCAGCGAATGGCACGCATTTGTGGTGGGTTTCCCCGGCGATATCCCGCTCGAACAGCGCAGCGTGGTTAAAATAAAAGTCTGGGCCGCTAAAGCTGGTACCCTTAAATTCAAACTGGAAGGCACAGATGGCGGTAAAGAAATAGATGCCCAAATCACCGAACTCAATAAATGGGTGGAATATTCGGCCGATTTTACCAACCAGCAAGGTAAAAAATACCAGAAACTCGTCCTGTTCTTCAATGCCGGCGTTTTGCCCGGTGCCAATGATATTTATTTCTTCGACGATCTGAGGCTCGAGGAAGCACCCGCCTTCTTCGTCCTGGAAAATTTTGAAGGCGGCGCAAAACTTAACTGGGATGCCAAAGAAGGTACTTTCGCCGTAATTGATAACCCTCCAGGCGGCGATACGCTAAAAATCAATACCGGCGGCAAAGTGGGGTCCTATACTAAAAAGAAAGGCTCCGCCTACAGCCTTTTCCTCACAGAACTCCCCCAACCACTCAACCTTTCCCGCTACAACCAGTTCCGGATTATGGTCAAAGCGGAAAGACCTACCTCCTTTATCTTTAAAATGGAGAATAAGGACAACTCGGCGCGTATAGAGGAAAAAAGAAATATCGCCGTTACCGGACAATGGATCGAATATACCTTCAACTTCAGCGCAGCGAAAAACATCAGCGACCTGAGCAAAATTCTGCTGTTTTTTGACCCCGGTGTAGATACCAGCGGAGGCACCTACCTGTTCGACAACCTGATCGTAGAACCATCAGGAGCCTGCGATGGGGTGCAGAAAGTCGTTTCTATGCTCGATGACTTCGAGTGCCAGCGAAATATCGCCTATGCCAACCCAGGCTTCAACGACGTGACCGTCGTGAACAACCCGGATAAAGGCGCGGCCAACGATAGCCCAAAGGTAGGCCGCTACAACGACCGCACCGGGGAATGGCACGCTCTCGTACTGGATTTTGACGGGGAGAACATCCCGCTACAAGACCGGAATGTCGTAAAAATAAAAGTCTGGGCACCCATAGCCGGAACCCTGAAGTTTAAAATGGAAGGCACGGGGGGGAATAAAGAAATTGACCGTCCGGTAACCGAAATCAAAAAATGGGTCGAATATTCTGCCGATTTCAGCGGCGAGGCCGGCAGGGCTTTCCAGAAACTGGTCTTCTTCTTCAACGCGGGTAAAGAACCCGGTGCAGATACCATTTACTATATTGATGATATCCGCCTGGAAGAACAAGGCCTGGTGAAACTCGAAGATTTCGAGCCTACGCCGAAGCAAAGCTGGGAATCCCTCGGTGCAGAGTCCGTTTTTGGCAAATTCAATGGAGGGATTAACAACCCCGACAAGAGCGGTGCCAATACAACAGACAAGGTGGGCTCCTATACCAAAGGCAGCTCAAAGCTCGGCGGACTCAAAGCCCTGCTTCCAGCCAACTTTAGCCTGAGCAGCTTCCCGCAGGTCAACCTGCAGGTGTGGGCACCTGATGGCGCAAAAAGCCTCACGCTCAAACTCATTAGTGTCGTAGATGGCACAAAAGAAATCAACCGGCCAATCTCCCAAACCAAAAAATGGGTGGACTTGTCCTTCAACTTCGATAATTTCAAAAATATCAAGGATTTCGAACGCGTAGAGATCGTATTCGATCCCGACCTCGCCGCTACCGCTACCTGGTATTTCGACAACCTCACCCAAACCAAAGCCACGGTGGACCCCTGTGAAGGTGCTGTGAAAGACCTCAATGTAATTGATGATTTCGACTGCCAGCGCAACTTCACCAACTTGTTTGCCACCGATCCCACCACGCTTGAAGTGGTACGCAACCCCTTCCCCGGTGGGATCAATTCGAGTGCTAACGACAAAGTCCTGAAATATGTTGACCCGGCAGGGGCAAAAGAATGGTCGGCGCTGGTATGGGACGTGGGCAGGGAATTTGACCTGAGCAGCTATAACACACTCGCCGTAAAAATCTACGCTGCAAAGGCTGTTCCTGTCCTCTTCAAGCTGGAAGGTGGCATGCAGGCCGAAGTTTTCTCAGAAATCAAAGCCGGCGATGTAGGCAAATGGGTAGAATATCAGATCAGTTTTAAATCGGCAGCAGGGAAGAAAAATACTAAGTTGGTGCTCTTCTTTAACGCCGGAAAAGTATCGCCCGAAGGCGACACCTACTATGTGGATGACATCGAATGGCGCCGCGAGCCCTACACCGGCTGTGTTTCCACCTTCGAGACCCCTGCCGATAATCTGGGTACCTGGCAGTATTTCGGGGCAGTAGCCCTGGAGGGTAAGCGCGTGAACGTCGTCGTGGACAACCCAAAGAAATCCGCGCTCAATCCGAGTAATAAGGTTGGGGAGTTCGTTGAGGAAGTGGGGCCAAACCCATGGCAGGGTATGTTCAACGACGCCCTTCCCGCACAGGTGTTTATGGGGACTAATAAGAAAATGACGATGAAAGTATGGATGGACCAGGCAGCAGAGGTGGTCCTCAAGGTAGAAAGGAGTCCAAATGGCGCCCCTAATGTCGGCGACGCGATCGCCAACTACACCACCCCCGGCCAGTGGCAGACCTTGTCCTGGAACTATCCTGCACTCAATCCAACATGGAATATTCCCGATGGAGCCATTTATTCTACTTTCGCTATCATTATGGACCTTAAAAACATCCCGGCGACAGAGAAAAAGTACTATTTCGACGATATCGCCATCGGTGATGCCCAATGTACCACAACAACTTCTACGCGTGAATTACAGGTCGAAAAGTTGGGGATCTACCCTAACCCGGCCAGCGAAACCCTCATCGTGGACAACTCCCTGGAATTGTTCCGCTTTGAAATCTTCAACCTGGTAGGACAACGCGTGGGAGCTTTTGTCACCAATGGACAGGCAGGGGTCTCTGTGGACCTCACCGGCCTCGACCGCGGTATTTACCTGCTGGCGGGTTATGACCGCCAGGGTGTCCTCCGGGCCAACGCACGCTTTGTAAAGCAGTAAATGATTATTGGCGGCGTTCGCCGCCAATAATGAGGCCGTCTCAAAGGTCTTTTGGCGGCTTGCGCCGCCAAAGAATATTTTCATGAGACACCGGTTTTGTTGATTTTGCTTCGCAAAATCAACAAAACCGGTGTCTCGGAAAATTTTATTCTGCCGCCGAAGGCGGCAGAATACTTGCGAGACTCCCTCTTCCTTCAGGGTTGTGTAAAAAGGCCGGAGGCCGTCCTTTATCCTTTAGCGGCTGACGCCGAAAAATAATATTTTGAACGAACGCTGTTTTCATTGATTTTGCTTCTCAAAATCAATGAAAACAGCGTTCGTTCAAAATATCCTTTCGCCACCGAAGGCGGCGGAATAGCGGAATACTTTTCGGACAGCCCCACACAAAACTTTCTCTTCAACTCCAGAATATTTGCACAAACCTCATTTTTTGATTTCGCAAAGTGAAATCAAAAAAGATGTTTGTTCAATGCTAATAATCGCACCATTCTTCACATCCTTTGCATAAAAAGCAATTAAAATGACGCGTTTTCGCATACTGGCTCTGCTTCTTCTGATTTTATCCTGGAGCGGGTGTGGTTCAACCAAACAAAACACGACGGGCAGCCCGGGTCCGGCACCCTTTAGCCTGGATGAGCTTCAGCGCAGAACTTTCCTCTATTTTTGGGAACTGGCCGACAGCAATAATTTTCAGGTTCCTGACCGCTATCCCTCGCTCACCTTTTCCAGTATCGCCGCTACGGGCTTTGGCCTGACGGCCTATATCGTAGGCGCGCACAAGGGGTGGGTATCGCGGGAACTCGCCGCTAACCGGGTATTAAATACCCTTCGCACGCTGAAACACTTACCTCAAGGCCCCCAGAAAGAGGGGGTCTCGGGATATAAAGGATTGTTCTATCATTTCCTCACCCTGGATAAAGCCTTGCGCTTCAAGCAGGTAGAACTTTCTACTATAGATACTGGCCTCCTGATGGCTGGTGTGCTCAGTGTGATGGAATACTTCGACAAAAACAACCCGGTGGAGACAGAAATCCGCCAAACGGCTGATTTCCTGTTTCGCAGAGTAGAATGGGATTGGGCCATGAACGGTAAACCCACCATGTCTATGGGCTGGCACCCGGAAAGCGGGTTCATCGCCTCACAGTGGACGGGCTATAACGAAGCTATGGTATTGCTGATTATGGCCATGGGCTCGCCTACGCATCCCATTCCGGCTTCCAGCTGGGAGGAATGGTGCAAGACGTATGACTGGGCTACTTACCAGGGCCAGGAACACGTCAATTTCGACCCCTTGTTCGGCCATCAATACAGTCAGATGTATATTGACTTCCGGGGTATCAAAGACGCTTACATGCGCGACCGGGGGATAGATTACTTCGAAAATTCCCGAAGAGCAACCTATGCAAACCGGGCTTACTGCATCGCCAATCCCCGGAAATTTAAAGCCTATTCGGAAAATATCTGGGGACTGACCGCCTGTGACGGTCCTGCCTATGATGCGCGGGTCATCAACGGTGATACCGTGAAGTTTGTAGAATATTCCGCCAGAGGCGCCTGCTCGATCCGCGAAGTGGATGATGGGACAATTGCCCCTACCGCAGCTGCGGGGTCCCTCCCTTTCGCCCCGGAAATATGCCTGCCTGCCCTGAAAACCATGTGGGAAACCTATTACGACAACCTCGTGGACGACTATGGGTTCAAAGATGCCTTTAATCCTACCTATGTATGGAGCAGGACCGGTGAGAAAGGATGGTTTGACCAGGATTATATCGGTATTGACCAGGGGCCCATCGTCATTCAGATCGCCAATTATCAATCCGGCCTGATCTGGGATCTCATGAAGAAAAATTCTTATATTTCCGATGGACTGCGCAAGGCCGGGTTTAGCGGCGGTTGGCTTAAAACAAAATAGCAAGTGATGAAGCACCTATCTACTTTTTTTATAAGAACTACCATGACGCTTGGGCTATGTTTTGCCCTCATAGACCTTTTAGCTCAGGTCAGCGTCAGCGGCATCGTTGTTGATGGGCAGAAAACCCCTTTGATCGGCGTCAATATCCTCATCAAAAACTCGACAGAAGGGACCAGCACAGATCTGGACGGACGGTTTACCCTCCAGGTACCCGATCTGAGCGCTACCCTGGTATTTAGCTATACCGGTTATGAAGGGCAGGAGATTCCACTGCGCGGGCAAAAAGAAATCACCGTGACCCTCAGCGAATCCTCGCTTTTACTCAATGAGGTAGTTGTGGTCGGCTACGGTACGCAGCGCAAGAGTGACCTGACCGGGTCTGTTGCGACCATCAAATCCGAAGAACTTCAGAAAATCGCGGCAGCCAATGTTGGACAAGCGTTGCAGGGTAAAGTATCCGGGGTACAGGTGACTGCCGGCAGCGGCAGGCCGGGCGAGGCTCCCGTAATCCGTATCCGAGGGACAGGCACCCTGAACAACGCCAGCCCTATTTTTGTGGTGGACGGCCTCATCCTCGACAATATTGATTTTTTAAACCCCAACGAAATCGAACGGATGGAAGTACTCAAAGATGCTTCCTCGGCTGCGATTTACGGGACCAGAGGCGCCAACGGGGTCATCCTGATAACCACCAGAAAGGGTACACGCAGCCAACGGGCCCGTTTTACCCTGAATTCCTATCGTGGCGTTCAGCAGGTAGATAAAAAAATTGCCCTGGCCAACGGTAAAGAGTATGCACAGCTCGTCAATGAGTTTAGCAAAAATATCGGTATCCCCGCCCCATATCCCAATCCGGAGATATTTGGACAAGGTACCGACTGGCAAGGGGTAATTTTTAGGGAAGCCCCGGTGGAAAATTATAACCTCAACATCAACGGGGGATCTGATGCGGTAACGTATAACATCAGCGGGGATATTTTCAAGCAGGACGGGATTATCAAAACCTCTTATTTCGAGCGGTATTCCCTGCGGGTCAATAATGAGTATAATCTGATAAAAGGATTAAAGCTCGGGCACAACCTCGCTTTCGTCTCCACGGGAAGCAACCGGGAGCCTGGTGGCATCGTATTCAACGCTTATGCCGCAGATCCCCGTATTCTTCCGGTAGATAGCCTGGGCAGATACGGAAGTACCGCTTTCACCTCCAATGTGAGTAACCCTGCTGCACAACTGGAGTACAATAGTTATAACCGCAGCAATGGCCAGCAATTCAACGGCAACCTATATACAGAAATATATCCGCTCAAAAACCTCACCCTGCGCTCCAGCCTTGGATTTAACCTGATCAACAACCGGGGCAGGAGTTTCGAGCCAAAATTTGAAGTGGACAACCGGCAGCGCAACCCCAACAGCAGGGTCTTTGTCGAAGCTTCCCGCTTCTTTGACTGGCAATGGGAAAATACTGCCACCTACACTAAGGAGATTGGCAACCACCGGTTCAATGCCCTTGCCGGTTTTACACGGCAGTCGCGGGGTGGGGAGGTGATCGGCGGCGCCCGACTGGATTTAATCGGCGACACCGAAGACTTTTTCTACCTCAATTCCGGCGATTCCGAGACCTCCACGAATTTCAACTTCGGCATCAACCCCGAACGCTATGAATCCCTTTTATTCAGGTTGAACTACAGTTTTCGTGAGCGGTATTTGTTTACAGGAACTTTCCGCCGCGATGGTTCTTCAAAATTCGGCCGCGACCGCCGCTACGGAAATTTCCCCTCTCTGGCACTGGCCTGGAGGGTTACGGAAGAGCCCTTTCTCAAAGACCAGGAGTTTATTGACAATTTAAAAATCCGGGGTTCCTGGGGCCGCCTGGGGAATGATAAATTTCCTTCTGACGCCGCAATCCCTACCGTCACCAACAACCTAAGTGCGGTATTTGGACCGGAAGAAAAGCTCATTTTCGGCGCTTCGCTGATCACCCTGGCTAATCCCCTGCTCCAGTGGGAAGAAACTACGAGCTCCAACCTGGGATTCGAGTTGGGTTTTCTCGACAACAGGCTCACCATCGAAGCAGATTATTATTATCGTCTGAGCGAGAAAATCCTGGTTCCCGTACCCATCCCGGATTATGTCGGTTCCGCCGGCGATCCCTTTGTGAATGCCGCCGACGTAAAGAATACCGGATGGGACTTTTCGCTGGGCTATTCCAATAAGCCGGGAAAATTCAATTACCGGATTGCCCTAAACGCTTCCACAGTACAAAATGAAGTCATTGCCCTGGGATCAGGCCGGGATACCATCCCGGACGTGGCAATCACCGGAGAATTTGCCACCCTCACTACCATCGGGCGACCAATTGGTTCATTCTACGGGTATAAAATTGCCGGCGTATATCAAAACAACGAAGACATTACCCGCTATCCAAGCCGTCAGCCCGTCAAGCCGGGAGACCTGCGATTTGAGGACCTCAACGGCGACGGGATTATTTCCAGTCTGGACCGGACCTATCTGGGCAGTCCTATCCCCAATTTCCTCTTTGGCGCATCGGTGGGCATAGAATTTGCCGGTTTCGATTTTTCCGCCGACTTCAATGGCGTTCAGGGCAATAAAATCCTCAATTCCAAAAAACTGGCACGCGGCTTCGGTCTGCCCAATTACGAAGCTTCTTTCCTCAACCGTTGGACAGGTGCCGGCACCAGTAACACCGAGCCCAGGATAATGAACGGTGGATACCCCAATTTTGCCGTCTCCGACAAATATATCGAGGATGGTTCATTTATACGCCTGCGCAGCATCATAATCGGCTATACGTTCCCGCGTACCTTGCTACAAAAAATCAAGTTGAGCCAATTGCGCATCTATGCCAACGCCAACAACCTCGTCACCTGGACGAAGTACACCGGATATTCCCCGGAAATCGGCAGCAGTGCCGTCACCCGTGTAGGCATTGACGGCGGGATTTATCCGATTGCCCAGACCGTACTTTTCGGGATGAATATTGGTTTTTAACAGAAAGATAAAAACAGCTTTTATGTATAAAGCAACACGTTATTTCCGTTGGGTGGCCGGACTTGCCGCCCTTGCACTTGCTCCTGCATGTGAAAATAGTGATTTTCTCGAAGTAAAGCCGCAGGGTGTCATCAACGCCAATAACTTTTTCCAGACCAGCGACCACGCTGTCTGGGCTACCAACGCCATTTACAACCAGTTGCGCACCTGGGACCTCACCTCTTTCCCCTGGCTGGCAATGACGGACATCGTTTCTGACGATGCCACCAAAGGCAGTTTCCCTGCCGATGCCCAGCGGATTTCCACTTTTGACGATTTTACCTACGATTCGCGTTTCCCGGATGAAGTGCGTTTATCCTGGCGTGGACATTATCAGGGTATTTTTCGTGCCAATATCGCCATTGAAGGTATTCCTAAAGTACCAAAGATGGACGAGGCCCTGCGCGCCAGGCTGATCGGGGAGGGTAAATTTTTGCGCGCCCACTTCTATTTCAACCTCGTACGCTGGTTTGGCGATGTCCCGCTGATCCTGAGCCCGCTCAACCAGGACCAGTTTTATACACAAACCAGAACCCCTGTTGCAAAAGTATATGAACAAATTATAAAAGACCTCACCGAAGCAGCGGCAGTTTTGCCGGAAAAATCCAAGTATGCCCCGGCAGATCTCGGCAGGATAACCAGAGGGGCTGCAAAAGGATTACTGGCAAAAGTGTATTTGACGCTCAAAGATTTCTCCAATACAGAAAAGCTGACCCTGGAGGTCATCAATTCGGGCGAATACACCTTGCTCCCCGATTTCAATAAAATCTTCCTGCCCGAAGGAGAGAATTCGAGTGAGTCGGTATGGGAAGTCCAGGCCACAGCACTCCCCGACACGTATGCAGGCTCTACCCCCTGGAATATGGTACAAGGCGTACGCGGCACCCCTAATCTCGGCTGGGGATTCAACCTGCCCTCCGATGACCTCGTGCGCGCATTTGAGCGGGGCGACCCGCGGCGGGAAGCCACTATTCTCGAAGTCGGCGAAGTATTGCCCGACGGCTCCGCTGTCGTAGAAGATAATAAGGAAATCGAAGGAGAAAGGTACAACCAGAAGGCCTGGACCCCTCCACATGCCCTCTTACAAGACAACGGACCCAGCAACCTCCGTATGCTGCGCTATGCCGATATCCTGCTTATGGCCGCAGAAGCCCTGAACGAAAACGGCAAAACCCAGGATGCACTGAAGTTCCTCAATCAGATCCGCGCCCGCGCCCGGGGTACGCGCAATGTACTCCCCAATATCACCCTCACCGATAAATCCCAACTCCGCGAAGCTATCTGGCGCGAACGTCGCGTCGAACTCGCTATGGAGCAACAGCGCTGGTTCGATTTGGTCCGCACCAATAGGGCAGCCACCGTAATGCGGGCAACAGGGAAAAATTTTGTCCCCGGAAAACACGAGTTATTCCCTATCCCTGCCACAGAAATCGCCCTCAGCAGTGGAGCGATTGCGCAGAATCCGGGGTATTGAACGGGGGGGACTGGGGGAGACGGTGGACGGT
>Ga0209985_10001338_pt1 | contig 24363 bp, 15 predicted proteins | sample NOAtaG_FD_187305 | JGI IMG/M metagenome (GOLD analysis project Ga0209985, IMG submission 187305) | Freshwater lake microbial communities from Lake Erie, under a cyanobacterial bloom - NOAA_Erie_Diel6S_1000h metaG (SPAdes) (version 2) | ecosystem: Environmental > Aquatic > Freshwater > Lake ...
GACGAGCAGCGAAGCAGTGATCGCAGATCGCAGCACACCTCGGGCGCGGCGAGTCCGGCAAGCTCCGGCACCCAAAGTTCGACAGTTACGACGCACAAGCCGTTGTTTTGACTTGATCGACCTCGCGATCCGCACACTACAGGCTCCAACGCGGGCTCAGGGGTCGATGGGATTACTGCCCCGATGGATTCGCCGCCTCGGACATCGGCACCATCCCGCTCCATTGCCGCATGACATGCGCCGTCACCTCGTCGATGACGCCGGTGTGAAGGAGCGCGCCGAGAACCCCTTGCATGAACGCGTCAAAGGCAGCGAAGTCAGGCCCCCACGGCACCAGCTTCTCGGCCGTTCCGCGATAGTATGTTGCGAGGGAGTCTGCTGCCGCGGACTGCAGGGATTCATCGTCGGACAACAGCATGCCGATGGGGGCGAGGGCCGTACATCTCGGGGTAGTGCGGACTTCCGCGAGGATGCACAGTGCCGTGATCGCGGCATGGAGGCGTTGCACTCCCGTGGCACGGATGGCTTGCTGCAGCACAAGGTCGAGTTCGTCGATGGGCAGGCGTTCCTTGGCATCAGCGTCCTGCCTGACGGTCTCGCACACCATAGTCAGGCGCTCCCACAGGAACATGATCTGCGCAGCACCGTCGTCACCCGCGTGCCGAAGCGCACCGACGAGTTCAGCGAGATCTGTCGCAGGAGACGCACTGTTCAGCAGCATGTCCACTGCAGCCGCCGCGTCCCGGTACTCCTGCCGGGAGACGTCGAGCATCCAGATGCCATCGCCCAGGTCTCGGTAGAGCCCTAGCTTTTCAGCGAGGTTCTCGTCCCGCGGATCGAGCCCCAAGTCGAGTCGCTCGATCGCGGCCGAGAGTTCGCGGCTCGCCAGTTCCTGACGGGTAAGCTTGGACCGCGCCGCGAGGCTGCGGATTGCCGCCCCGAAGTCGCCCGACAACGGACCCTCGAGCGCTTCGGAGATAGCGCGCGCCGTGGGGGTACCGGGGCGCTCCTGCAACTCCAGTCGCACGGCGACGTCGCAGAAGGCGCGGCGAAGTCCAGCCAAGGCCTGGATGAATGCCCAATTCGACGGCGCCCGCATGAAAATGGAGCTCGTGCGTTCCTCGCTTCCCCAGAAGACCAGGACCACGGCTTGCACGCCGGCGTCCCCGAGTGACGCCATGGCGCTGTCGTAGTCGAACCGGTCCAGCGGAACCCGGATGGTCCTGACGCCGCTCAGGAGAAAGGAGGTACCACCGCACGCATCAGCCAGTGACGCGGCGGCGTCGGCCGGCAGAGAGCCGCGCACGACCTCGATATCGAGCCACGGCTCGTCGGAGCCGTGGCTGGTCTCGTCGTCATCAAGCCCTTTCCATCGCCTGCGTTCCGCCTCCCACAGCGCATCGCAGGCCGCTTCAAGGTCCGCTGGTGCGGACATAGGTCGGCCCGCATAGGCCTCGAGTCTCTCGATGTGGGCTCGGACGACCTCGCGGACCGGGCTGCCGGGGGGCATGAGTTCCCGCTTGACCTGCGGAGGCAACTCGACGAGCGGCAACGGCGCGTTGAGCGTTTGGACATCGACGATGCCATCGATCGTGGTCAAACAGTCGATCGCGTTTACGTACGTCGCATTCGACGACATCGGCTCCCTGAGCGAATACAGGACCGCGACCATCGGGATGCGCGAGTCGCAAAGGACACGCATGTAGGTATGTTCGACATCGTCGTGGACGGCGTTGCCAAGCACCACGAAACCGTCATCGGTGAGCTGGGCGCTCGCCTCGGCGTAGAACGCGTGATCGACGTCGTAGCGGGAGACGTCGTCTGAGCAGCGGCGAATCGGATTGGAATCAGAAGCTGTCATGAGCGTCGGTCAGGCCGATAGGAAGAAAAAGCGTGTTCACCGTTTTCGTCGCCGCTGGCCCGGCATCCGTTCGTAGGGCTAGCACCGGAGCCGACGGCGACACAAGCCCCCGCGCAGCTCGCGAGAGGCGGATAGGGATTTCAAACGACCTTTCCCGCACGCCGGCAGATCGTATTCCCCGTGCCTCGGACAGGCAACCGTGCGCCGCAAGGCGCGGAATCCCCCGTTGGAGCAGCAATTCAAGCGCGGCTTCGGCCCGGATCACCTTTCACCCGACTCGCCCTGACGCCCTCACGCGATCACGGGCCGAGCATGTCCTTCGGTTCTTCCCCAGAACCGTCGTTGTGCGCTCCGGTCAGGCCGCGTAGTCGAGCGAGCACTCCCGCACCGCTGCGAGCGGCGGCGCCCGCGCGGCCAGGCCCAGGTGCGTGAGGATGCCCACGATCACCACCGGCTCTTCGATCGCGGCGAGGATCTTCAACTGCCCGCCGCACGCGCAGCGCTCCACATCGATGTGGAACACGCGCTTCAGTAGCCGTGCCCAGCGCATCCGGGCCGCCTGGCCCTGTGTGTGCTCCTGCCCCGGTGCGCTGTCCTTTCGCGCCGGCTGCGGGATCACCCCGTACACCGCACCGTGCGCCGCACGGCGGCCCAGGCTGTCAGGCCGTCACGCGCCCGGCGATGTGGGCCAGCGCCTCCTCCACCTGGTCCACCAGGATCAGGCAGATCTCCTCCGCACCGATGCTCGACAGGGCGCGGTCGATGGCCAGGAACTCGCCACGGACCTCCTCCACCAACTCGGTGCGCGGCGCGCCGCGCAGCCCCTCACGCAGCAGCGCCAGCACCTCGCCGTCGGCCCGGCCGCGCTGGGCCGCGTCCTGGTAAAGGATGACCGTATCGAAGCAGCGCCCCGCGATGCGCGCCTGCTCGCGGATCTCGTGGTCGGACCGGTCGCCTGCCGCGCTGATCACCAGCGTGCGGCGCTTTGCCGGCATGGCCTCCACGGCCGTCACCAGGGCGGCGATGGCGTCGGAGTTGTGGCCGTAGTCGGCGAAGACGCGGGCGCCGCGATGGCTGAATTCGTTGAAGCGCCCCGGCGCAGAGGCAGCGTCGCCGGAGAACCCCTCCAGACCGCGCTCCATGGCCTCCCAGCCCACGCCCACCGCCCAGGCCGCCGCCACGGCGGCGAGCACGTTGTCCACCTGGAAGGCCACCGTGCCGCCGCGGGTGAGGGGAATACGCGCGAGCGCGATGCGCCGCTCCTCCCGCAGGCCTTCGGCGGCCACCAGCTCGCCGCCGTCCACGAACACCGCCCGGCGGCCACGGGCGCGATGACCGGCGATCACCGGCAGGCCGCCATCCCGGGCGAAGAGGGTGATAGACCCCGGGCAGTGGCCGGCCATTGCCGCCACCCGCGGGTCCGCGGCGTTGAGCACCGCCACGCCGTCGGCCGCCACGTTCTGCACGATCACCGACTTGAGCACGGAGAGCTCCTCGACGGTGTGGATGTAGTTCAGCCCCAGGTGGTCGCCATTACCGATGTTGGTGACCACCGCCACCTTGCAGCGGTCGAAGCCCAGCCCCTCGCGCAGGATGCCGCCGCGCGCGGTCTCGAACACCGCGGCATCCACGTCCGGGTGCATCAGCACGCTGCGGGCGCTGCGCGGGCCGCTGCAGTCGCCGCTGTCGATCTGCTCGCCGTTCACGAACACGCCGTCGGTGACGGTCATGCCCACGCGCAGGCCGGCGGCCGAGAGCAGCGCGGCGGTGAGGCGCACGGTGGTGGTCTTGCCGTTGGTGCCGGTGACCGCCACCACCGGGATGCGCCCGTGGTCGTGGTCGCCGAACAGGGTGCGCACGATGGCATCGCCCACGTCCCGGCCACGGCCGTAGGAGGGGGACAGGTGCATGCGCAGACCCGGCGCGGCGTTCACCTCGATCACCGCCCCGCCCTGCTTCTCGAGCGGCAGGGCAACGGTTTCGCACATCACGTCCACGCCGCACACGTCCAGCCCCACGGCGCGCGCCGCGTCCACCGCGCGCCGCGCCAGCTCGGGATGCACCTCGTCGGTAACGTCGGTGGCCGTACCGCCGGTGCTCAGATTGGCGTTGTTGCGCAGCACCACGCGGGCGCCCTTTTCGGGTACGTCATCGGGGGCGTAGCCCTGGGCGCCAAGGCGGGCCACGGCGATCTCGTCGATGTGAATGCGCGACAGCGTGGTGGCGTGTCCGTCGCGGCGCCGGGGATCGGCGTTCACCTGCTCCACGAGTTCGCGAATGGTGTGAACGCCGTCGCCGATCACGTGGGGCGGCTCGCGCCGCGCCGCCGCCACCACGGCGCTGCCCACCACCAGCAGGCGGTGGTCGTGGCCAGGCACGAAGCGCTCCACCAGCACCTCTTCGGAGTGCTCCGCGGCGGCGCGGAAGCCCACCTCCAGGTGCTCGGGCGTGAGGATGTTCACGGTCACGCCGCGGCCGTGGTTGCCATCGCGCGGCTTGATGACCACCGGGCTGCCGAGGGCCTGCATGGCGGCGAGCGCATCTTCGAGGCTTTCGACCGGTACGCCCTCGGGGACGGGCACGCCGGCGGCCGCCAGCAGTTGCTTGGTGAGTTCCTTGTCCTGGGCGATGGATTCGGCGATGGCGCTGGAGACGTCGGTCTCCGCGGCCTGGATGCGCCGCTGCCGGCTGCCCCATCCGAACTGCACCAGGCTGCCGTCGGTCAGGCGCCGGTACGGGATGCCGCGGGCCACGGCGGCGTTCACGATGGAGGCGGTGCTGGGCCCGAGGCGGATGTCCTCGTCCAGCGCGCGCAGTTGCGCCAGGACACCCTCCAGGTCGAAGGGCTCATCAGCCAGGGCGGCGCGGTGCAATTGGAGCGCGAACTCCAGCGCCATGCGCGCCACGGCCTCCTGGGTGTATTCCACCACCACGCGGTAGATGCCCTCCTCCAGCGCCGGGGCCGTGTGGCTGAAGGTGACCGCGCAACCAGCCTCCGACTGCAGGCGCAGCAGCGCGAACTCCAGGGCGCAGGCCAGCGGCAGTTCGCCGCGATAGCCCACCGGCCGGATCGGGCCCAGTGCTGGAAAGCGCGCCCGAAGCCGCGCTTCGTACCGGTGCATGGCGTCGATGGAGCGCTCGTCGGGCGGCAATTCCACCACCAGCTCCAGGGCGGTGTGGCGCGTCCACAGGTTCGGGCCGCGCAGGGCGCGCACGCGGGAGACCTTCATGGGCGCCCCTTAGCAAGCCGCGTCGGCGCCGGAGGCGGCGACGGCGGTGAAGGTTTCCAGGCCGGTGCGGATCAGTTCGAGCGGAAGCCCCAGCGCGAGCCCGGCGGCCGTGGCGGCCAGCACCGGCACCGCACCGTGGGCGCGGAACGCGGGCAGCGCATCCATGGGCGCGAGCGCCTGCTCCGTCGCGCCCGTGGCCACCGTGAGCCGGCCATGACGCACGAACACCGCCTGGCCGCCCTTGGCGCAATGCGCCCGCACCTGCTCGTTGAAGGGACTGGCAGAGAACGGGATCACCGCGCCCTTGCTGAGCGCCGCCATCTCCGCCACCACCGGGTCATCGGCATTCACCACCGCCGTGCCCGTGGGCAGCACCACGTCCACCTGGGTGCGAAGCACTTTGTAGAGATCGTCCGCGTCCTTCACCCGGTGCTCGGGCATGACGTGGCGCGGGTCAAGCCCCGTGACCACGCCCACCTCGCACCAGTCGCAGGCGAGCCCCTCGATGGCCAGGGTGCGCAGGCTGCTCTCGATCACCGCAGCCTCCAGAGTGCGGTTGGTGAGCAGCTTGCGCGCGGCGTCGAAGTTCGAGGCATCGCGCCGGTCCACGCAGCGGCCGTCCAGGCACAGCCCCGTGGCGCTGGCGAGCCCGGTGCGCAGGCCGCGCAGCGACAGCAGGTGCGCCACCAGCCGCGCGGTGGCGGTGGTGTGGGTGCTGCCGGCCACGCCCACCACTGGGACGCGGCCATCGTCGCCCGCCGGAAACAGGTGCTCCACGATGGCCTCGCCCACCGGCCGCCCGGGTCCGTTGGAAGGCCGCAGGTGGAACAGCAGCCCGGGGCCGGCATTCACTTCCACGATGGCGCCGCGCTGGGGGCCGAGGGGCCGGGAGATGTCCTCGGCCACCAGATCGATGCCGGCAATGTCCAGCCCCACGATGCGCGCGGCCAGCACGGCCTTGGCAGCCACTTCCGGGTGCACCGCGTCGGTGATGTCCACCGACATGTTGCCGTTGCGCTGGATGAGCACCGTCACGCCCTCGCCCGGCACCGACTCGGGCGTGAAGCCCTGATGCTGCAAGTCGAGGCGGACGATGGAATCGAGGCGCACGGGGTTGAGCGGGTGGTCCTGGGTCTCCCCGCGGCGCGGGTCGGAATTGAGCTGCGCCTCGATGAGCGCGGCGATGGTGGCGCGGCCGTCCCCGGTGATGTAAGCCGCCTCGCCGCGGGAGGCGGCCACCATCCTGCCGCCCACCACCAGCAAGCGGTGTTCGCGGCCGGGCACGGCGCGCTCCACCAGCACCCCGCTGCCTTCCTCGAGGGCCACCCGGTAGGCAGCCTCCACTTCCGCCTGGGTGGTGAGCCCGATGAACACGCCACGCCCGTGGTTGCCGTCCACCGGCTTGACCACCACGGGCGCGTCGATCTCCCGGGCCGCTTCCCAGGCGTCCCCGGCCGATTCCACAGTGCGGCCCTCGGGCACGGGCACCCCGCAAGCGCGCAACAGGGAGTTGGTGAGGTGCTTGTCGCGGGAGATGCCCTCGGCGATGGCGCTGGTGCGGTCGGTTTCGGCCGTCCAGATGCGCCGCGCGCGGCTGCCGTAACCGAGCTGCACCAGATTGCCCTCGTTGAGCCGGATGGCGGGAATGGTGCGGGCCTCCGCCGCGTGCACGATGGCCGCGGTGCTGGGCCCCAGCCAGTGGCGGTCGGCCAGCCTGCGCACCTCCGCCACGGCGCCCGCCACGTCGAAGGGCTTGCCGTCCATGGCGGCGAGCACCAGGTCACGGGCCGCCTCCACGGCGGCCCGGGTGACCCGCGCCTCGCGGCAACTCACCGCCACCTTGTAGACCCCGCGCGGCCCCGCCTCGCGCGCCCGGCCGAAGCCGCCAGGCACGCCGGCCAGCGTCTGGATTTCGAGGGTGACGTGTTCCAGCACGTGGGCCGGCCAGGTGCCCTCCTGCAGCCGGCGCAGGAATCCGCCCCGCTCGCCGTAGCTGCAGCGGTGCTCCACCAGCCCCGGCAGCCACGTCTCGAGGCGCTCCGGATAGCCAGGAATGCGGTCGGAGGGCCAGTCTTCCAGGTCGCCGATGTCGACGACCATTTCCATTACAGGGTCATAGGACCAGAGATTCGGTCCGCGCAGATGGGTGTGGTGCGATATGTCCATATTGTGGTGGTGGTGGACGGCTTGCCCGGGAGGGATGCCGTCGCGTCGGTTTCAGGGGCATGGCGGTAACGTGCCGGGCGGCCCATGGTTTACACATCCTGTTACAAACGGGCGATGCAGGGTGTACCCTCGCGACGCCGTGGGCCGGGCAACGTGTGCCAGGGCCTTCGCGGCCTGACCCTTCCCGTAGACCCAGCCCCCATGCTCCCCTCTTCTGGATCCCCACCCGCTGGCGGGCAGGAAGCCGTGCGCGACTGGATGGAACCCGGCGAGCGCCTGCTGGCGGTGCTGGAAACCGACCTGGATGCCCGGTTGAGGTTTCGCGCGGGCCTGGTGGCCGTGACCAACCGCCGGGTGATCGCCCGCGCGCCGGAAGACGACACCCCCCGGGCCTGGCCGCATGCGCCCGGGCTGAGGCTGGAACTGCACGATCACGCCGGCGCGGCGGAGCTAGCGCTGACGGCCCAGCGGGAACGGCTCGCGGCGTGGCGCTTCACCCTCGGCCGCGCGCCCGCCGCGCGCAAGCTGGTCCTGGCCCTGGGCGGGCCGGCCCCTGGCGATACCGAGGCCGAGGACGCCCAGGAGGACGACGGCGACCCGGCGCCAGCCTCGGCCCGCAGCCTGCTGCGCCTGTGGCGTTTTGCCAGGCCCTATGGCAACCGGTTGCTGCTCGGCCTGGTGCTCACGCTGGGTTCGACCGCCGCCGCCCTGGTGCCCCCTTACCTCACCATGCCCCTTATGGACCGGGTGCTGGTGCCCTGGGGCAACGGCACGCCCATCGACTGGCCTCTGGTGCGGCTGCTGCTGGGCGCGCTGCTCGCCTCGGCCGTATGTGCCTGGGCCCTGGGCTGGGCGCGCACCTACGTGCTGGCGCTGGTGAGCGAGCGCATCGGCGCGGACCTGCGCAACGCCACCTTCGAGCACCTGCTGGGCCTGTCGCTGGACGACTTCGGCGGACGGCGAACCGGCGATCTCATGTCACGCATCGGCGCCGAGACCGACCGCATCTGCCTGTTCCTGTCGCTGCACCTGCTGGACTTCGTCACCGACGTGCTGATGATCGCCCTAACCGTGATGATCCTGCTCAGCATCGACCCCGGGCTGGCGCTGGCCGCGCTGCTGCCGCTGCCCTTCATCGCCTGGCTGATCCACCTTGTTCGCGACCGCCTGCGGCGCGGCTTCGAGCGGGTGGACCGGGTGTGGGGCGAGGTGAACAACGTGCTCGCCGACACCATCCCCGGCATCCGCGTGGTGAAGGCCTTCGGCCAGGAGGGCCGCGAAGCGGCCCGCTTCCGCGAAGCCAACCGCCAGAACCTGGCGGTGAACGACCGGGTGAATTTCACCTGGGCGCTGTTCTCGCCCACGGTGGTGCTGCTCACCGAGGCCGGGCTGCTGGTGGTGTGGGCCGACGGCATCTGGCGCGTCTCCCGCGACAGCATCTCGGTGGGGGTGCTGGTGGCCTTCCTGGCCTACATCGGGCGCTTCTACACCCGGCTGGACTCCATGAGCCGGATCGTGTCCTTCACACAGAAGGCCGCGGCGGGCGCCAAGCGCATCTTCGAAGTGCTCGACCGCGTCTCCAGCGTGCCCGAGGCCGCCGCGCCGGTGCACCTGCCCGCCGCGCACGGCCGCATCGAGCTGCGCGGCGCGGGCTTCCGCTACGGCAACCGGCGCGTGCTGCACGGCATCGACCTGGTGGTGGAGCCCGGCGAGATGATCGGCCTGGTGGGCCCCAGCGGGGCGGGCAAGAGCACGCTGGTAAACCTCATCTGCCGCTTCCACGACGTCTCCGAAGGAGCCATCCTGTTGGACGGCCACGACGTGCGCAGCCTCGCCCTGGCGGACTGCCGCCGCCAGTTCGGCGTGGTGCTGCAGGAGCCCTTCCTGTTCTACGGCACCGTGGCCGAGAACATCGCCTACGGCAGGCCGGAGGCCACGCGCGCGCAGATCGTGGCCGCGGCGCGCGCCGCCCACGCCCACGAAGCCATCCTGCGGCTGCCCCACGGCTACGACTCCCTGGTGGGCGAGCGCGGCCAGGCCCTCTCGGGCGGCGAGCGCCAGCGCGTGTCCATCGCCCGCGCCCTGCTCACCGACCCGCGCATCCTCATCCTGGACGAGGCCACCTCGTCGGTGGACACGGAGACCGAGAAAGAAATCCAGACGGCGCTGGACAACCTGGTGCGCGGGCGCACCACCATCGCCATCGCCCACCGCCTGAGCACCCTGCGGCGCGCCGACCGGCTGGTGGTGCTGGACCGCGGCGAGATCGTGGAAACCGGCACCCACGACGCCCTCATGGCCCGCGAAGGGGTGTACTTCCGGCTCTACCAGGCCCAGGCGCGCAACGCGGGCGGCTCCCCCGTGGAGGCCGGCCCGGGCCCCGGGGAACTGGCCGTGCTGTCGCACCACGCCCACCCGAGGCCCTGATGGACGCCGGCGCCTTCACCCTGGATGTGGACACAGCGGGCCGCCTGGTGCTCGCCACCGCGGCGGGCGAACGGCACGCCGGCGTGAGCGTGCTGCGCGCGTTTCCCGTCTCCGCGCCCGAGGAGGGCTTCGCCGTGGTGGACGCCGAGGGGCGCGAACTGGCCTGGGTGGAACGGCTCGACGCCCTCGACCCGGCCACGCGGGCACGGGCCGAGACGGCCCTGGCGGGCCGCGAGTTCCTGCCCGAGATCCTGCGGCTGCGCGCGGTGAGCAGCCCGGCGGCGCCTAGCACCTGGACGGTGGACACCGACCGGGGCGAGACGCGCTTTGTGCTGGCCGCCGAGGAGGACATCCGCCGGCTGGGGCAGGGGCGGCTGCTGGTCTCCGACGCGGCGGGTGTCCAGTACCTGGTGCGGCGGCTGGACAGCCTGGACCGTACCAGCCGCAGGCTGCTGGAGCGGTTCCTCTAGACCCGCCGCGCGCAGGGGCGAGCCCCTGCGCCGGGGGCTGTTGCCTGGATCGGAATCGACCGATACCATAAGCCAACATGCGACTCAGCCCCGACTCCGCCCCATGACCTCAGCCTGCGGCAGCAACGCCTCGCGGCCCCGCCCGCGGTTCACCTCGGCGCTGCGTGTCATTGCCGCCGCAGCCATCATCAGCATGGCCGCCGGCGCGGCTCCGGCGGCCGCCCAGAGCGCTGCGCCCCTCGAAGAGGCGCAGCGCCTCATGGCGCGCGGCGATGCCAGGGGCGCCTATGCCCTGCTCGCCCCGCTCGAGACCGCCAACGCTGGCGAGCCCGCCTTCGATTACCTGCTCGGCATCGCCGCACTCGACTCGGGCCGGCCCACCCGGGCGATCTTCGCGCTGGAGCGCGTGCTCGCGGTGCAGCCCGGGAACGCGCTCGCGCGGGCTGAGATCGGCCGTGCCTACCTGGCCGCCGGAGAGGCGGAGAACGCCCGTACCGAGCTCACGCAGGTGCGGGCGAGCCCCATCCCGGCGGACGCAGCCCCGGCGGTGGACCGGCTGCTGGGCGTGATCAACCAGCTGCAGGCGCGCAACAGGACGCAGTTCCGCGGCTACCTGGAAGCCGGTTACGGCTACGACTCCAACGTGAACAGCGCCACGGCGGCAAGCCAGCTGGCGATCCCGTCGCTGGGCGGCCTGGTGTTCAACCTCGATCCCTCAAGCCGGGCGGTCGGCGATCGCTTCACCCTGCTCGGCGGCGGCGCCAGCGTGCGCGTTCCCCTGGCGCCGGATCTCGCCTTTGCCGCCAACGTGGCCGCGAGCCAGAACTTCAACCTGCACCAGGACCGCTTCGATTCAGGCCCGCTCGACGCCAATCTGGGCGTCACGAAGACCGTCGGGCCGAACCAGTTCTCGGGCGGCGTACAGGCCAGTATGACGTGGATCGGCGGCACGCGTTTCCGTGATGCCGTCGGCCTGCTGGGGCAATGGCAGCACAACCTCAGCCCCACCGCCCAGACCACGGTGTTCACGCAGCTCACCCGGCTCGACTACCCCGGCAACAGCATCCGCAACGCCGACCGCTGGGTCGTCGGCGGTGGCTATGCCGCCGTCGTCGGGTCGGGCCCGGTGGTCTTCATTTCGGGCTACGGCGGCCAGGAAGCCGAGCGCAGCGCGGGTGTGCCGCAACTGGGCCACGACCTCGTCGGGCTGCGGGCCGGCGTGCAGTGGCAGGCTGGCGCGTCGCTCGCGCTGTTCGCCAGCGTGCTGGGCGAGCAGCGCCGCTACGGCGGCCCCGAGCCGCTGTTCGGCGTGCATCGCCGCGACAACCAGACGGGCGCCACCGTGGGCGCGCACTACATGGTGGCGCCTGCGTGGCGGCTGACCCCCCAGGTCGCCTACACCAACAACGGATCGAACGTCGACATCTTCACCTTCCGCAGGACCGTCGTGTCGATCACCTTGCGAAGGGAGTTCTGAGATGCGCATGCTCCCGGCCGGTTTCACCGCCGCGCGCGCCATGGCGGGCCTGGCACTGCTTGCGCTGACCGGCGGCGCGCTGGCCCAGTCCACGGCCGGCACCGTCGAATTCTCCGTCGGGCAGGCCTCCATCCGGGCCAGTTCGGGCCTCGAGCGGCCTGCTGCGCGCGGCGCCGCCATCGTCCCCGGCGACACCGTGGAAACGCAGTCGGGGCGGGTGCAACTGCGCATGATCGACGGCGCCTTCATCTCGCTCCAGCCGCAGACCAGCCTTCAGGTGCAGTCTTACTCGCTGGCCACGGCCGGCGTGGAGGAGCGCGGCTTCCTCAGCCTGCTGCGCGGGGGGCTGCGCACCGTCACCGGTCTCATCGGCCGCCAGAAGCGCGACAGCTATCGCCTCGGCACCACCGCCGGCACGCTGGGCATCCGCGGCACCGAGTTCGCGGTGACCACCGGAGAGGGCACACGCGTCAATGTGACCGAGGGCATCGTGGCGCTTTGCACCGAAGCCGGTTGCGTGGATATCGGCGCGGGGCAGTCCGGCTTCGCGCCGGACAACAAGACCCGCCCGGGCCTAGCTTTCGTTCCCGCGCGGCTGCCCCCCCTGGCGGCGCCCCTCGCCGTGCCGTTCATGGTCGCCGAGGTGCGCGACAGCAGCGGCACGAGCCTGGTCGCCGCCGAGGCCATCCGGTCCGGTGCGGAAACACCCCAAACGCCGCCGCAGGTGCCAGACACGATACCCATCGGCAACGGCCCTGGCGGTTTCTCCGTAGCGTCGGTCAAGCTGCCGGGTGGGTCATTCTCCGCCGGGCTGCTCGGGTCGACCCTCACGTCGAACGGAGCCGGACTGGTGACGCAGGCAATCGACTGCTGCGTGCCCAGCAACAGCTTCGGCTCCGGCGTGTCCACCGATTTCGGGGCCGACGGTATCATCGCTTGGGGGCGCTGGAGCAGCGGCACCCGGGGAGGGGACCCGCTGCTGACCGCCAACTACGTGGCGGCGCTGTCCATCTCCGGGGTGAGCTCGGGCACCACACCCAGCATCGTACGCGCGTACGCATCGTTCGCGTCCACCGCGCCGATCATCACCTCCGGTGACGTAATCGTTGCCACCGGGGCGCCCAACAGCGTCTCCGGCACGCTGAACGTCAACTTCCCCAACTGGAGCTCCGGCGGCGGCACGCTGAGCTACTCCCTCAGCATCCCGGTGGCGGGCCAGACCTTCAGCATCAACGGCAACGCAGTCCAGCTGGGCACCGGCACCTCTTTCCTGGGAACGTCGTCCACCATCACCAGCACCGGGCTCGGTTGCGCCTCCGGATGCTCCGGGAACATCCCGTTCGGCAACGCCCTCCAGGGGTTCATCACCGGCCCCACCGCGACGCGTGCGGGGGCGAACTACGGCTTCACCTCGAACCTGGGCCAGGTGACCGGGGCGGTGGTGTTCCAGTGACTCCCGCCGCGGGCTCCCCCTGCCGGCGCCGGGCTGGCGCTGCCTTCGCAGTGCCAGCCCGGCGGCCGTGAGCGACGCGCGCGCTCACGGCTCCACGCGCACCTCTAGCTGCACATCTCGCCCGTCCGCCACGCGGAAGGCCGCCTCCTCGAACTTCGGCGGGCGCAGCGTGTGGCGCACGTTGTTGGACACGCCCCAGGGCTCGGTGGGCGCGCCGAACACGTTGGTGTCCACCTTGCTGTTGCCGTTCAGGTCCTGGCCCACGGCCAGGGCGTAGGTGCCATCGGCCAGGTCGGTGAAGCGGCAGATCGCTGCCGCGCCGCTGGCGGGGTGCCACTGGGTCTGGGCGCCGGAGATGTCCAGGGGAAAACCCTTTGCCGCGGTGAACAGCGAGCAGCCGACCCGTCCGGCGGCGGCCTTGGGGCCGGTCACCGTCACGCGCACCACCAGTTCGGCGGCCGAAGACGCCGCCGGCTGTGCAAGGGCTGCCGAGGCGAAGATGAGGGCGAAAACAGCGGTAGCGGAAGTCTTCATGATGGTTCTCTCCAGTAAGGTCACAGGTTGAACTGCACTTCTACGAAAGCCGTGCTGAGGTTGCGCAGGCTTCCGAAAAACGAATCCGCAGGGCCGCGGTATACGTCCCCGCCCAGGGTGAAGCGGAGCCGGTCGGTGGCGGCGTAGCGCAGCCGCGGGCGCACCAGGAAATCGCCCCGGGCGAACCAGGCGACGCCGCTCAGCTCCGCTTCGAGGGTGTCGTTCCACCACTTGCGCGCCACGCGCACCGTGGCGCCGGCCTGCTCCGCGTCACGCTGGTTCGACAGCAGCGCCTGGCGCAGCGCCAGCTCGCGCAGCGGCGCGGGCACCGCCGCCGGGTCTTCCCAGGCCACCACGCGCCGGTAGAGCAGTTGCGCGTTGACGTTGAGATCGGTGAGGAAGGTCCGGTCGCCGCCCACCACGGCATAGAGGAAGGGATTGCGGGTGAAGGGATCGGTGCCGTGGCGATCCTCGGTGCGGGTGAGGGCCACCTCGGCGCGCAGGCCGTAGCGCCCCACGGTGGTGGCGGCGTCCGCACCCAGCATCTGGATGCGGGTGTGGGCGAGACCCACACGGGCGCCGGCAGCCGAGAACGCCTCCGGGCGCAGGTCGGGCTGGCGCTCGTAGCCGTCGAAGTACGACACCGCCCAGTCCACGCGCTCGCCGCTTTTCTCGGCGCGCAGCGCCCACTGGCGCGCGGCTGCGGACGGGTCGCGTGCCACGAAGCTCACGCCCGGCACGGCCGGCAGCGGCAGGGTGCTGGACCGGAACTCCGGAAGCCACAGCGCCGAGAGGCGCAGCGCGTCGCGGTTCCAGGTGGCGCGGACGCTGCCCACGCCGGTTTTCTGGTCCTCGTCCAGGGGCGTGAGCAGCGTGAAGTTGCGCGCCGGAAGCACATCGGTGGGATTGACCGAGTCGGCCCGGCCCCACGCGATGAGCTGGCGCCCGGCGGAGAAATCCCAGTCGCCGCGCGAGCCTGCCACGTAGGCCTCGCGCACATCGGAGGCGCCGGCGCGGCTGTCGAAGCGGCTGTCGCTGCGCGCCCACGCATCGATTACTGCCTTGCCGCCCTCGCCCAGGGCGGCCTTGCCCAGAAACCACGCGCTGGCGGAGTTCACGCCCATGTCCCCATCCAGAAGGCGTGAGCGGCTCCAGGCCGAAGCGCGCAGTGACAGGTCGGCGCGGTCGATGCGCACCGCCGGCTCGGGGTCGCGGCCCTGCGCTTCGGGCGCGATCCGGGGCGCAACCGCCGCGGCGGGGGGTGTCTCCTCCGACCGCGGGGCGCCGGCCACCAGAGCGGCCAACAGCGCCAGCGCGGCTGCGGCGGGAAGCCGGATGCGCTTTGCCCGGATCACGACTCACGCTCCAGCGCCCGGGCGGTGAAGCTGTCCTCGCTCACGCCCTGGTTCACGTCGTAGCGATCGAACTCGATCACCGTGCGGCGGTTCTCCTGAACGTTGTGGGCCTCGGCCTTCATGGCCACCCACTTGCCGTTCTTCGGGTCCACGTTGCGGTGATCGCGCAGCGTGATCACCTTGAGCAACGTGCCCGACAGGTCGTAGGACTCGGCCCGCACGGCGGCGAAGTTGTCCTTGCGGACCCAGGCCATGCGCCGGGAGTAGCCGCTGTCGTCGCGCACCTGGCCATTCTTGGGCAGCGCCTCCAGCACCCAGCAGTCGAAACCGTCGGCCTTTTCCTCGCGCACGATGCGGTGGCTCCAGTCCGCCACCCGGTACCCGATCACATCGCCGTAGGAGAAGTCGGTGCCCACGAAGCTGTCCTTCTTGTTGGAGGAAACCAGGCGGCGCACCTTCTTGAGGGCCGGCAGATAGATCCAGATGTCGTCGTCGCGCCCTGGTTCGCTGTTCTCGATGGTGAGGGTCACCGTGCCGCGCACGTCCGCCGGCGAGACAAAGCGCACCAGCGAGCGGTTGTCCAGGGAGCCAGCCTTGAGCTTCGAGCGTCCCTGGGTCTTGCGCACCCGCTCCTGGCCGCTCGGCGAGATGAGGCGGAAGGTGGCCTCGGAGATCGAGTCGGCCACCTTGCCCACGGCGAAGTTGCGGGTGGCGATCTCCTCGGCGCTCAGGGTCTGGGCATGGGCTTCCGGCGCCGGCAGCGCTCCGGCGCCCACGGCCGCCGCGACCAGCAGCGCCGCGCCCTTGCGCGCCACGAGCGCCGGCTGCGCCGTCGCGCCGAACACGAAGCGCGGCTTGAAGCGGAACACCAGGGCGGGCAGCACCGTGAGCGCCGCCGCCGAGCTCACCAGCATGGCGGTGGCCACCAGGAAGCCCAGGTAGAAGTGCACCCAGAAGCCCCAGGACAGCATGAGCAGCCCGAATCCGCCCGCCACGGCCGTGGACACGAACAGCGTGGCCTTGCCCGCCGAGCGGAAGGCCCGGTGCAGCGCCTCGCCGGCATCGCCGCCGCGCGCCAGCTCCTCGCGCATGCGGTACACCATGTAGATGCCGTAGTCGGCGCCGATGCCCACGGCCATGGCCGATACCAGCGCGGTGCCGATCTGCAGCGGGATGCCCGCCAGGCCCATGATGCCGAAGTTCACCAGCACCGCCGCCACCACCGGCAGCAGGATCACGAGCCCCGCTGCCAGGGAACGGAACACCAGACTGGTGATCAGCAGCACCGCGGCCATGATCTGCAGGATGTTGAGCACCTTCTCGTGCACGATGGTTTCCGTGAGCGCCACGGTGGCCGCGGTGCCGCCGCCCACCTCCACCTCCACCTCGGGTCCGAAGCCGACGCGGGCGTACTCGCGCACGCGGCGGATCAGGTCCTGGGAGTAGGCCGTGCCGTCGGTCTTCACGAATACCGTGATGAGGCCGTTGCGGTAGTTCGTGTCCACGTAGCTGTCGAAGTCGCCCGGGTCCCCCGAGGTGGAATAGAGCAGCAGGTACTGGGCGATCAGCTCGGCGCTGTCGGGAATGGCGTCGAAGGCCGGGTCGTCGCTGTTCATGGCGCGGTGCATGCGGCGCACGAAGTCCGTCAGGGACAGGGTCTTGCCCACCAGCGGATCGGTGGCGAGCTTTTCCTGCAGCGCCTGCATGGACTTGAGCACGGCCGGCTGCTTGAGGGCATCGTCCTCGCGACCCCTCACCAGCACGTAGAGCGTGTTGGTGCCGCCCATGCGCTCGTTCAGCCGGCTGTCCTCCAGCTTGGCGGGCACGCCGCCGTAGAAGTAAGCCTTCTGGGAGTTGTCCACGCGCACCTGGCTGGCGCCCACCGCCGCCACCGCCGCCAGCGCGGCGGCCGTGGCGAACACGGCGCCTGGCCGGGTGGAGGAGAGGCGGAAGGCCCCTTCGGTTAGCCGGCTCCACAGGGTGGGCATGCTCTCGCGTGCCAGTTCGCGCTCGCCGGGGGGCGGCAGGGTTGCTCTCAGCGCCGGGATGAGGGTCAGTTCCAGGATCAGCGCGCTGGCGATGCCGGCGGCGGTGAACAGGCCGAACACCTGGATGGACTTGATTTCGAACACCACCAGCGAGGCAAAGCCCGCGATCGCCACGCCGCCCGCGGCCAGCATCACCGGCCCCACCCGCGTGAGCGACCGCACCACCGCCTCGCGGCTCCGCTCACGGGCGGCGAGAGACGGCTCGTCCTTGCCGAGCGCGGCGTACTCCTCGTAATAGCGCTTCAGGATCTGTACCGCGTGCCCCGCGGCGATGGCGAGGATCAGGATGGGCGTGGCGGCATTGAAGGTGTCGAAGGGCTGGCGCGCGAGGCCGAGCATGCCCAGCGCCCACACCACCGCCAGCAAGGCGGTGACCAGCGGCAGCACCAGCGCCTGCACGGTACGGAACGCCTCGTAGTGAATCAGACCGATCATCAGCACGGCCAGCGGGAACAGCAATCCGATGCGCGCGGAGTATTTTTCCAGCAGCGCCAGGAAGACCGGCGTACCGCCCAGGTCGATCTGCACCGAAGGGTCGGCGTGCTTGTCGACCGTTTCGCGCACTTGGCGCTCGATGGCCGTGAAGCCGCCGGGAATTTTCTTGAACTCGGCCACCACCTGGGCGGTGCGGGCATCGCGCGACACCGCCAGGTCCGTGTACACCGGGTTCAGCGCCAGCGCCGCACGCAGCGCCTCGGGCGCCTGGGGCCCGCTGCCCAGCAGCGGCTTCACCACCATGCCCTCGTCGTTGCCGGTGATGCTCTTGGACTTGCGCGCAGCGATGCTGCTCACGTTGGCGCGCACCACTCCAGGCAGGCGCAGCACGTCCTCGGTGATGGCGCGCACCCGCTCGGTCACGCCGTTCTCGTAGATCGTGCCGCTGGTGGCGTGCACCCCTATCACCACCGTGAAGCGGTTGCCGAACAGCGCCTCGATGCGGTTGGTGGTGGAGACGAGCGGGTGACTCTGCGGCAGGATGTCGTCGGGGTCCACCACGATGGACAGCTGGCGGGTCTGGGAAGCGAGCAGCAGCGTGGCCAGCGCCACCAGCAGCATCACGATGATGCGGTGGCGAACCACCGCGCGCAGGTAGCGTTCGAGCATGGGCGTCTCCGGCCTGAGGGGTGTTAAGTTGACGTTGTCTACATCCGGAGCGGATTGTCGGCGCCACATGTTGTCGTTGTCAACATTTTTTTCTGCATTCGCCACGCTTGCCAACCGTGGTGCCAGGACCGAGACTAGAAAGCCTTCGAAGCCGCCTCATGCCAGCCCCAGAGAAACCCGCCGCGCGCCGTACCACCCGCAAGGTGAAAGGCAAACCCGCGCCCTACCATCACGGCAACCTGCGCGAGGCGCTGCTGGAGGCCGGGCTGGAGTTGCTGCGACGGGATAGCGCCGAGTCGCTGGGCCTGCGCGAACTAGCGCGCCAGGCAGGCGTGAGCCGCACCGCGCCCTACCGGCACTTTGAGAGCAAGGAGGCGCTGATCGCGGCCATCGCCGAGCAGGGCTTCCTGCGGCTGCAGGCCTACCAGGACGAAGCCAGGCGAAGGCATCCCGACGACGTGGAAGCCTGGTTCCTGGAGGGTGCCAGGCAGTACATCCACTTCGCCGTGGACCACCCCGAGCACCTCAAGGTGATGTTCGGGCCCTATATCAGCCACACGCCGGACCAGACGGACCACCCCCTGTACGCCGTGGGAAATGCCACCTTTGGCAAGCTGGTGGAACTGGTGGTGACGGCGCAGCAGGCCGGGCTAGTGCGCGCCGGCGACCCGGTGGAGGTGTCGGTGTCGGTGTGGTCGCCGCTACACGGCTTCGCCATGCTGCTGGTGCAGAAGCAGTTCGATTTTTTGCCACTCGGGCCGGGGCGCCTCGCAGCACTGGCGGAGCAGGCGGCCCACGACACGCTGGCCGCGGTACGTGCAGCCCCCGCTATCGCGGCAGCCTCAAGGGGACGCACACCATCGCGGTGAAACTCGGTTCGCCCTGCACCCCTCAACGGCGCCCACCATACCCGGGTGCACCTCGATGTCACCGCCGACCTGAACCCATGTTGAACCCGGTATCGCTGCGCTCAAAAGTTGCGCAACGGATTGCCAAGCTAGAAGACCAATTGCCGCCGATCCAGATCCTGACCGTTTTCGTTTTAAGCCGGCCTGCAGCTCCAAGCCGCCGAGGGGCTGATCAACTCAACCGATAGCTTCACGCTCAGCAGTCCGAAGCGCGAATGAGCCTAAACGGTGGGAGCGGCCATCGGCAGCCAGAAATACATCACACTTAGTGTTTCATTCAGGCTAACTCCGAACGCAAATCAGGTCGCGAACGCCCTCACGATGACGTCGCCTGCCCCTGTAACCCCGCAGTAGTCGGCCATCCGCGTCCTTCCACGGGACGCCCCGTATGGCAAAAACGCGACGCACCATCGCAACAGCAGCGCAAAACTAAGGCACGCCGATCGAGCATCTAGTCTGCCTTGAAGTCATCAAGGAACTCGGAACACGGCTCACGCGCTGACACGAGCAGGCTATCGCGGGCTCGGGTACAAGCAACATACAGAAGGTGGCGCTCGGTGTTGTAGACCTCTTCAAGGTCGCTGTCGTCAGTAACAGACTCGATGCGCGATTGAAGCGGAACGATCTCGTCGTCGCACGCCATGACGGCGACGGCCCGGAACTCCAACCCCTTGGCCAAGTGCATCGTGCTGACCGACACGTGGCCGTGGCTGACTTCGACGTGCTCATCGAGCACCTTGAACAGCGCGCCGGCATGACTCAGCGCCTGCCGCGCCCGGTCCAACTCGGCGTCCGAACGTACAAAGACCCCAATCTCGTGAAGCGCGACCCCCTCGGAAATGCGTTCGGCGATCCAAGCGCCCACAGCGTTGCTCTCTTCCTCCGGCGTTGGAAAGACCTGCACCCGTGGCGGCGGGCCATTGAAGACTGAGACCGTGCCGCGCCGCTCTTCGGTGTTGCCATCGACGTCGGAGACTTCAGGCGCCAGCAACCTGTCGGCTTGTGTCCGAATCTGATGCGACGTACGGTAGTTGATGTTCAGCGTCCGTGCGCGTCCGCGAATATCGACGCCGAGTGACTTCCAAGAAAATGGCTGCTGGAAAATTCGCTGTCCGAGATCTCCGGCGAAGAACAGGCCATTGGGTCGCTCCGCCCCAAGCGCAGCGAGGAACCGCAACTGCTGTGGGCTCAGGTCCTGAGACTCATCTACCACCACGAACTCGAATGGCGGTTGCTTTCGTTTACTCAGATCAGCCGCAAGTCGAGCAAACATCGTCGCGCGTGTGACTCGGCCCTCGCTGGCAAGGCGTGCGCGCACCGACTGGAAGATGGCCCAAAGCGCTGCCCGCCGCGCCTCCGGCAGGCGCACCTTCCTGCCCAGGCGCTTGACGTCACGATACGACTCCCAGCTATCCAACTGCCACGCATCGACAAGTTCATCCCACTCCGTCCGAAGAAACGCCGGACTGAACTTCTCGCTTGCGACCTCGCTGACGGCAGCGGCCAAGAAGCTGCGGATCTCGTCTCGCGAAGCGATAATCGGTTGACCGATGTGCCGTTCGTAAAGCCGCTCTCCGATCGCATCAATCGCGTGCACCTCCAGCCGCTCCGCGAGCCGCGGCTCGTTGCTGATCAGGCGGCGGAGCTTGGTGCGCAGCGCATTTGCCAGAGTGTCGGAGAACGTCGTCAGCAGGATGCGGCTGTCCGCATTCTTGCGCGCGAGGAAGACGGCGCGGTGCAGCGCCACGATCGTCTTACCGGTACCCGCAGAGCCCGAGACGCGTGCAGGCCCGGCGTATTCGCGCTCGACCCATTGGCGCTGCGCCGGATGCAGAAAGATCGTCCACTTGTCCCAGGGGTACTCCAAGGCGCGCTCAAGCTCCGCCACGTCGCTCATGACGCGGAATCGCCGCTGCGCGTCTGGGTGAGCAAAGGGATCGACGCCGAGCGCTGCGGCAGCGCGAGTGAGTTGAGGCTGACCACCCGTCGCCAGTTCGAGCAAGGCTTCTGCTGCCTCGCTTGGTAGATGGTCAGCCACCTCCAGAAGCGTGTCCTCGTTGGCTTTGCGTACGTCCGGGAGCCATTCCGGCGGCACGCCGTAGCCCAGCAACTCCTCGTCGGACCGCTGCGCAAACAGCGGACTCCTTGGCGGGGCAGGCTGTGCCACCTCGACGTACTTCGGAACAGCGATCTCTTCGACGCGCTCGCGAATCTCTACGAGCTGCGCAGCGCCTGTCTTGGGATGTGTCTCGAGCTTGCGTCGTTCCGCCCAGTCATATGCCTTGTCGTGGTGATCGACATAGCAAAGCAGCAGGCTCCCAGGCGTCTTGTGGACGATCAGCCCGATGTCGCTGCTCACGCGCACCGACCAGAAGTTCTTGTCGTGCGCCTTGTCGAGCTTGTGAAAACTCATCCCCGGGTTCGCCGGGTTCAGCTGTAGGTCGAAGGCCGTCGTCTTGACGGCCTTCTGCTCCTCGCCGGTCAATCGGCCGAGGCTGTCGGTGAAGGTATCGGCGATTCGAAGGTTCATGCGGTGGCGCTACGTCAACATGCAAATTCCCGCCCCTTCGGAGGAGTGCGCGCACTCCTCCACTAGCGCTGCAGTGCTTGATCCAAGCAGCGCAGGACTTGCTTGCCAAGCTCGAAGCCCTGCTTGGCCTCCAAGTAGGAAGCATTGGCAGGCAAGACGCCTTGGTGCGCAAAGACGTGCCGCCATGTAACAAGGTTTCCGAAGGAGGCGCTCACGCTACGACCCGACGCCAATAGCTCCCGCCGCTCCTCTGCCGCAAGAAGCTTGTTGAAGCGGACAAGATACTTGCCGCCGAAGCGCTTGATGTGAAGATCGCGCAGATCTTTTAGCGATACACGTCCGTTAAGCCGCTCGTACGAGTCCTGGCAGAAGACACCGAAAACTCTGTGCTTCTTGGAAGCGAACTCAATAAGTATGTCTCGGACCGCCAACTCCACTACTGTCACGGCTGAGACGCAAACAAATCCCACGTATCTGGTTGTTAAGAACGGATCCAGCGCTGGCGAGATCACTCCATTCAGATGAGTGATGAGGTCATCCGCAAGCGGGTAGCGGTCAACGTAGGCCATGACAGCTAGTCGATCAGGAGTTCCTTGACCCGGGCGAACCGCGCCTTAATTACTGCCACGTCACTAGTGCCGTAATAGGTCGCCTGTGCGAAGCGTTCATCCTCCTTTAGCTCGTCGTAGCGTTCCTTCAAGTCGTCTGGAATACGCTTCATGTTATTAAGAAGGACACACATAACAGAGTCGAGCGCCGAAGCGTTCAGGCGTCCTCTCAAGTGGAACGGTCTCTCCCCGAGTTCATCGATCACAAGCTTGCAGAGTCGCGGAAAACTCTCAAAAAACGTGCGAGCAACCGTCGAGGCTCCAGTTCGTTCGGCAAGCATCGTCTCATTGAGAAACTCCTTCATCGGCTTCTCGTACTTCTCGAATCTCGTTGCTAGTCCCAGCACTCGAAGAATTAGCTCCACGTCCTTCTGATGCCGATCCAGAGTTTTCTTTCCGAGGATCTCTCGCCACCGCTTGTTTTCATTTAGCTCGCGAAGTTGTCCAACGAGCTCGCCACGGAAGACACAGTTTCTAATCTCCTGTGGCGTTAGCGGCGTGCCGCCAGTGTTAAGTCGCTCGAAGATGTGATAAACGCTCGTGCGCTCACCCTTTGGGTTCATCTGACGGATATTGATCGCGCGAAGAACTGATCCGCGCAACTTGCGCTGAGCCGGCTCCTCCAAATCGGCGAAAGTCTTCTTGGCGAAAGGGCTTCGGTCATTCAGCCCAGTCAAGCGAAACACCTGTTTCTTCCCATGAATGCTCTCGTCGCCAAAGAAGCCGTCCATGTAATAGACGAGCGACATTATTCGCTGTAGTCCGTCGATTACGAGGTTTCGATTGCTCTCATCTACATAGAAGAACACCTGCGGAACTGGCAGCCCCATCAAGAACGATTCAATAAGCAACGACGCCTGCTGAATGGTCCAAACGAAGTTTCGTTGAAAGTCCGGGACGACAATGTCGCCCGCTTCCCACATTTCGTGGATAACACTTAGTGTCAGGTCGGAGGGATAGGCGGTTATGTCGTAAGCAACATAGGCTTCGCCGTCGTCTGTGTCGCCATCTACTTGAAGTGATGACTCATCCACGCGCTTATCGTTCATCTCGGCTTCCTCGCATTTCCCTCATCGAACGCCATCGTGTGTATCGACCGTCTTGCGAGGTCACCACGATCAGTTCTCCGCTCAGACTCTGAATACTTTCATCACCTCATCCCCCAGGTGATTGATGACCTTCACGGCAATCCGACCCGACTTCGGTTTCGGGAACGGCCGTGACGTATCGCTGTTCAGCGTGGCCCACGCTTCTTCGTTGATCTCGGCCTTCAGCGTGGTCTTCAGCGCGCTGTAGGGATCGTTGGCGCCGAGGAAGTAGGCGTGGCGGACGAAGAAGCTTTCTTCGTTGTAGTCGGTGTCGATGAACCAGCAGGCGATGCCGTCGGGGCCGTCACTGCGGACTTCGCCGGTTTGCGGGTGGAAGACGTCGACGCCGTTGACCCGCACTTTCACTTGATCGCGGATCTTGCCGTCCTCGGCCGGCAGGATGTCGATATCCGGCTCGCCAAAGATCACAAACAGATTGCCCTTGCCGGTCGTCTTCAGGTCCTTCGCCATGTGCAGGTCGGCATTCATGCGCGCCTTGAGCACGGGAATGCGGCCAAGCTTTTCGAACTCGGTGGCGTGCGCCTCGTAGTTGAAGGCGCAGGCGATCAGCACGTCGAAGTCGGCGTCGCCGGCCTCGCGCGCGGCGGCCACCAGATCGGGGCGGGTCACGGTGCCGAACTCCGGGCCGATGAAAATGGCGGCGCGCTTTTCTGCGCCGCTGCCCTCACCCTGCCCGCTCCCGGAGGGAGAGGGTTCCAGGGACTTGCCTTCCACGTAGCGGCCCTCGCCGCAGATCAGTTCGCCGGGCCAGGGCGTCAGTGACGTGAAGGTGATGCGGTCTTCCTTGTGCGCCTGCTGCACACCGGCGGCCTTCAGGTTCTCCAGGATCATCTGCGGGAAGGATTGCTTCTCGCCGTACTCGGACCCCGGCTCGCCGGTGCGCGCTGAGTTGGGGTCGATCAATTCGTCGTTCTCATCGACGCCCAGCACGCGGTGGGGGCTCAAGCTCTCCACCGTGAAGGGCCCGGCCACGCGGACCTTCTTGTTGTCTGCGTAGGGTTTGTCGTAGAGGTATTCGAACTCGGCCTTGGCGGCGATGGACTTGTCGATCTCCTGCTGCCGGGCGATGCGGGCCTGCCACCA
>Ga0209985_10001340_pt1 | contig 24339 bp, 14 predicted proteins | sample NOAtaG_FD_187305 | JGI IMG/M metagenome (GOLD analysis project Ga0209985, IMG submission 187305) | Freshwater lake microbial communities from Lake Erie, under a cyanobacterial bloom - NOAA_Erie_Diel6S_1000h metaG (SPAdes) (version 2) | ecosystem: Environmental > Aquatic > Freshwater > Lake ...
GGCGCCCGGCGGATGGCGCGACGGGGTGTGAACGAAGAAGATGAAGCCGATGACCACGCCCAGCGCGAAATCTGCGAGTGATGAGGTGAGCGGCGGGATCAACGCGGCGGTTGGTTTGCTGCGCCCTGCGCTGATCCTCATCGCGGCGGTGCTGCTGGTGCGGTGCGTGTACCTGTTCCTGGCGTGCCCGTACGACCTGAGCGAGGACGAGGCGTTTTATTGGGACTGGTCGCGGAACTTGGCGTGGAGCTACAACACCAAGGGCCCGGGAATCGCGTGGAGCATTCGAGCCGCGACGGAAACTTTCGGCACCAGCATGGCGGCGGTGCGGATGGTCGCGGTGATCAGTTCGGCGCTGTGCATGCTCGCGGTTGCGTGCATGGCGGTGCGTACGGCTCGGCTCGGCGGGCTGGGTACGGCGACGCAGGTTCGCGCGGGGTTGATCGGTGCGGGGCTGATGGCGCTGATGCCCGGGATGCAGGTGACGGGTCTGATCGCGACCATCGACGGGCCGTATTGTGCGTGCTGGGCGATCGCGGCGGCGCTGGCGCTGCGTGGCTTGACGGAAGAGCGCTCGCGGTGGACGTGGATTGCTTTCGGTGCGGTGGTGGGCGCTGGGTTTCTCTTCAAGTACACGATGCTCATGTTGCTGGTGGGCGTGGTCTTGGCGGCGGTGATGAGCCGCGAGGCGCGTGCGCGGGTGCGCTCGCGGCTGGCGTGGGTCGTGGGCGGGCTGGTGGTGATGGGTGTGGTGGGGCTCTTGCCCGTGCTGGTGTGGAACGCGCAGCACGAGTGGGCGACGGTCAAGCATCTGCTCTCGCACCTCGGTGTGCGGTTTGATGCATCGGCGTCGGCGGCGGGGGCGCCAACGATCGCGGCGGCGAAAGAGCCGTGGTCGATCCGGTTCTTTGCCGAGTTTGTTGCTGCGCAAATCGGGATTGTCGGCGGGGCGGTGGTGGTGATTCTCGCGGCGGCGTGGTGGACCTTGCGAGAGAAGGCGATGAGCGCTGTGAGCGCGCTGGTGTGGTTCAGTCTGCCGCTGCTGGCGATGTATCTGGGCATCGCGCTGATTCAGGAGGCGGAGGGGAACTGGGCGATCGCGGCGTTTGTCACGCTCGCGCCGCTCGCGGCGGTGTGGTGCGCTCGCTTTGCCACCAACGCGGGCTTGCGCGAGGCGGGCGATGAGGTGAGCCGAGCGCCGCGGTGGCGGTTTGCGGCGTGGCACGGCGCGGTCATCGTCGGCGTCGTCACCGGGCTTGGCATGCTCCGGCTTGATCTTGTGCAGAAAGCACTCGGCAACGTGAGCGAGAAGGCGGCCAAGCTTGTACCCGTCGGGCGGGTCATCGGCGCGGCGGAGATGGCCCGCGAGATCGATCAACGCCTCGACGAACTGCGAAGATCAACCGGGCAAGAGCCGTTCGTCATGGTGCAGCACTATGGACGCGCCAGCCAGATGGCGTTTTATCTCCGCAATCAGCCCAAAGTCGTCTGCGCGTCGAGCTTTGTCGGCGGCGGGCGGCGCGTGCAGCAGGACTTCTGGCAAGACCATCGTCCGGATTGGCCCGCGCTGGTGGGAAGGCCCGCGGTGGTGGTCGATTCGTTCAACCAGGCGGAGATCTGGCGTGCGTGCTTTGAGCGGGTCACGCCGATCGGTGAGCTGCCCGGCGGCACGCGCGGCACACGCTTCGGTTTTCTCTGCGAGGGGTTCAAGGGGCTCAGCGCGCCAAAGAACGTCGGCTATTGAGACGGTGCAGTCCGCGGCGTGAATCAGCGGCGGAGTTGTTCGTCGAAGAAGCTGTTGAAGAACGCGTTGTAGTCACCCTCATTCACGCCGTTGTTGGGGATATCGGTGGGCAGGATGGTGCCCTGATCGTCGGCGATGTCGGCGGCGGGAAGCGCGAGGAAGAAGCTGTTGAAGAAGGCGTTGAAGTCGCCCTCGTTGATGCCGGAGTTCGTGCCGGTGGGCGGCGCGTTGCCTCGGTCGTCGGCGATATCGCACCCGGCGCGCCAGATGGGCTTGGCGTGCAGGATCGTGACCACGGGGGTGTTGATCGGCTGGCCCTCGGTCTGTTCGGTGATCGCTTCGGCGGAGCGCACCGTGAAGGCCGCGATATCGGGACAGTCGCTGGGGTTGCCCGCGTCGAGCAATGGTCCCTCACCCGCGCCGATGATGCCCGATGACACGATGGTGAAGACCAGGTCGCCACCACGCCAGAGATACGGCGACTGGAGCGCGATGACGAAGCTGGGCGGTGCGGGGGCGATGGCGTCGGCGGCATCGTCGGTTGGGCGTAGCGACCAGGCGGGGATAAGCAGCTCGCCTGAACGGACAACCTTCCCGCCGGTCGGGCTGACGTTGCGGAGCAGCTTTGGCGAAGCAGCCGCAGGAGCGGCGGCCTCGGCGGCGGGCGCAACAGTGATCTGCACCGACGCGCCGCGCAGATCAGCGGTCGGCCAGGCGGCCTCACCCGGCGCCAGGCGCAGCGCCAGCCCCGTGATGGGCATGCCCTGCGCACGCAGCGGGAGTTCGCTCATGCTCACCACGAGCTGCGTGGTTGAAGGCTGGCCGCTGAGCAGTGAGCGCGTGGTGCGCGTGCCGCGAAGGCTTGCGAGCGATTCCGGACGCGTGATGGCGGGGGTGTAGTGCAGGCGCATGACCGGCGGCACGACCTGCGACGTCTGTGCGCTGTTGAAGCCTGCGCCCTGAGCGCTCAGCATGCCGCCAACGGCCAGTGGCAGCGAATCCAACCGCAAGGGGGACGAAACAGCGGGGAAGCCCGCGCTGCTGATGGTCAGGTGCAGATCGCCCTTGGTGTAGACGTACGGGCGGTCAAAGGTGATGGTCGGGCCGAAGCGCTGCGCGGGCTGTGGCGTGACGGGGAAGGCGTCTTTGCTGACGCCCCACGGGCCGCTGCGCACGCGGGCGATGGACGCGGCGCGGTTTGATGACGGGTCGCTGCGCAGCCCTGTCAGTGTGCTGGTGTTGGGCTTCGCGATGGTGATGTCGAGCGACTGCGTGAGCGCGCCGGTACCGGGCCAGCTCTCACCCGCGGCACGGAACGAGATCCCCGTGATCAGCGAGCCGGGCGGGATGATGCTGATGAGGTCCTGCGCGATCAGCGTTTGCAGCGTGGCGGATGAGGAGGCAAAGAGCCCGGGGTTCTGACCTTGGTTGCCCGTGAGCAGTGCGGCGGCCGGGTCGGGCGCTACCAGTAGCGCCGGGCGTGCGTCGAAGCTCATCACGGGTGTGGTGGTCAGCGCGCCGATCGCGGCGCTCTGGGCGTTGTCGCCCGTGCTGATCATTGAGCGCAGGCCCCCGGTATTGATTGGCGACGCGTCGAGCTCCGGCGCGCTGGCGAGCGTGCCGGCGCTGTGGCGGATAAGCACCGCGAGAGAGCCGCCGATGTAGGTGTACGGGGTTGAGAAGGCGATCGGTTCGCTGAAGGAGCGGGCCCCGGCGGGCGAAGCACCGGAGCTTGGGAGCGAGCCCGGCGCAATGGTCAGTCCGCCGCTGCGCACACCAACAGGCGCCAGCGAAGTGATGAAGTTCTCGCTGTACGTCGTGCTCATGTTCAACGCGGGGCGCGAGGCCTGCCCGAGCTGCATATCGAACGCGGCAAAGGAGGCGACACTCGCGGCGGCGGGCCACGCGTTCTTCGTCGGCGCGAGTCGAAAGCGCACACCCTCGATGGTGCTGCCGATGGGCAGATCGCCGAGCTGCGTGCGGTCGATGATGACCTGGTACGAGCGCTGCGCGTTGGTCAATAGGTTGGTGAACGCGTCGGCGGCGGCGGGGTCGGCCGTTCGAGAAACCGGGGCGGCCGCGGGCGTGGCTTGCCAGAGCGGCGCGAAGCCCAGCCTGACGATCGGAGCCGGAGCGGCGGCGCCGGTGGTATTGGTTGTGCCCAAGGCGCTGATGGCGGCGATACCACCGATCCCGTAGTTCGCGTTGCTGTTGTTGATCGCGTCGAGGAAGCGTGTGGTGCCGCTGGGCGCGCTCGAGCCCGGGTGCCGCAGCGTGATAGCGATGTCCTGCCCGTGATAGCGCACGGGGGTTGAAAAGTGCACCAGCGTGGCGAAGGCGTTCACGCCTGTGGATGGCGCACCGCCGGGGAAGTGGCCCGCGCCGATGCTCAGCGGCGCGTTGAAGGCGACGGTCTCGTCGGCGGCGGTGTTGCTGGCGAAGGTGTTGGAGAACGCCGAGGCGGGGTTGACGGCGGTTGCGACATTGACCGAGTAGCTGCTGAAGCTCAGCGGCGTGGCGGGCCAGGCCCCGGTGCCGTCGGCTTTGATGCGCAAGGCGAGCGAAGTCAGCAGCGAACCCGGCGCGATGCCCGAAAGCTGCTGACGACCCAGGATGAGCTGCAGCGTCCGCGGGTTGCCCGACTCGCGCAGCAGCGTGTTCGTGGTCGAGTTGCCCGGGAGGCTCAACAGCGAAGGGGGAACGACAATCTCGTCGGCGCGGGCGGTGGTCCCTGCGAGGATGATCACCACGAGGATGAGCACGCCGGTAGCGGCGGGCATTCGCCCGGTTGATTCGTTCGATGGATTTTGAACGCGCGGCATGGCACAACTCTCCGGGCGGTTGCCGGAGCGCTTCGCCGCGGCGTCTATGAACCGATGCACCGCACGCCCCGAGAAGGCAGCTCCGCCACCCGCTGTGGTGGTATCGTCGGTCAGGTGGCGGTCGAAAGTTGAATGGTCGCGAGAGATTGCCCCGCCGCCCGCACGATGCGGTCGCACAGCTCATCAATCGAGGAAACCTGCAGGTCCGCCAGGGCCTTCGCACCGGGGTGTTCACCCGTCAGCGGGGACGCGCCGCGAAGGAAGACGGGTTCCATGACTTCCAGCAGCGCGCGGTACCACGCCGCGGGTGTGTTGTCGGCAACCAGCAGCGCCGGCGGCGGGGTGATCCCCGACCGCAAGGCCTGCTCGATAAACGCGCTCCCCCGTGCCGATCGATCCGCCAGCACCGGCCGACCAAACCGCAGCGCATCGCACAGAAAGCGCCCGGGTGAAAGCGCGTGCGGCGAAAGGCGCGGCTTGCGGATCACGCCCGCCAGGTCACACGCCAGCAGCAGCGATTCGGGCCGGTGCGTCGTGCTGACGATGCGGAAGCCCTCGCGGTATTCGCTCAACCCGCAGCGCTGGGCGAGTTGCTGCATCAGCGTCGGCTCGTGGGCGCTGATCAGCATCAGCGGGATGTTCTTTCGGCGTTGATGGTGCAGGTGCGCAAGAGCGGTGAAGATCGGCGCCAGATCACGCGACAGCCGCCCATCGCCCGACAGCAGCAGCACCGAACGATCGGGGCGGATGTCGAGCAACCGACGCGTCTGAGCCCGCAGCGTTGCGGCACGCTCAACCCCCGGCAAGGGTGTGGGCGCGATAAAGCCGATGTTCACCGTTCGCCCCTCGAGCGCTTCGTGGGGCGACCTTGGGCGCATCGTCCGCGGGGCAAAGGCCAGGTGACGCTGCACGCGCTGGGCTCCGCCGAGCGAAAGGGCCCGGTGTTCCCAGAGTTTCCGACGCAGCGTCCGTGCGCCGATGAGCTCGTGGGCAAGGTCGTCCAGGCGGAAGTCCGCAATCGCGGGCGTCTCTTCGATTGGCACCCACACCGCCGCGGCGTAGAGGGCCGAGAAACTCACCACCGCGACGCGATGCTCACGCAGCGATTCGACCTGCTCATCGACGAAAGCGCGGAACTTCTTCGGCGCGGTGCGGTGACGAAAACAGAACGCGGCCCGCGAAACAACCGTTACGCCGGCGGCTTGAAGCTCGATCAGTCGAGCGTCGGCGACCGATTCGCACACCAGGCGGACCGCGCAGGAACGATCACGCAGACGCAGCGCCATCTGCGCGGCGAGGGCCGCCCCGTGCCAGGGTGCGTCGGCGATGTTCTCGGCAATCAGCAGCAGGTTCACGTGTCAGGGTCCGGTGGCGTCGGGTGGGTTGGGGTTGTCGTCGCCGCCCAGGGAATCCAGCTCGTCCTTCTCACGGCGCTCGGCTTCTTTGCGGTCGAGCTCGCGCTGGCGGTCGGCGTTGATGCGCGAGGCCGGAAGCAGCCACAGCAGCAAAATCCCCAGCTCGTACAGCAGGTACAGAGGAATCTGCAGGATCGCCAGCGACAGCGGATCGCCCGTGGGTGATGCCACGGCCGCCACGACCACCGCGCCCGCAAACGCGAACTTGCGGTACTTGCCCAGGAACGTCGTCGTCACCAGCCCCAGCCAGCCCAACAGCAGGATGATCGCGGGAAGCTGAAAGCAAATCGCGAAAAGCAAGGCGAGGTTGATGAACAGCGACAGATACTGATCGATCTTCGGCGCCACCGTGACCAGACTGTGCGAACGCAGCGGCACGCCGCGGTAGATGATCGAGGTGCTCGGTGCGGGCGACTCGGTGGCGGTCGGTGCACCGCCTGCGGCAACGGCGTTACTCGTGTTTGCGGGTGCGGGCGTGGTTGAAGCTGACGCCGGTGCGCCGGTGGAGATTGCAATCCGCAGCTCGGCGATGTCGGTGTTGATCCACATCGCCCCGGGCGGGGCCGACTCCGGATCGCCCGCGAAGGTGGGGATGGTCGGGAAGACCGTGCCGGCGGGGACTTTGACGGTGCGAACCTCTTCCTTGCCCAGGTCGAGCGCGAACCCGGTGAGGAACCCCAGCGCCACGGGGAGCATGACGTAGTACATCAGCGCCATGCCGCTGATAGCCAGGACCGACGAGAGCGGCGCGAGGATGTGCACGAACTTGCGTTCCGAGGCATACAGCCCCGGGGCGATGAACTTCCAGAGCTGATAGAGCACCCACGGCGCCCCGATGGCGACCGTCACCACGAAGGCGAGGTAGAAGTACGCCGAGAACCCCTCCATGAACCCGGTGATCTGCATGTCCGGCGGCAGGCCCGCCTCACGCAAGGCCAAGACTGCGGGTCTGAGGATGAACGTCAACAGCGTTTGCCCATAGACCACCGCGACGACAAAGATCGGCAGCAGACCGATCACCGCCAGCATGACGCGCTTGCGCAGCTCGTCGAGGTGTTCGCCCAGGCCCATGACGGCCTCGGCATTTCGGCGGTTGACGACCTTGTTGAACACGAACGCTCCGCGGTTTGCCCGGGCCGGCGCGGTTCGATTGGCCGGCGATGACCCTCGGGCGGAAGAGCGTAAGCACCCTCACCCGCCCGGACGGGACTTTGCTTCTTCCGTTACGCCCCGCGGGGTCCGAAGGCCGATGCTGGGGTGCTCAAGGATTTCGCGCCGGTTCAATGGGAACTGACGGGAGAATCCATGAGGCGCATCTGGACCCTTCGCGTGCAGGACGGGTGATGAACGGGCAAACGCCACAGCCGCAGACCGGCGAGGGGGTCTTTGCAGCCGCCCAATCGGGTGCTGGGTGGGCTCTGCGCGCCCTGTGGGAGCAGCACCGTCGGTACGTCGCGGTGGTTTTGCTGGCCCACAAGCCCAACTCGGTGGAAGTTGAGGATCTACTGCAAGAAGTCGCCGCGGCCCTCGTTTCCAAGATCGGAACGGTTCGGGAAGAGGCGGCCCTTTTGCCCTGGCTGCGGATGGTCGCCCTGAACGCCGCCCGTCTGGCGGGGCGGAAAATCGCGGCCAGACCCGTCCAGAGCCTCGATGCCCTGCACAGCCCGGCCGGGGGGGCGGTGGATGACGGACAAGTTCGGAATACATCAGGTATTTCTCCTGGGCGACCCACGCGAATGGGGGTGGGGGGGCCCGGCAGCCCCAGCGAAGATTGCGAAACAAAGCTCGATTCGGGTTGGATGATGAGTCAGGTCGCACGCCTACCAGACGACTACCGCGAACCGCTGCTGATGCGATGTATCCACGACATGTCGTACCGCCAGATTGGGGAGGTCATGGGGCTCCCTGAAACCACGGTGGAAACGCGGATTGCCCGCGGCAGGCGGATGTTGAGAGAACTTGTTTCCGCGTCCGAAAAGCAGACCGAAAGTCGTCGGAAGTTGGGACAATCCTCGGCGGGAAAGCCCCCCTCGCGCATCTGATGTGTTTGGCCACCTCGAACGAACGGTTGGACGGATGGATCGACGTATGAGCACACACATGGCACAACCCGACGACACCTCGCCCGTTTCACGGCGCGAGCTGTTGATCAGCCGGGTGATCGACGCTCAGGCCGGGGCGGCGGACTATGCCGAGCTTTCCGAGATCGCTCGGCAGGACCCGACGGTGTGGGGCGAACTGGCGGAAGCGCAGTCGATTGAAGCGAGACTGCGAAGTGCGTGCCTCGGTGCTCTTGACCGCGCGATGGCGAGTCATCAGGTGTTGGGGGCGAAGTCGGAGGACGTCATCGCGAACATCGGCGCGGGCGATTCGGTGCGCGGCGCAGGCGGCCGGACGCGCTGGGCAGGGCTGGGTTGGGGGATCGCGGCGGTGTTGGCGCTGGGCGTGACGGCGCAGATGCTGGGCATCCGCCGGGGCGATGGGCTGGTCGGGACCGCGGGGCTTGGGCCCACGGCGGCAACGTTCACCACGCCCGAAGCGGGTCTTGACGCCTATCTGACCCTGGGCAAAGCGTCGGGGAAAGTCGTCGGCGAAATGCCGCAGAAGTACGTGATCCAGAGCGAGCCCAGCCAGTTGCCCGACGGCGGGATCGAAGTGCTGTATCTCCGTCAGTTCATCGAACGCGCGGTGGTCAAGGACACCTACCGCCTCGGGACCGATGAACTGGGCCGAACGATCCTGGTTCCCACCGCGGCGCCCACGGCACCGAAGCCCGAGGGCGCACCGTTCTGAACGGAACGGTTCAGAAACGGACGGCTGGAATCAATCGGGGTGTGGGTTGCTGGCGGGTGTGGGGCGGGGCGCGTCGCGGGTTCTTCGCGTCGTGCGGAGTGGTTGGTTGAACGTGATGTGCCGCGACGTGGTTTTCGGTCGCGTGCAGCAGATTCGACAGCTCGAACGAGGTTGGCCCGTTGACATATGGGATTCTCGGGTTTGACACGCAGCGGAAGATGGGTCGTATAGAGACGGCTTGAAGGCGAACGAGGTACACGCATGAAACGCACACGTGCAGGCTGGTTGATGCTCTCGGCGGGGACGGTCATGGCCTTGACATGCGGCGTGCTGGGCGACAGCCCCGCGCCCGGCGACCGCGCCCGGCAGGTCACGCGCGAGTCTGAGGCGGCTGCGCGGGCCTCCTCGGTGCTCCGTCAGCGCGAACCCGTCGGCAGCATGACCACCGAATCTCCCGGCGCCACCGAGGAGCGCCGGATCGAACAGACCACCGCCTACACCATCAAAGTCGGCAGGGACGAGTACTGGATCGTCGTCCGCGGGAGCCAGATCGATTCGGTGAAGATCAACGGCAAGGACGCACCGATCGAGCGTGCGGGCGTGCAGGGCAACATGCTCATGATCTACGACGACTCGGGCGCTGTGACCGGACGCGTTCGCATGGGCAGCGGGCAGGCGGAGTTTCCCAGCGCCAGCGGCGGCGCACGCTCCACCTTCGATGCTCAGAGCGGGCAAAGCCGCACGCGCATGATTTACCCGCGGTCTACGCCGTCGTCGTCGGGCGGGCAGGGTGGCGGGCGGGGTGGTTTGGGCGGTGCCCAGAACAACTTCGGGCAGGGTCCTTCGACGTGGGTGGTTGATACCAGGATCGACGACATCGATCGTTCGGTGATGGTGGGCGTGCAGATGGTCCCGGTCGAGCCGGCGCTCGTCGGGCACTTCGGCCTAGAGCCCGGCGTGGGGGTCATGATTTCCGCGGTTGCGGAGGGTCTGCCCGCTGCGGAATCGGGGCTGAAGCCCTTCGACATCATCACGAAGATCGACGATAAGAAGGTCGAAAGCGTCGACGCACTCCGCGACGTGTTGGTCTCGCGGAAGGCCAAGCCCGGTGAGTCGGTCAAGTTCGCGATCATCAGCGCCGGGCAGCCTCGGGATGTCGAAGTGAAGCTGGTGCCGTTCGAATCAAAGCAGTTTGCCGGGGCGAGCTGGAAGCAGATGCCCTACGAACCGATGTCGATAAACGTGACGATGCCGACGGGTGTTTCGGGGCTTTTCGGTCCCGGCGCTGAGGTTGAGAACCCGCTGATCGGTGCGGCCGCCAGCGGCGATCAGGCGCGTCGGAAGGCGGAGCAGGCGATGAAGGATGTGCGGAGCAGGCTGAAGGGCCTGACCGGGCCGGTGGTGACGACTTTGCCACCTGATGCTGAGTCGATGGGCGAAGCTTGCGAGGGCATGCCCGCGCAGCAGATCATGATCCTTCCCGATGCCTTCGCGCAGCCGGCGCGAACGATGGCGATCGAGGCGGAGCGGATGGCGGTTTTGGAGGATCGCCTTGCGCGGATGGAAGCGCTGCTGCGCGACATGGCGGCGCGTCAGGCGGAGGTGATGAAGCGCTTCGACAAGGCCGCGGGCGGTTACGGAAACTCCAACACAACCGTGCCGCCTTCATCGACACCGACGAACACGCCGAAGCCATGATCATCGGCGGGCGAATGTGTTGGTGAATGGTCAAAGGTCGAGGGCCTCTCGATCGGAGAGCATCACGTTCAAGCGATGTGTGCAGGAAGACCCAGGCGGGTCCGGACAACGTTCGGATCCTGCCGCACGCCAGGCCCCGGGCGAGAGTCCGGGGCCTGTTCACTCATCAATCGAGGCGGGAGCGAACGGGTGTTCGCGGTTGAAAAAGTGCGGGAAGTGCCGAGGAAATCGCCGAGATGGTTTGAAGGGCTCAGCACGGCCTTTCGACGGAGCGAGAGCTGAAGGATCGCGCGATCCGGCGCATCTGGAAGTGCGTAAGAGCGACCGAACTGCCCCGACGCCGCACGGACGGTCAGGAGTGCCCGGCGTGCTCACGGGGTGAACTCGCAGAGCATCAACTCACACGATCGCAGGTTGGATTCTCAGGAGCAGACATATGACCAGCGGAAGCACAGCAACCAAACTCGTACGCACACACCGTGGGTTTTCGAACACGACGCTGACGCGCGCGGCCGCGGGATTCGCGATCGCATCACTGTGCGCCTTCGCGGGCGCGGCGCAGCCGAGCGGCGTGGTGGTGGTCGGCGTTGACGAGCCGGAGATGAACACCGTTGTCAGCGCCAGCACCGAAAGCACGTTCATCGTCAGCGAGAACGGCAAGAAGATCGAAGTGCGCATGCGCGACGGCGAGGTGATCAAGGCCACGGTCGACGGCAAGAGCATCCCCAAGGAGCGCGTGAAGACCGAGGACGGAACGCTGACGATCGTTGACGAGCAGGGCAACGTGCTGACGCGCCTTGAGGTGCCGCAGGTTGAGAAGATCGAACTGGACCTGCCGCGGAACCGCGCGGGCGAGGAACGCCGGATCATCCGGATTCCGTCGCCGAACGGTCAGCAGCGGCAGATGGAGCGGGACGCGATCGTTCAGATGGAGAAGCAGGAGAAGCCCACGGTGATGATGGGCGTTCGCCTTGCGCCGGTGCCGGGTGTGCTGGCGCGGTATCTGGGGATCGACGCGGGGAGCGCGGTGTTGATCGCGGGTGTGGCGGAGGGAACACCCGCGGCGGCGGCGGGGCTGAAGCCGTACGACATCGTGACGGCGCTCAACGGTGAGAAGCTCACCGGGCCCGAGTCCATCGGCAAGAAGCTCAAGGAGAGCAATGCCAAGGCGGGAGATGAGATCAAGCTCGCGGTGCTGAGCAAGGGCGCGGCGAAGGACGCATCGCTGAAGCTCGTGGCGTACGACGCGGACTTCATGGCGAAGGCGGAGTGGGAATCGGTGGACGAAGAGGACGCCGAGATGCCCATGAGCGGGCGGATGTTCACCGTGCCGAATGCGCCGATGGAGGTGCCGATGTTGGAGGGCATGCCGCTGGTGCTGCCGCGGATGGAGGGCCTGGACGAAGAGGGACGGGCTCGGCTGAACGAGCAGATCCAGCGTGAGATTGATCGCGCGATGAAGTCGCGCGAGAAGGCACAGGAGAAGCTGCGCGAGATCGGGCCGATGATGCGCGAGCGGCAGATCGAGATGGGCACCCGTCGCGGTGAGATGGACGAACGCCTGAAGAAACTCGAAGCCGAGCTTGAGGCCATGCGGAAGAAGTTCGAACAGCAGCAGCAGCAGCAGCCCGGCCGGGACGCGCCGGGGAACAACCAGAACAACCCGGGCGGACGCTAAGCACGTTCGGAAAGCTCGAACAACTCCTGACGCCCCGGGCGGTTCATCCCGTCCGGGGCGGTTTGTTTGGTGTTGTGCCTTCGGCCGCACCGGGAACGCCCGGCGGCGGTATATTCCCGTCATGGATACCACGTCTCAACCCGCCGGTCAGCCCGGCGACACGCGTTCACAGAACCCCGCGGGCGTCAACGGCCCGATGATCGACCCGGCGCAGGCCCAGCAGGCCATCGAGCAGGTGCGATCCGCCTTCGCGCAGCTCAAGGGCGAGGTGCACAAGGTCATCGTCGGACAGGACGAGGTCGTCGATCAGATCCTCATGGCGATCTTCTGCCGGGGGCATGCGCTGGTCGTTGGTGTGCCGGGCCTGGCGAAGACACTGCTCATTTCAACGCTGTCGAAGACGCTGAGCCTGGGGTTCTCGCGCGTGCAGTTCACGCCCGACCTGATGCCCAGCGACATCACGGGGACCGAGGTGATCGAAGAGGACAAGAGCAGCGGCTCGCGGAACCTGCGGTTCGTCAAGGGGCCGATCTTCGCGAACGTGATCCTGGCGGACGAGATCAACCGCACCCCGCCGAAGACGCAGGCGGCGTTGCTCGAGGCGATGCAGGAGAAGCAGGTGACGGTGGGGGGGATGCAGCACCGGCTGCCCTCGCCGTTCTTCGTGCTGGCGACGCAGAACCCAATCGAGCAGGAGGGGACGTACCCGCTACCCGAGGCGCAGCTCGACCGCTTCATGTTTGAGGTGAAGATCGGCTATCCCACGGCGGATGAAGAGCTCGCCATCGTGCAGCGCACAACCAGCGGCGGCGCGTCGAGCGTCAACGCGGTTTTGAGTGCCGAGGATATTGAACGCGTGCAGACGCTCGTGCGGGCGATGCCCGTGGCGGAACATGTGGTGCGCTACGCACTGCGGCTGGTGCGGTGCACGCGGATCAAGGAGCCGATGGACGGCGGGCTGCCGCGGCCGAAGCTGGTGCAGGAGTACGTCGCGTGGGGCGCGGGCCCGCGAGCCAGCGAGTACATCATCCTGGGTGCGAAGGCGCGTGCGATTCTGCAGGGCTCAACGCACGTGACGCCCGAGCACGTGCGTGCGGTGGCGAAGCCGGTACTCCGGCACCGGATCCTGACGAACTTCAACGCCGAGGCCGACGGCATCACCACCGACGCGATCATCGAGGCGATGGTGCGCGAGTTGCCGGTGGAGGCGATGAGCGCGGGCGAGAAGCGCCAGTTGGATGCGGTGGTGAAGGGCTAAACGGTCTCGTGCGAAACGAAATGCGGCGGGTGGGCTTTCGCCAACCCGCCGCTCGGCGGTAACACGACACACTCCGTCGTGAGAAAAGCGTGGTCCGCCGGGTGCGTTCAGTGAAAGCACCGAACGCCCCGGCGTCGAATGTCGATTCGCCCGAAGCACCAAAACGGTTGCAGAGAACCGCCCCACCGGCTGAGTACAGCATAGCCCGCTTCACCGGTTTGACCAGTGAAACGCACGCGCTCGGCAACACTCCGTTGTTCTCGGGCCATCGCCGCTCACCTTTGATGCTCATCAACCGCCGATTACCCAGGTTGCCACCAAACTGTCTCCCCATGATCGCATGTTCGGGTAAAGATCGGATCGTGCCGATGCTCATGCACGCAAGCGAATCGGCGAACCGTCGTATCCCCGGCCTGCGAATCCGTGGACGCCCGGCTCTCCCGTGCTTGTGACCTTTCCGATTGCTTTCGAACCCGTCTTCCAGTCCTTAGCACCAAAGCAAAAAATGTGAACGCCCGGTCGGCGTGACTCGACCGGGCATTCGGGAAAGGAACAAACCTGTCTGGAACGATGTTCGTGGTGCTGATCGGCCACGGGGCAGCGGTCAGCAATCCATGGCATTACTCGCAGTTGAGGAAGAAGAGGTTGAAGAAGAGGTTGTAATCACCTTCGTTGACGCCGTTGTTCGGACGGTCGGGCGTCGTAGGGAGGGGGTCGCCCTGGTCGTTGGCGATATCGCACGTGCCGTTGACGGCTGCGGTGCCCAGGGCGGACTGAGCGAAGAAACCGTTGGCGGAGAAGAAGGCGTTGTAGTCGCCCTCGTTGATCCCGTTGTTGGGCACGCCGGGCTGGGGCGGGATGTTGCCTTGATCGTCGGAGATGTCGGCCGGTGAACAGACGAAGTAGAGGACGATGTTCAACCCGCTGGGCTGAACGCGGGCGATGCGGGTGGTGCCGATGGTCGAGACGATACCGGGGCTGGCGAAGGCGGGGGTGAAGCCCGTGCCGGTGACGATGGTGAATGCAAGCCCCTTGACTTCGGTGCTGTTGAGGACGCGAGCGACGACGTTGCCCTGCAGGCTCGGGTTGTTCTGAGAGTTGATCACATCGGCGCTGGTGGTCGAACCGATGTCAACCACAAGCATGCCGCCCGGCCCTTGGATGAACCGACCCTGAACGGTCAGCGTGCCGACGGTTGGCGTGGTGGACGGATCGACGTAGACCACGCCGTTGTTGTTGGTCAGGGGAGAGACGGTGCCGGTGGCGAAGAAGTCGCCGCCGTTGACGGTGATCTGTCCGCCGGTCATGCTCCCGCCGCGGACGAAGGTCTGCCCGGCGGTCTGGGTATACGTGGTGATCCCGTTGAGCCCGCCCTGGGCGACATCGAAGAGCCCCGTGTTGACGGTGGGGACGCTGAAGCTGCGGGTGTTGGCGGCGGTCTTGGTGAAGAGGCCGTTGTTGGTGAAGAGGTTGGTCCCGGTCCAGTTGGTCATGGTGCCGGAGTTGAAGTTGAAGGTGCCGTTGTTGGTGAGGCTTAGGCCCTGGAAGTACCACGTCCCGGCGTCGTGTTTGAAGGTGCCCTGGTTGACGATCGAGCCGTTGAACGCGGAGCGGTCGCCGCCGGCGAAGTTCAACGTGCGCGACGGCGCGACGGTCAGCGTCTTGGTGCTCAGTTGCAGGTCGCCCGCGAGCCAGTTGAAGCCGTTGGCGCCGGCGATGTTGACGATCAGGTTGTCAGCGAGGGAGTTGCCGGCGTCGAAGCCGAAGGTGCCGTTGTTGGTGCCGTTGAGTGTGCCCTTGATCGAGCAGTTGCGGAAGTAGAACCCTGCGCCGGGCGAGACGTTGAACTGACCGCTGTTGTTTGCGGTGAAGGGGGCGGAGTTCCAGCTCAACGTGTTGCCCTGGACGTTGACCGTCCCGTTGTTCACGGCCGGGATGGCGATGGAGAGATCACGCGCGGGCGCGGCGGTCAACTGCTTGGTCAGCGTGCCGTTGTTTGTCAGCGTGTTGGTGCCGGTCCAGTTGGGCCAGTTTCCCCCGGTGACGGTGATGGTCCCCGCGGCGTTGTTGAGCAGATTGAGGTTTTGGAAGTACCAAGTCCCGGCGGTGTAGCTGAACTGTCCGTTGTTCGCCAGCGTGCCGTTCAGCATGCTGTTGTCGCCACCGGTGCGGGAGAACTTCTGGTTGTTCGTCAGCGTGTTGCCGTTGAGCTGCAGGTCGCCCGCGGACCACGTGAAGCCGTTGCCGGTGGTGTTGAGCGTCAGCGGCCCGCCGAGGCTCGTATTCGCGTCCATGCCCATGACGCCGTCGACGATTGCGTTCATGGTTCCGGAGATGCTGATGTTGCGGAAGAGCAGTTGCCCGGCGGGGAAGACGTTGATCGAAACTGCAGGTGCGAACGTCGCCGAGGTGTTCTGGAAGACCATGGCCCCGCCCTCAACCGTCACGCCGCCGCTGGTACCCGTGAACGGCACGCCGTGCGTGAGCGTCGCGCCGGTGGTCTTGCGGAAGGTGCCCGCCCCGCTCAGCGTGTGCGAGTTTGTGCCCGTCCAGTTGGACCAAGTCCCGCCCTGCGCTTCGATCGACCCGGTGTTCAAGAGCGCCAGGCTATTGAAGTACCACGTGAATGCGCTCACGCTCAGGTCGGCCTGATTGCGAAACTGCCCGTTGTACGTCGAACGATCCGAGCCGGTCATGCTCATCTTGGCGGTGTTGGTCACGGAAGAGCCGTTGAGCTGCAGATCGCCCGCGGTCCATTGCCAACCCGAGGCTCCACTGACGTTCAGCGTGAGCGAGCCGGCACCCAGAACAGAGCAACCTGTGTCCTGCCCCATGAACCCGTTCGCGACGGCGTTCATGGTGCCGGAGAGGGTGGCGTTGCGGAATCGCAGCTCGGCACCGTTGAAAACCTCCCACGAAACCGCCGGGTTGATGGTGGTCAGGGCGTTCTGCCAGAAGACCCGACCGGCCTGAACGCTCACCGAGCCGGAGGTCAGCGTGGTGGCGATGTTCTGCGACAGGTCGCCCGGCCCGGTCTTGATGATCTGCCCTGTGCTGGTCAGCGCGTTTGTGCCGGTCCAGTTGGCCCAGTTGCCGCCCGTGGAGCTCAGCGTGCCGGTGTTGTTGAAGCTCAGCGACTGCCAGTACCACGTGCTGGCGTTCCAGGCGAAGGAGCCCTGATTGACAACAGAACCGAAGATCGAGTGGTCACCGGTGGGGACGGTTACGCTGCCGCGCTGGTCGAACCCCGTGCCGGTGTTCAGGTCGCCCGCCGTGATGGTCAGGGTGCCCCCCGGAAGCAACTGCAGCGAAGCGAGACTCGCGGTGGCGTTGAGCGTCACCGAGTTCGAGCCCAGAAAAACGCTGTTGCTCGGCCCGGGGAACGACGGTGAGAACGTGCAGTTGGTCTGCCCGAAGTTGTTGGAGATCAGATTCTGGTTGCCGTTGCATGTTCCCACCACGCACTGGTCGTACCAGTTGCTCCCGCAGCTGCCGAGCCAGTTCAGGGGCTGGGCCGATGCAACCCCGCCCGAGAGCAGCACCAACGCCATCGGCGCAACTCCAAACCGTGTGAAAGATCCAGGGCGAGCGGAACGATTCGTCTTCGCATGCGTGCGGGTCATGGCAATGCTCCTGTGAAAGGTCGGACGATCTGCGGGCAGTGGTCATGCTCCGGAGTAAACACCGGCTATCTGCCCACTGCCGGGTGATTCCCGGACGGTCCGAGATGTCCTCCACACGTATTGGATCACCTTTCGTGACCTTCTGACAAGAAGATGGAAGAATCACGCTCACATCCATGAGATTTGGGGTTAACTTCATACGATCAGACTTATTGTCACCCGTGCGGGTTCTTCCCATGTTCTCTCAAACCGCCACCCACACCACGCTGCTCGCCCGTGTCAGCGCCGGCACCGATGCCGCCGCGTGGACCGAGTTTTATGACCGCTACGGCGAGCTGATCCGGTCATTCTGCAAACGCCAGGGCCTCCAGAGCGCCGACATCGACGACGTGCAGCAGGACGTGCTGCTGTCCCTGACCAAATCCATGCCAGGCTTTGTCTATGACCCCTCAAAGGGGCGATTCAGGGGATACCTGAAAACCGTGGTGCTGCACGCGATTTACCGCCGATCGTGTCAGAAACGCGGCGAGCAGCGCCTACCCGACTTTGAGCAGACCCGCGCCCGGGCCGACTCGGACTCCAACGCCGAGACCCACTGGGAGGCGGAATGGCGCCAGTACCACCTTCGCCGGGCGATGCTGGTGATTGAGTCCGAGTTCTCCGAAACCGACCGCGAGGCCTTCGAGCAGTACGCCGTCAGCGCCCGAGCACCAGCGGACGTCGCCAGCACTCTGGGCATCAGCGTCGAAAGCGTCTATCAGGCCAAGTCACGCATCCTCAAGCGTCTCTCGGCCATCATCGAGCAGCAAGTTTCCGAAGAAGGTTGATCCCGCCCCGCCCTTCATCGCCCGACCCGCACGTACACACGCGAATGCTCAGCCAACAGAGCCGATCCTGGTTCCACGACGAAGGCGGCATCCTCACCGAGCTGCGCGCAACCACCGCCCGCGCCGCACCGCCCTCCATCCCCGGCTACCGCGATATCCGTGAGCTCCGCCGCGGCGGGCAGGGCGCTGTCTATGCCGCGCTGCAGAACTCCACCAACCGCGCGGTGGCGATCAAGCTGCTGCTCGACGGCGCACTCGCCTCCGCGGTTGCTCGCCGACGCTTCGAACGCGAGGTCGATCTCGCCGCCGCTCTGCGCCACCCCAACATCGTCAGCATCTACGACAGCGGCGTGACAGCCGATGGCCGCCCGTACCTCGTCATGGAGTACATCGAGGGCCGCCCGCTCGATGTTTTCGTTCGCGCACTGCGTGAAGGTCAAACCCCCGCCGAGACACCCGACTTCTTACCCTCGGCCCATCACACCCGCACCATGCCCACGGGCGTTTCGCGCGTCATCGCGCTGTTCACCACCATCGCCGAGGCCGTGCAGGCCGCCCACGGCCGCGGGATCATCCACCGCGATCTGAAGCCCAGCAACATCCGCGTGACAACCGTCGGCACGCCCGTCATCCTCGACTTCGGTCTCGCCAAGGCCATCACGCTCTCGACCAACACCGATCCGCTGAACCCCGCCGCACGCTCGATCAACCAAGCCACGCTCAGCGGCAGCGGGCAGTTCCTGGGCAGCCTCGCCTGGGCCAGCCCAGAGCAAGCCGCGGGGCGACACAACGACATCGACGTCCGCACCGATGTCTACGCACTCGGCGTGATGCTCTACCACGCCCTGACGGGGCGTTTCCCGTACGACGTGACCTCGGGCCTGCGCGCCACACTCGAACACATCGAGAAGACCGAACCGATAAAACCATCAGGCATCGCGGCATGGATCGACGACGAGCTCGAGACCATCGTGCTGCGCTGTCTGGCAAAGGAACCCACGCGGCGCTACGCCACCGCGGCGGATCTCGCCCGCGATCTACGCAGCTACCTCGCGGGCGAGGCGATCATCGCCAAAGCCGACAGCACGTGGTACGTGGCGAGAAAGACCCTGCGTCGGCACCGCGGCGTGTTCATCTTCGCCGGCGCGTCGGTCGTCGCACTCGCGGCCTTTTCCATCACCATGCTGGGTCTGTACACTCGCGCCAGCAAAGCCGAGCAGATCGCCCAGCAGCGCGTCGACGAGCTGCGCTCAACCGTCGCGTTCATCAGCGAGATGCTCTCATCGCCCGACCCCGCGAACAAAGGGCGCGACGCGAAGATCATCGACGTCATCGAACAGGCCGAGCGCAAGCTCCGCGACGAAGCCACGCTGACGCTCCAGACGCGATCGCAGCTCCGCGCCACGCTCGCCGGCACGTACATGGGTTTGGCTCAGTACGACAAGGCGGAGTCGCTTTTTGCCCAGGCATCGGCCGACCTCGCCACCGCTCCTGCCGATCCCGCGGCGAACGTTGAACTCCTGAGGCTGGACGCGCGCCGGGCCTTTTGCTTGTCCCGCGCAGGGCGGCTCGACGAAGCCGAGCCGATCGCGCGAAAGGTCCTGCAGCTCTCCGCAAACCTCACCGACGAACACATCGTCCTCATCGCCCCGGGCAACGCGCTGGGCGAAGTCCTCAGCGCCCGCGGCAGGCTCGAAGAAGCCATCGCCGTCCTGGCTTCACAGCTCGAAGTCTGCCGCCGCGTTGACTCGCCCATGGCGCGAACCGTCGCCATCACCGCCGCCCAGAACATGGGCGTGATGTACCGCCAGCTCGACAAGTTCGACGAATCGCAGAAGGCCTTGGAGCAGGCCCTTGCGCTGCAAGGCCCGCAGCCCGCGGCCACCCCCGAGGCCGCACGCTTACTGAACAACATGGCCTCGTTGCTCCATTCCCGCGGCAAGCTCGATCAGGCCGAGACAACCTACCGCTCCGCAATCGAGATGATGCAGAAGGTCTTCGGCCCATCGCACGACGACACCCTCATCGCCCGCAGCAACATGGGCGTGCTCTACCTTGATCTCAACCGACCGACCGAAGCCGTCACGGTCTTCCGCGAGCTGCTCGAAGTCAGCGAAAAAGTCTACGGCTTGAAGAACGCCGTGGTGCTCACGCATATGAACAACCTGGGTAACGCCCTTGAGCGCGCCGGGCAGTTGGACGAAGCCGAGCGCGTCACGCGCCGCTGCGCCGAGCTTCGCGTCGAGGCGCTGGGCCCGACACACCCGCACACGATGATCACGCTGGGCAACCTCAGCGGGATCCTCATGGTCCTCAACCGCGACGAGGAGGCCATCACCGCTTCACGCCAGCTCCTCGACGCCCAGTTGAAGGTTCTCAACGAGGATTCGTTCGATCTGGTGATCACGCGCAACACCCTGGGCCTTCTGCTGCAGAAGACCGGCAAGCCCGAGGAAGCGCTGCCGATGTTCGAGGCCGCCCAGGTCGCGTGCATCAAGACCAAGGGCCCGGACCACTACGCCGTGGGTTTGTTCATGGGCAACCGCGCGCGGTGCCTGCTGGCGATGAACCGGATTGCCGACGCCGAGCCGCTGGCCCGCGAAAGCTATCAGCGCCTGAAAGCCAGCCTCAAGCCCAACGACAAGCGACTCTCACAAGCCCGCACGACCCTGGCGCAGGCCCTCCGTGCGGCGAACAAAAGCGTCGAGGCCGACGCGATCGAACGCGAAGCACCCAGCGAACCCGCCCCGTCTCAAACGCCCGCGAAGCCCTAAAGACCCCCCGCTCCATGCACCAAAGAACAAAACCGCCCGCGATCCTCGGCCTTCGCCGACGCTCACGGGCGGGGTGTTGCGTTCGCTCCGCGATCAACCGATCTGCTTCGCACCCATCATCACGGACACGGCAGGAACAGGTTGTTGAAGAAGCAGTTGTAGTCGCCCTCGTTCACGCCGTTGTTCGCGCCGGTGGGGATATCGAACGGCGGCAGCGCCGTGCCCGCATCGTCCGCGATGTCGCAGTACTGCCCAATCCCCGCGGGGCCCAGCGAGGCCTGGAAGAAGAACCCGTCGGCCGAGAAGAAGCAGTTGTAGTCGCCCTCGTTCACGCCGTTGTTCGTGCACGTCGTGTTGACAACCAGCGGGTCGCCCGTATCGCAGCCGATGTCCGCGGGCTGGCACCCGGTGGTGCGCTCACCCACGCCGGGCCAGAACCCGCCGCGGAGGGTGAACGAGCCGCCGCTGAGCGTCCCGGCATCGGGCTGACCGATGGTCCCGCTGAGAACGAACGTCCCGCCGGTGGACGTCCCGCCGCCGCCGTCGATGGTGTACCAGTTGATGGAGGGCTGCGCGAGCGCCGACGAGGCCGCCGCGAGACCAACGAGCGTTGCCGCCGCGAGAATGGATGAACGCATGGATACTCCTCTACGCATCTGAGCACCGAGACAGCCGTGACCCTGAATAGCCGAGACCAGCTCTCAAAGGCGGCGGGTAGAGAGTACCAGACATTCGCACTGCGACAATGCCCCATTCCGCACTTTCCTGTATCAAACTGCCTTGCCAGAACCGTCATCAACCAAAGTTGATCAAAACTACCCAAACAAAGCAGGAACAGTGATCCCGCCTGGAGACCAGCCCCCGCTCATCTCCCGCCCGGTTCGAATCTGTCCGCACCCAGTTCCTATAGTCGCAGTCCCATCCCAGAGCGCTTCCCGGCGGGGTTTTCGCCCCGTCGCGCACCACGGGTTCGGGTTTCAAAGGGTTCTCTCCGTGAGCGACTCAAACCATTTCGACGTGATTGTCATCGGTGGCGGCCCGGCCGGGTACGTCGGGGCCATCCGCGCCGCACAGCTCGGGTTCAAGACCGCCATCATCGAACGCGCCAAGCTCGGCGGCGTCTGCCTCAACTGGGGTTGCATCCCCAGCAAGGCCCTCCTTGCCAACGCCGAACTCGTCGAAAAAATCAAAAAGCAGGACGACCAGAAGTTCTGGGGCCTCAAGCTCCCCGCCGGTGAAATCGGCCTCGATTGGGACCGCATCATCGGCCGCTCCCGCGATGTCGCCAGCAAACTCAACAAGGGCGTTGAGTTCCTGATGAAGAAGAACAAGATCACCTTCTTCACCGGCAACGCCAAGCTCACCGGTGCCGCCACCCCCGCCAACAACGGCAAGTGCAAGGTCGAAGTCCAGGAATGCCAGGTCCGCGAGGAGCTCACCAGCGCCCCCGCAACCCCGGGCAAAACCACCCAGACCCTCACCGCCGACCACGTCATCGTCGCCACCGGCTCCGTCGCGCGCGACCTGCCCTTCGCCAAGTTCGACGGCGACAAGATCTGGGGCGCCCGCGAAGCGATGTACAACAAGGAAAAGCCCAAGAAGCTCGTCGTCGTCGGTGCCGGCGCCATCGGGATGGAGTTCGCCTACTTCTACCACTCCATGGGCACCGAGGTCACCATCATCGAGATGATGGACCGCATCCTCCCCGTCGAAGACAAAGACGTCTCCGTCGCGATGGAAAAGCTCTACCGCAAGCACGGCTTCAACATCCTCACCTCCACCGTCACCCTCGCCATCGACAAAACCGGCCCGGGCGTGAAGATCACCTACGCCCCCTTCGTCAGCGGCAAAGCCGATGAGTCCAAGAAGCAGACCATCGAGGCCGACAAGGTTCTGCTCGCCGTGGGCGTCGTCGGGCGCACCGACGGGCTCTGCGACGCCAACCTCGGACTGAAGATCGAAAAGGGCCACATCGTCACCGACTTCAAGCCCGGCGTGACCAAGAACGAGGCCATCGATTACAAGACCAACCTCCCGGGCGTCTACGCCGTGGGCGATGTCATCGGCCCGCCCTGGCTCGCCCACGTCGCCAGCGAAGAGGCCATCCTCTGCGTCGAGCGCATCGCCTGGCGCAAGGATCCGAAGAAGCACCATGAGCCGATCCCGATGGACTACTCGGTGATCCCGGGCTGCACCTACTGCATCCCGCAGGTCGCCAGCGTCGGCTTCACCGAGCAGAAGCTCATCGAGCAGGGTCTGGTCAAGGGCAAGGACTACGCCGTGGGCACCTTCCCGTTCACCGCTCTGGGCAAGGCCATCGCCGCCGCCCACACCGACGGGTTCGTCAAGATCATCCGCGGCCTGCCCCGCGGCGAGGTCCTCGGCGCCCACATCATGGGCGATCAGGCCACCGAACTGATCGCCGAGCTCAGCCTCGCCCGTCGCCTTGAGGCGACGACCGAAGAGCTTATCGCCACGGTCCACGCGCACCCGACGATGCACGAAAGCGTGCACGAGGCCGCCCTCGCCAGCGAAGGCCGCGTCATCAACGCCTAAGCCAGCGCCGAGAATCCACACGCCACCGACCGCTTACGACTGTTCACAACCGCCGGACAACCCCGGCGGTTTTTTCTTCCCAGCCCCGACCAGTCGTTCGTTTATCAGGAAAAACCCGCAGATCGCCGCGTCGCGGGCCCGCTCTTTCCTCATTTCTCCCAGTTTCACACCATTCCGGCAATCCCTCCGATTCAAAACCCAGTTTTTATTGGCCAACCCACAACCCGTCGTCGCATGACTGCACACACGCTCGCGCGTTCATCGAGGCGGTCGTGTTTCGATCCGGGTGCTTTGATGCCTTCACCCCGTGTGAGCAGAAGCACCCCCGGCCCACCCTGTTGCTCACCCCGTCACGGAGAAAAACCATGAAGTCCCGCCTTGTCGCCTCAACCAACCGTTGTCAGTTCCCCGCACTGCTCTGCGCCATCGTCGCCGGCTCAATGTGCTCCATCGCCAGCGCTCAGAGCGTCACCCGCGAGAGCGTCAGTGGCACCAACTCGCCCGTGGAAGGCAACGGCGTCAGCCGAGAGGCCGCCATCAGCGCCGACGGCAACACCCTCGTCTTCCGCACCACCAGCGACAACTGGCCCGACGGCTCCAGCGGGCTAACGCAAACCCGCATCATCAAGCGCAACCGCACCACCGGCTCCACCCAGATGCTCAACGGCTCGGGCATCTTCGAGTCCCCGCCCCTCTCCGGCGAGCGCCCCAGCAACGGCCTCAGCCGCCTGCCCTCCTACCGCGGCGCCGGCGCTGCCTGGCTCAACGACGCCGATCAGAACCCCGGCGGGTTCCTCTGCCCCGACAACAACGGGCTCACCGACATCTACTTCAACTCCGGCACCCCAACCGCCTGGTCATGGCTCCCCGGTGGTGGCGGCTGCGGCGTCTCCCCCAACGGGCAGTGCATCTCCCTCCAGATCTACCCCGACAACTCCAACATCGCCTTCGAAACCACCGCCAACAACCTCGGGCCCACCGACACCAACAACTTCTCGGACATCTACTCCGGCAACACCTCCGGCTCTCGCGTCTTCTCCAAGAAGTCCGTCGCCGGCAGCATCCTCACCGGCATCGTCCACGCCGACGGCGCTTCCAGCAACCCCTCCGTCGGTGGCTCCTCCACCACCCGCTGGGTCACGGCCTTTGAA
>Ga0209985_10001342_pt1 | contig 24308 bp, 19 predicted proteins | sample NOAtaG_FD_187305 | JGI IMG/M metagenome (GOLD analysis project Ga0209985, IMG submission 187305) | Freshwater lake microbial communities from Lake Erie, under a cyanobacterial bloom - NOAA_Erie_Diel6S_1000h metaG (SPAdes) (version 2) | ecosystem: Environmental > Aquatic > Freshwater > Lake ...
GCCCGCAACGCCCCGCGCTGGATCAAGATGTTGCGCAAGCACGGCTTCATCCCCGCGGCTGCGGCCACCGCCTGAGCGGCTATCAGGGCGTCGCACAAACGTCCGCTGCCCAAGCATCGTGGCTCACCGCAGCCAGGGTCACGCTCGTCCGCTGCAAGGTGTCTTCCACATTAACACTCGACGATGTTGACGGCCAGGCCCCCCCGGGCCGTTTCCTTGTACTTGATCAGCATGTCTGCACCCGTCTCGCGCATGGTCTTGATCACCTTGTCCAAGCTGACATGGTGGTTGCCGTCACCTCGCAGCGCCATGCGTGCGGCGTTCAGCGCCTTGACAGCTGCGATGGCGTTGCGCTCGATACAGGGAATCTGCACCAGGCCGCCTACAGGGTCGCAGGTCAGACCCAGGTGGTGCTCCATGCCGATTTCGGCCGCGTTCTCCACCTGCTCGGGCGTGCCGCCCATCACCGCACACAGCGCGCCGGCGGCCATCGAACAGGCCACGCCCACCTCGCCCTGGCAACCCACCTCGGCGCCGCTGATGCTGGCGTTCTCCTTGTAGAGGATGCCGATGGCCGCTGCGGTGAGCAGGAAGTCGATGACCCCGCGGTCGTTCGCGCCGGGGATGAAGCGCGCGTAGTAGTGCAGCACCGCCGGCACGATGCCCGCTGCGCCGTTGGTGGGCGCGGTGACCACACGGCCACCGGCAGCGTTCTCCTCGTTGACGGCCAAGGCGTAGAGGTTCACCCAGTCCAGGACCTGCAGTGGGTCTTTCAGCGCCGCTTCCGGGTGGGAGGTCAGGTCCCGAAAGAGAGCGGCGGCGCGCCTGCGCACCTTGAAACCACCAGGCAGCACCCCTTCGGTGCGACAGCCGCGCACCACGCAGGCCTGCATCACTTGCCAGATCTTGAGCAGACCGGCGTCGATCTCGGCGTCGCTGCGCCAGTGGCGCTCGTTGCGCCGCATGACTTCCGCGATCGAGCAGCGGTGCACACGGGTCAACTCCAGCAATTTGGCCCCGCTGGAAAACGGCAGCGGCAGCACGCTGGCGTCGGGCGCCACGGTCTTTTGCCGGGTACCGTCAGCGGCCACTTCGTCGCTGAGCACGAAGCCACCGCCCACCGAGTAGTACACCTTGGCCAGCAGTAGGCCGCCTTGTACGTCAAAGGCAGACAAGCGCATGCCATTGGCGTGAAAGGGCAGGCTCTGACGCCGGTGGAACACGACGTCGACCTTCTCGTCGAAGGCAATGCTGGGGCCGCCGCCCAGGGCGATGCGCCCCTGCCCTCGGATCGTCTCAAGGATCGTGGGCACGGCGTCTACGTCGACGGTATCTGGCTCATGCCCGGCCAAGCCCAGCAGCATGGCCTTGTCACTGCCATGGCCCTTGCCCGTGGCACCCAAGGAGCCATACAGCTCCACCTTGACCCGGGCCGTTTGGGCCATCACGCCCTCCAGGGACAGCCGGCTGACAAACATGCGCGCCGCCCGCATGGGGCCCACGGTGTGTGAACTGCTCGGCCCAATGCCGATCTTGAAGAGGTCGAAGACAGAAACGGCCATCAGTCTGCGGTCGGTGTGTTTGGGGTCTGGTGAGACCGCGCCCGTGGGCAGGCCTCATCGATCATTGTGGCGGTGCTCAGGGCCTTGACCAGGGCTGAATGTCGGTTCTTCCAGGCGCTGGAGCCCACGGCCAGGCAGACCATCTCGACCACCCGTTCGACGCCCATGTCTCTCATCGCCTGCAGCGACGACAGGCCTTGCGCCTCCAGCCGGCTCACCACAGTGGGCCCCAACCCGGGCGTGCGCAGCAGCACCAACCGCTCCGGATCACAGAACCGGCGTGAAGCCGGGCGGTGGTCTGCCAGCGCCGCCATTTCGGCTGGCGGCGCTTTTCGGCTGTCGATGAGTGCATTCGTATGCATATTCTCAGTCTAGACAAGACCTGAGCCTCTGACAAGGCTGGCTTTCTCATACAGGGTTTACTTCAATGGCAGTCGACCCCGGGGAAAACCCGACCCGTGAGAAGGATGGTCAGAACTTAGACTGCATACGTATTCTTGATACTCAAGGTACCCAGTCGGCGCATTCTGTTCGGTCAACCCTTGAGCTCTTCAACCCTGCGAGGCTTCCAGTGATCCGATATCTCAAGCGCGGCAAGGACGCCGCCTCCATCGCCCAGGCGGACGCCCAGGTCCGCAGCACCGTCGAAGGCATCCTGAAGGACATCGAGCTCCGAGGCGATGAGGCTGTTCGCGACTACTCCCGGAAGTTCGATCAGTGGGAGCCTGAGCGCTTCACGCTCACCCAGGACGAGGTCCGCGCCGCCGTCGCTCGGCTGTCCGCGCGCGAGGTGGAGGACATCCAATTTGCCCAGAAGCAGATCCGCAACTTCGCCCAGATCCAGCGCGACAGCATGCAGGACGTGGAGGTGGAGACGCTGCCGGGTGTGGTGCTGGGTCACAAGCACATCCCCGTGAACAACGTGGGTTGCTACATCCCGGGCGGCAAATATCCGCTGCTGGCATCGGCCCACATGAGCGTGCTGACCGCCAAGGTGGCTGGGGTGCCGCGCGTGATCGCCACGGCGCCCCCGTTCCAGGGCGAGCCGCACCCTGCCATCGTGGCTGCCATGCACTTCGCTGGCGCTGATGAGATCCTGGTGCTGGGTGGCGTGCAGGCCGTTGCCGCCATGGCCATCGGCACGGGCTCCATTCAGCCCGTCGACATGCTGGTGGGCCCGGGCAACATGTTTGTGGCCGAAGCCAAGCGCCAGCTCTACGGGCGCGTGGGCATCGACCTCTTCGCCGGGCCGACCGAGACCCTGGTGATCGCCGACGAATCGGTGGACGGGGAAATGTGCGCCGTGGACCTGCTCGGTCAAGCCGAGCACGGGCCCACGTCGCCTGCTGTGTTGCTCACCAACAGCGAGAAGCTGGCGCGGGACACGATGGCAGAAGTGGAGCGGCAACTGGGCGTGCTGCCCACGGCGGGCATCGCGCGGCAGAGCTGGGCCGACTTCGGCGAAGTGATTGTTTGCGACACCCTCGAGGAGATGGTGGCCAAGGCCGATGAACTCGCCTTCGAGCATGTGCAGGTGATGACAGCGGACCCCGACCTGTTCCTCCAGCGCATGACGAACTACGGCGCGCTGTTTCTCGGGCCCCGCACCAACGTCAGCTTTGGCGACAAGGTCATCGGCACCAACCACACCCTGCCTACCAACAAGAACGCCCGCTACACCGGTGGTTTGTGGGTGGGCAAGTTCCTCAAGACCTGTACGTATCAGCGGGTGCTGACCGACGAGGCCAGCGCATCGATTGGCGCCTACTGCTCACGCCTGTGCCACATGGAGAACTTTGCCGGCCATGGCGAGCAGGCCAACCTGCGGGTGCGCCGCTATGGCAAGCGGGATGTCGCCTGGTACCAGCCCGTGCAAGCTTGACCGCGGTGGGCCTGGATGCGCTGTGCTGACACGCGGCCCGTGCTGGTGATGATTCCCGGCACGCTGTGCGATGGCCGCCTGTTCGACCGGCAGGTGCGCGAGCTGCGTAGCCAGGCACAGGTGGTCCGGGTGGACTGGCAGCATCTGAGGCACAGCACCGACCCCATCGATGCGCTGCTGTGCCGCCTGCCCGAACGCTTTTCATTGGCGGGCTTCTCACTCGGCGGGCTGTGGGCGGTGCAAATGCTGGCACGGGCTCCCGAGCGGGTGGAGCGCCTAGCCCTGATCGCCAGCAACGCAGAAGGCGCCAGCCGACGCACCCGCCGCAGAGGGGCCACGCTGTGGCGTCTGTGGCAAGCGCAGGGTGCCCAAGCGGTCGCGCGAGCCTGCAAGCCTGCTTACTTTCACCACCACCGGCAGCGCCAAAGGCACGCGGGCCTGGTGCGGGACATGGCCGTGGCCACGCCGCCCCGCGTGGCCAAGGCGCAGTTTGACTGGGCGGGCCGCCGGCCCGACGGTCTGCGGGTGCTGGCCCAGGCCACCGCGCCCACCCTGCTGGTGAGTGGCGAACATGACCGCCTGTGCCCTCGGGCCCTGCAGCAGCGCATCCTGCAAGCCGCACCTGCCGTTCAATGGGCCGAGCTGCCGCGCTGCGGACACTTCCTGCCGCTCGAAGCGCCCGCGCGCTTGGCTCATCTCTTGAGGTCTTGGCTCGCGCAGCCGGCTCCCATCTCCTTGGAGAACCCCCTTGATCACACCTGAAGCCCTGGCAGAGCGGTTCATCCCCTTCGCGGGCCTGAAGTACTCGACCGAAGCCTTCATCGACTATTGCATCCCGGCCTCCACGCCCAAGTACAACTACGCGCTCATCGGCCCGGGCGTGTCGCAGAACCCGAACCAGCCGGTGAGCCTGCGGGAGCCCCATGGCTTCCAGGTGGGCGGCGTGTCCATGCCGCACGGCAAGACGAACCCGGCGCACATGCACTTCACCTGCGAGGTCTTCATCTGCACCCGGGGGGACTGGCGCATCGAATGGGGCTTCAACCCCACGGTGACTTCGGCGCCCATCGGTGAAGGTGATCTGGTGTCCGTGCCCACCTGGATCTACCGCGGCTTCACGAACATTGGGGTGGACGACGGTTTCATGTTCACGGCTCTCGGGGGCGACAACACGGGCGGCATCCTGTGGGGCCCCAGCACGCTGGAGGCCGCTGCCGCCCAGGGCGTGCAACTGACCGAGAACTACCGCATCGTCGACTCGCGACGCGGCGACCGCATGCGTCCCGACGAACGCCCGGTCCAGCCCATGACGGCCGAGGAGATCGCCCAGCTCAAGCCCTGTTCTGTGGCGGAGATGTCGCGCCGCATAGTTCGCTTTGCGGACTTGCAGTGGTCGAGCCGGGCTCTGCTGGACGCGTCGCTGCCGGGTTGTGGCGCCGAGTTGGCGCCCGCCATCGGGCTGGGCATCACGCAGGACCGCGACCAACTGGCCCCTGTGCAGAACCCGCACGGGCTGTCCATTGAGTGGCTGCGCATTCCGCCCGGAGGGCAGGTCTCGCGCCACCTGCTGCAGGAAAAGCAGGTGCTCATCGTCAAGGAGGGCGCCATCGATGTGACCGTGGAGACAACGGCGGGCCCTGTCACCCATCGTGCCATGGGGCAGGACAAAGCCTGGGACACGTACTCCTTGCCCCACCAATGCTGGAGAACCTTGCGCAACCCAGGCCACACGCCCGCGCTGGGGGTGCTGATGACCGCGGGCGACCACCGCAAGCGCATCGAGTGGGACGCTGGCGTGGCATCCCGCGCGGCTTCTGAGATGGGCTGGGCCATCGACGCCAATGGCTACGTGGCTGAGAAGCGGTTTGTAGACCGCGCACAGCGATAGCGCGGATCTGCCTGGTTCTGTACCCAAGCCTTTGACACCATCCACCTTTGAACGCACACCAACATGCCGCACTTAAGTGATCACCCCTTGAGCCGAACCCGCCGCGACGTTCTCAGCCGACTTGGCGCTGGCTGTGTCGCTCTTGCCGCGGGGGCGGGGCTGTCCAACCTTGCGTTGGCACAAAGTGCAGGTGGTGCAGCTCCTGGGGGCTACCCGGGTACCAGCCGAGTCACCATCGTCGTGCCTTTTGCGCCGGGTGGCGCCACTGACATCATCGGCCGGCTGCTGGCTGACGCCCTGTCCAAACGCTGGAACGCCACCGTGACGGTGGAGAACAAGGCCGGCGCCGGCGGCGGCATCGGCACCGAGTTCGTGGCACGCGCCAAACCCGATGGCCTCACGTTGTTGTTGGGCACCCAGACGGGCCTGGCCGTCAACCCCGTGCTGTTGCCACGGCTGGGCTATGACGTCGACAAGGACTTCACGCCCTTGACCCTGCTGGCGAGCACGCCCTTGGTGCTGCTGGCCAGCCAGAAGTCGGGCGCGAAGGACGTGAAGGAGCTCGCCGCGCTCATCAAGGCGCGCCCCGACGGACTGTCCTATGGCACCAGCGGTAATGGGACCTCGCAGCACCTGACCATGCTGATGATGCTCAACCGTATTGGCGGCAAGGCGGTGCACGTGCCGTACAAGGGAAGCAGCCAGTCGCTGGCTGATCTGGGGGGGCAGCAGATCGACATGCAGTTCGACAACATGGCCACGGCGCTGGCCTTTGCCAAGACCGGCAAGGCCCGAGCGCTGGCGGTGACCTCTGCGTCCCGCTCCGAATTGGCAACTGATGTGCCCACGCTGGCCGAGTCGGGCTTGGCCGGCTTCGAGGCCGCCACCTGGCTGGGTCTGCTCGCGCCTGCTGGCCTGCCAGACGCGCTGCAGCAGTGGTTGCACAAGGAGGTCGAGGCTGTCATGAGCTCGGCGGACACCAAGCCCCGCCTGGCCGAGCAAGCCTTCACCGCGCGCACCATGACACCGGCCGCCTTCCGGAGCTTCATCCAGGCGGAGACGCGACGGTTTGCCGAGTTGGTGCGGGTCAATCAGGTCACGGTCAACTGAGCGGCCACCCCCGACTGCTTTCGCCTGCGCCGCACATTGCCCCTGGAGAGCTTGGTCGTCATGACACCTGCAGATCTACCGCAACACCCACTGGACACCCGGCTGCCGGCCATGCTGGCCAGCGGGCGGCGCTTGCGCGGCATCTTCAACAGCCTGCCGTCACCGGCTGTCGTCGAGATGTGCGCCTATGCGGGCTTCGACTTCATCGTGCTGGACAACGAGCACGGCAGCGCCGACCTCGAGACCACTGAGCACATGTTGCGTGCGGCCCGCGCCAGCGGCATCGCGCCCATCGTGCGCTGCTTTGAGCACGACATTCCTCGCGCGCTCGACATGGGCGCCAGTGGTGTGCAGGTGCCCATGGTGGAAACAGCGGAACAGGCCGAACGACTGGCCAAGCGACTGCGCTATCCGGTACCCGGTGGCGGCGGTGGTACGCGCGGCAGTGCGTTTTCGGGCAGAGCGGCCGGCTATGGCGCCTTTGGCGGGCCGGCCCACACCAAGCGCAGCAACGAAGCTTTGGTGCTGGTCGTGATGATCGAGACCCCGCTGGGGGTCTCCAACGCCAGTGCCATCGCGGCAGAACCGGGCGTGGACGTGGTCTTCGTCGGGCCCAACGACCTGGCCCACACCATGGGCCATGAGAACCGGTGGTCAGAACCCCCCGTGCAGGCGGCCATGGAGAAGGCGATCCGCGCGACCCACGCCGCGGGCAAGTGCCCTGGTGTGCTCGGCCTCACACCCGAAGAAGAGGACCGCTACGCCGGATGGGGCGCGCGCTACTTTGCTCACGTGACGACCTCGCTGTTCACGCAGGCGCTTCAGCGCGCTGCCCGTGGTGAGGCCGCCGGTCCGGCCCGCTACTGAAGAGTAGCGTGGCAAGCGGTGATCCAGATGCCAATGTGCATACGCAAGCAATCACCTCGTGGAGACGCGCCGAGCTCCATCTGTCGCGATTTCGTCACACTTTTTCGTCGCCATGAGCATTACCCATCAGGGTTTTCGAGACCTCCTTTGCATATTGCTTGCATACGCTTGCATTCAGATCGGCCTGTCTGCAAACTGAGCTTCAAGCGCAGCAGCAGGCCTGATCAGCTGCGCACCTCTGCCCCTCCACCCCTTCACTGACCCACTGCTTTACCTGAGGATCCCACCATGAAACAACTGCAACGCGCTCACCTGGCCACACAGATTGCACTGGCGCTGGGCGCCTGGTCGGCGTTTCCCATGAGCGCAGCCCTGGCCCAGACGGCACCTGCGGCCAAGGCTGCCGACAGCGGCGAGATCCAGAGCGTCACGGTGACGGCCAACCGCCGCGTCGAAGACCAGCAGAAAGTCAGCGTGTCCGTCACGGCCGTGACGGGTGAGACCCTGAACGAACGCAACATCACCGACCTGTCGCAGATGGACACGGTCACGCCGGGCTTCACCTTTGGCCGCTCTGGCGCTGACGCGCGCCCGGCCATGCGCGGCGTGCGCACCGAGAACGTGGCCGTGAACGCGGACACCACCATCGGCTACTTCGTGGACGGTGTCTACAAGTCCCGCGCGCAGCAAGCCATGCTGGGCTTCGTGGACGTGGGCCGCGTGGAAGTGATGCGCGGGCCCCAGGGCACGCTCTTCGGGCGCAACACCTTTGGTGGGACCGTGGCGGTCACCACCAATGCTCCGGAGCTCAAGAGCCAGGAAATGGCTGCGAGCGTGGGCATAGGTAGCTTTGGCAAGGTACGCCTGGACGGCGTGCTGAACATTCCGCTGGGCGACACAGTGGCCGCTCGCTTTGCGGCGGTGTCTGACAAGTCCGACCCCTGGGTCAAGAACAGCTTCAACCCGGCCGCAGGCCTGTTCGACCAGGATCTCCGTTACTTCCGCGGGTCGGTGAAGTTCAAGCCGTCCAACACCTTCGAGGCTGTATTGCGTGCTGACATGACGGAGCAGGGCGGCAATGGCGGCTCGGCCTTTGGCTACAAGATGGGTGGTACCTATCTGCACAGCCCCTCGTGCCAGCAGTTGTTCAACGCCACGCTGACCATCATCAACTCTCGTGGCGGTAACCGCGATGGGATCAACGATTGCGTGCGAACGCAGGGGGCGGGTGCAGGCACTGGCGCCAACGCCATCGGCTCGGGCGTCGATCTGGGCATTCCCACCCACAAGGCCGGTAACACCTATGTGGTGGACAACGACTACCACTCCTTCCTGGATCTCAGCGACCGTAACGTGAGTCTGGACCTGACCTATCAGATCGGCGGTGCCACGTTGAAGTCCATCACCGGCTACGCCGATTTCATTGCGACGCGCACACAGGATTCGGACTTCTCAGCCTCCACCATCGCCTTGGACTACCAGGCCACGTCCGCCAAGACCATGTCCCAGGAGTTCCAGATCCTGAGCAACACCAAGGGCCCGCTGGGCTATGTGGCCGGGGTCTACCTGTTCAAGGATGAGTTGCGCGGCACCTTCATCAACCAGCAGTTGCCCCGCACCATCCGCTCCTCGGCCGTGAGCGCGCCCATCACCTTGGCGCAAAACGGTGGGGGCTTTTATGACAACCAGATGCCCGAGACCGATTCGCGTGCGGTCTACGGTCAGTTGAACTACAAGCTCAGCCCGGCGCTCACCCTCACGGCTGGCGGGCGCTACACGAAGGACACCAAGTCCTTCAAGTTCGCCAACGCCAACTCGGTGCTGCCGCTGAACGCGGCAGGCGCACCCGATGGCAACCTCATCACCCTGGCCACCCCGCTGCCCCCAGCGTCGGCCTACGGTTCAGCCGGCGTCAGCAACTGCCTGGACGGTGCCAACCGCCTGGGCTTCAACTGCCTGCCCGGCACCAACACCGCCACCGGTGCCACCTACAAGAGCGCCACCTTCAGCAAGAGCACGGGTCGCTTGGCGCTGGACTACGAGCTCAACAAGAACCAGCTGGTCTATCTGACCGTCTCCAACGGTTTCCGCTCTGGCGGCTTCAACTCGGGGCAGGCGTTGGAGTCGGCCCGCACCTTCAAGCCCGAGGAGGTGGCGGCCATAGAAGTAGGTTCCAAGAACCGTTTCCTGAAGAACACCCTGCAGCTCAACTTGTCGGCCTTCAGCAACGACTACACGAACCTGCAGGAGCAGCGCCAGATTCCGGTGGGCAACACCACAGTCTCGGCCATCTTCAACGCAGCCAAGGCCAAGGCCACGGGCCTGGAAACCGAGATGGAATGGCGTGCCAGCAAGGCGCTGACGCTCGGCGGTACGCTGTCGCTGCTGGACGCCAAGTACACGAGCTTCCCGGATGTGGCGCTGCCGTTTGGTACCTCGATCCTCGTGGCTGACCCGTCCTCGACCAGCCCACAGACCGACGCCAACGGCATCGTGATCGCGCCTGCGGGTCAAAAGCGCGTCTTCGCGCCCGGCTACAACTGCGGTGTGGTGCCTGGCACTGGCGGTGCAGGTCAGCCAGGCGCCGCCTATGGCTGCGACCTGAGCGGCAAGCGCATCCCCTATGCCGCACGCTCGCAAGGCTCGGTGTTTGTGCGCTACGACTTCAACCTGCCGGGTGGCGGGCGTCTGACCCCCATGCTGGTGGCCACCTTCAACAGCGGCTTCTACGGTCAGCCCACCAACGCCGAGATCGAGAAGCAGGGCGCTTTCGTCAAGGGCGACTTCAAGCTCAACTGGCGCATCAGCGACACGCTGTCGATGCAGGCCTATGTGGACAACTTCACCGACAAGCAGACGCTGAACCGCTTTGTGTGGGGCGGCGGTGGTGCCCTGCAAGTCAGCGCCGCGCCTCCGCGCATGATGGGTCTGAAGCTGGCCTACAGCAACTTCTGACCCACAACTGCCGGCGCCCCAGGATGACCATGGCTCCACCCAGACGGTTCCTCACCACACACGTGGGCTCGCTGCCGCGCTCGCCGGCCGTGGTCGAGCAGATTTTTGCCCGCGAAAAGGGCGAACCAGTGGACGAGCCCACCTTTGCCCGGATCATGGCTGGCGCCGTGGACGAGGTGGTTCGCCTGCAGGTGGAGGCTGGGGTGGACCTGGTGAGCGACGGCGAGATGAGCAAGATCTCGTATGCCACCTACATCAAGGACCGCTTCACCGGCTTTGACGGTGACAGCCCGAGAAGGACGCCGGCGGACCTGCTGGACTTCCCGGGCTTCATGAAGCGGCTGGCGAGCGGGGGTGGCACGCCCACCTACCGCCGCCCGTGCTGCGTCGGGCCCATCGGTGTCAAGACCCTGGAGCCCTTGCACCAGGACATCGCTCATCTCAAGGCCGCGGCGCTCAAGCACGGCGCCACGGGCGCCTTCATGAACTCGGCCTCTCCGGGTGTGGTGGCCCTGTTCCAGCCGAACCAGCACTACGCCAATGACGACGCCTACCTCGAGGCGCTGGCGCACGCGCTGCGCCACGAGTACCACGCCATCATCGACGCCGGCCTGCTGCTGCAGATCGACTCACCCGACCTGGGCCTGGGCCGCCACATGATGTACCGCGATCTGGAGGAGTCGCTCTACCTCAAGCGCATCGAGAAACACGTCGAAGCCTTGAACTTCGCGCTGGCCGCGATTCCCGCAGACCGTGTGCGCATGCACGTGTGCTGGGGCAACTACGAGGGCCCGCACCACAAAGACGTGCCGCTGGCCACCATCCTGCCGGTGGTGATGAAGGCCAAGCCTCAGGCCCTGCTGTTTGAGACGTCCAACCCGCGCCATGCCCACGAGTGGGAGACCATCCGCGACATGCGCACGCAGATTTCGGATGACAAGATCCTGGTGCCGGGCGTGCTGGACTCCACCACCAACTTCATCGAACACCCGAAGCTGGTGGCCCAGCGTATCGGCCGCTTTGCCGACATCGTCGGCCGGGAACGTGTGATGGCCGGCACAGACTGCGGCTTTGGCACTTTCGCCGGGTTTGGCGTGGTGGATGCCGACATCGTCTACGCCAAGCTTGAGGCTATGGCGGACGGCGCCGCCCTCGCCAGCCGCCAGCACTGGGGCTGAACCCCTTTCAGTCTCTCAGCGCGGCCAGCAGGTCCACATCCATCTGCAGCATCAGGTGCGGCAGGTCGATCAGGACCCAGTTCTCCGTCAGCCAGGTGCCGTCGCAGCGCCACCAGTCGGCCACGCGCATGCCGATACGCCGCCCCGTGGCCGGCACACCCAGGTAGTCTCCGGCGTGGGTGGCACCCACGCTGGGCCACCCCGTAGAGGCGACAAACGGGCCCTCGGCAAACCGTGCTCGGTGCCCCATGCCCTTGCGGTCTGGGAAGGCGTGCAGAAAAGGCTGCTGATGGTGGCGCTGAAAGCCCCGCACCCCGCGCGTGGTGCCGATGCCGCACGGCCCGTACCACATCATCTGCGGGTGCCAGAAGCGCTCCATGCCCATGGTGTCGAGGTTGACGCCGTCAAAGTCGAACAAGCCCTTGATCATGGCCAGCGTGCGGCGCATGCTTTCCCGACCTGCCGCCGGGTCTGTGGGGCCCAGCAGCAGCCCGTCGTGGGGCGCAGGGCCGGGCACCAGCCACTCCAGTCCGCGGCTGGGGGGCAACAGGGGCCGGCCGGCCTGGCGTGCCAGGTCCACGATGTCCAGCAGCACCCGGGCTTCCACGATCTGGCCGCCTGAACCATCGGCCCGCGGCTGCCAGCGATAGAACTCGCCAAACCGCAGTGCCGCAGGCTCGCCCGTCGGGGCGATGCCAAGCCAGGGCTGACGGAAGGTGCCCAGGTAATGGCCTGTGGCCGTGGCCCACCATCCTTCGGCCCGCGCATGGGGCGGCGAGTAGCCGATCTCGCCTTCGGGCGGGCTCGTCCAGTGCCCCCCGAAAAAGATGTCGGTGCGCCGCTCCAGGTCGGGGAAGGCGGACAGCAGAGGCCCATAGAACTGCTCTTGTACGGAACTCGGCCCGTGCAATTCGTTCAGCGGGTGAGAGACATGCCAGACCGCGTCGGGGGCTACCTGTTCGCGCCAGGCTCCTTGCATATCAGGCCCAGGCAGGCGCTGCAGCAAGCGCCAGACATCGGACTTGCAGGCCGCCAGCAGCGCGGCGTTGGCTTGTACCGAGGCGCTTGCGTGAGGAGGGGTTTTGTGGTCATTCATGTGGGCTCCTTGGCCGTTCTGCGTTCAGCCCTTGACCGCGCCTTGTGTCAAGCCTGAAACGATCTGCCGCTGGAAGAACACCACCAGTACCACCAGCGGCAAGGTGATGCTCACGGCGCCGGCCACGCCTTGCATCAGCAAGGCCTCGCTCTCGGCGCCGATGGCGCTGGCAATGGCCGCGGGCATGGTCATGTTGCCGGCGTTGGTCAGGGCCGAGCTGAGCAGGAAGTCGTTGTAGGCCAGCAGGAAGCTGAACAGCCCCGTGGTGATGATGCCGGGCCACATCACGGGCACGATGACGCGCCGAAAGGCCTGGGCGCGTGTGCAACCGTCCACCATGGCCGCCTCATCCAACTCCTGCGGGATGTTGACGAAGAAGGAGCGCAGCATCCAGATGGTGAAGGGCTGGTTGATCGCGACCAGCACGAAGATCAGCGTCAGCAGGTGGTTGTTGATGCCCAGGGCGTTGAAGAGGGTGAAGAACGAGGGCAGGAGCGTGGAGTGCGGCAGGGCGCGGAAGACCAGCGCCACCAGCAGCAGCCAAAAGCCCAGCGAGCCGCGGTACCGCGCCAGGGCGTAACCCGCCAAGCAACCTACGGTGAGCGAGATCGTCACCGTGCCTGCGGTGACGATGGCGGTGTTGGCAAAGTTCACGTAGAAGGCCTGGTCGATCCACAGCCGGGTGTAGTTCTCCAGGGTGAAAGGGGCCAGCCACTTCACTGGCGTGGAGAAGGCGTCCACGTACTGACGAAACGAGATCACGGCCGTCCACACAATGGGCGTGGAGGCCAGCAGGATCCACAGCGCCAATGCGCCATGCAACAGCGTGGAACCCAGACGTGACGAACGGCGCACCATCAGACCTGCCCTCGCTGTTCACGCCACGTGCGGCGCAGCAGCGGCACCAGCAGCAGGCCGATGCCCAGCACGGTGAGCACCGCAGCGGCACTGGCCTTGTACGGGTTGTTCTCCACCAGCAGCACGTGGTAGGTCAGGTACTGCACGCTGGTGGTGAAGGCGCCTTGGGTGAGCACGAGCACGGGCTCGAACACGCGGTAGGCGTCCATGACGTGGATGAGCGTGACAAACACGATCAAGGGCATCAGGTGCGGCACGGTGACGTACCGCAGCTTCTGCCAGCGCGATGCGCCGTCGATGGTGGCGGCTTCCAGTGCGTCTTGCGGTACCGACTGCAAGCCGGCGTACAGGACGATGAAGGCGAAGGGCACCACGTGCCACACGCCGTAAAGGATGACCAGCAACTGCGCCGACCAGGCCTGCGCCATCCAGTGCACCTGCCCCCCGAACTGGGCCAGCAGCACGGACACCAGTCCGTCGTCGCGGAACAACCACTTGATGGACAGGGCGCCCACCACTGGGGTGATGATGAAGGGCAGCAGCGAGGCCGTGATGAACACGGCCTTCAGGCGCTGCGTCAACACCGAGGCCCCGAGCGCCAGCGCAAAACCAAGCCCCAGCACCAAGGGCGTGGTCAGGGCGATGTACAGCAGGGTGAAACGCAGGGCGCTCCAGAACTCGTTGGCCACCGCAGCCGGCTTACCGGCAGCGCTGCTGACCTCTGCGGCGCCACTTGAAGACGATTCCCCAGCTTTGCCGCTGTCTTGCAAAACGGCACCCCGGTCCAGCCCGAGCACCTTTTGGTAGTACTCCAGACCAACGAAACGGCAGCTCTGCAGCGGTTGTCCGTCAGGGCCTTTGCGAACCTGCTGTGTCACCGTCTCCTGCGTGCCGAAAGGTCCGCTCTGGCGCACGGTGACCATCTCCATCTCTGGCGCACAGTGGCGCGTTGAAAGATAGAAGGTCAGCAACAGCGGCACGGCCATCAGGCCAAGCATCAGCACCACCGAGGGCGCGACGAAGCTCAGAAAGCTGCGGGTCTTCATGCGGGTATGGCCCGGCGGCGGCCGTGTCCAGGCCTCACTTCACAAAGCCCTTTTCAGCGGCCACCTTCAAATAGGCCTGCGCCGCCGCATCCAAGGCCGCTTTCGGGCTCAGGGTGCCCGTCAAGGCCTCGGGCAGCACCTTGCCGACTTCCGCGTGCGCCAGACTGAAGAAGGGCTCCGAGGGCCAGATGGGCGCGCCCGCTTTGGCGGCTGCCGCCACACCGGTGCCAAAGCGGGTGGGCTTGTAGACCGAGCGGATCCAGATGGCGGTGTCGTTACCGGTCTTCACGGCCTCCTCGTCCAGGCCCTCCATCAGCAGCTGAAAGGCCAGATCGCGGTCTGCTGATGTGTTGCGCGGCATGACCACGGCGTCCCACCACAGGTGGGACGCCGTCTTGCCGCCCGGCGTGGTGGCCGGGGCGGCCGCAAAGGCCATCTTGCCCACCACCTTGGAGGCGGCCGGGTCGTCCATGCGCGCGGCCCGGCTGGCCCACAGCACGCCCATGGCAGCGCGCCCCTGCTGGAACTGGTTCATCACGTCGTCAGAATTGGACGCAAGGTAGTTGGGCGTCATGAAGCGGGTCATCTGCCGCATCAACTCGATGGCCTTGACCCCCGCCTCATCGTTGAAGGCGGGCTGCGCCGTACCGGGCTTGAAGAAGCGCCCACCAAAGCCTGCCAGCAGGTTGGCGAACTCGGTGGCGCCATCCCAACCCTTGGCAAAGGTCTGCGCGATGGGGTATTCCAGCCCCGGCTCCTTGGCCTTCAGGGTGGCGGCCGCCTGCAGCATCTCGGCGTAGGTGGTGGGCACCTTCAGGCCGTGCTTGTCAAAGAGGTCCTTGCGGTAGAAGAGGTTCTGCGCGTTCTGGATGAAGGCCACGGCCATGACCTGGCCGTTGACCCGGATCAGCATCCCGTCTTCCAGCTTGTACCGGGCGCGGTATTTGTCCACCAGGTCGGTGAGTGGCTGCAGCTGTCCCAGGCTTTGGAACTTGACGAACTCGCCCATGGAGACGGTAGCACCGCTGAAAGGTGACCTGCCGGCCGCAAAGGCCCGCTCCGTTTCTTCCCGGGCCTGCGGTGTGAGCTTGAAGGTCACCTTCAAGCCCGGGCGGGCACAAGCTTCCACCTGACGGGCCACGTGGCTCACGGCCGGAAAGGAGTTGCCAATGAAGCTGACCTCGCCTTGGCCCTTGATGTCCGGGCACGCTGCCAAGGCCTGCGGCGCTGCAGCCGCCAAGGCGCTCACCAGGCCCCATGCGAGGGCGCGGTCACGGCCCTTCGGGCGCAAGCGCGAAATCAAGGAATGCATGCTCGTCAGGTTCTTCATGGCAGAGATGTCAGAGAACGGTGGGAGTGGCGAGGTGACGTGATCAGCCGGTCAAGCGTTTGGTTGCAGCCGGGCCTGCGTCACGGCATCAAAGAGGTGGCAGCTGCGTGGATGCAGGCTCAGGCCCACCCGATCACCCACGGCCGTGCGGAAGTCCTTGGCGGCGCGGGCCGTGAGCAGGCGGGCGCCATGCCGCACCGTGACCAGCGTGGCATCGCCCGTCAACTCGAAGGAGAAGACCTCCTTCACCATGGAGGCGCCTTCCGGGCTGCCGATGTGCACATCTTCGGCCCGGACACCCAGCACCACGGTGGGGTGGGTGAGCGTCCCAAAGCCGCCGATGCGCACATCACCGGACTCGAACACGCCCTGGGTCAACGTCCCGTCCAGCAGGTTCATGGAAGGCGAGCCGACGAAGCCCGCCACGAAGAGATTGGCCGGCTCGTTGTAGATCTGCTCGGGCGTGCCCACCTGCTGGATGCGGGCCTTGCTCATCACCACCACCCGGTCGGCCAGCGTCATGGCCTCGATCTGGTCGTGCGTGACATAGATGGTGGTGACGCCCAGTTCATGGTGCAGGTGCTTGAGGTGCACCCGCATGCTCACGCGCAGTTGCGCGTCCAGGTTGGACAGGGGCTCGTCCATCAGAAACACCGAAGGGCGGCGCACGATGGCCCGGGCCAGGGCCACGCGCTGGCGCTGGCCGCCGGACAACTCCTTTGGCCGGCGTTGCATGAAGTCGGTGAGCTCCACCTTCTGCGCCGCCTGCTTGACGGCCTGGGCCACCTGGTCCGCCGGCATGCCGCGGATCTTCAGAGGAAAGGCGATGTTCTCGGCCACCGTCATGTTGGGGTACAGGCCGTAGCTCTGGAAGACCATGGCCACATCGCGGTCCTTGGGTTCGGCCTCGTTGACACGCCGCCCGCCAATCCGGATTTCGCCCTGGCTGGGGTCCTCCAGCCCCGCCACCATGCGCATGGTGGTGGTCTTGCCGCAGCCGGAGGGACCCAGCAGCACCAGGAACTCACCGTCTGCGATGTCCAGCGACATTGGCTCCACGGCCACCGCGGCACCCCAGCGCTTGCTGACGCCCTCGAGTTCGACCCTGGCCATGACTTCAGCTCCGCCTGCCGAGCACTTGCATCCAGATCGCCACGTCGTCGATCAGATGCCACTCGCGCACCACTTGCCCGTTCTCGAACTCCGCGTGCGTGATGCCCATGACTTCCACGGTGTGCCCGGTGGCTCGGCCATAGCGCCCGTCGCCCTCATGGCGGGCCTGGGCGCGCCACCGCATGGCCAGCGGCCAGGCCCGGCCGGGGCGTTCGTTGAGCACCAGGTGCTCGATCACCGGCTCTGCGCAGCGCAAGGCGTGGGTCAAGCCGGCCCAGAAGGCCTGCAGTGCGTACGCACCCACCGCCATCTCACCACCAGGCAATGCCGCGATCACGGCGTCCGCGTGCAGCGTCTGGGCGGGTCTTGCGCCGCCCCGGGGCCATAGCGCCAAGAAGTCCTCGGCGTAAAGGCGCGCCAGCGCGGCGTTGTCCAGCGCCGAGCGGTAATGCGCCGGCGCCGCAGGCGCAACCGGCTTGGCCCAGCCCCCTGCGGCGTCCAACCAGCGCTTCGCCAACTCACGCGCCGACAGGCCGATCTGCCGGGCGATGGCGGCCTGATCGCGTACCAGCCACTCGTGCACGATCAAGTTATCGAGGCACACACAGTCGGCAATCGTGCGCACATGCACAGCCCGCCCGCTGGGGCTGCCAAACGGCCCCGGGCCGGCATGCGTCATGGGGCTGAAGATGCGGTGCGACGACAGAAAACCGCCCACCTCATCGCCAGAGACGATCACATCCTCGGCCAGTAGGCGGCGGTCCGGAAAGGCTTTCAGGGTGGCCCAGGTCCCATCGATCACCGGCTGCACGCCCACGCTCACGGCCGACGGCGTCTCGACAACGCAGCCCTCGCCGTAGTAGCGGTGAATGTCATCGACCCTGCGCCCCTCCCAGATGCGGTCGGTGATGACGCGGATGTAGTGGTCCAGGTCCCGGAACTCGGGGTCGAAGCCTTTCATGCCGGCCTGTCTAGGTGAGGAGTTGGGGTGGTCGTCGCGCCGACTCGCGAACGATGAGCTCGCCGGGCACCACGATGTTGCGCGCCACTGGGGGGGTGTCGTCGCGCAGGTACTCTTGCAGGACCGCGACCGTGGCCTCGATCATGGGGTCCACGGGCTGCTCCACGGTCGTCAACCGGTAGCTGGCCCAGGCGGCTTGCGGCACGTTGTCAAAGCCGATGACTGACACGTCGTCCGGCACCCTCAGCTTGAGTTCGTGGCGCAGTGCGTCCATCACGGCAAAGGCCATGTGGTCGCTGGCCACAAAGATCGCGTCAGGACGCTCCTGACCGCCGCGGAAGAGGTCAAGGGCGGCACGCCGTGCCTGCTCGAAGTCGTAGTTGCCGGTGGCCCGGGCCCAGATGTGCAGGCCCGCGTCGGCCAAGCCCTCCCGGAACCCCTTTTCGCGCTCGAGGTTGGTGGAGGACTCTTCGTTGCCCGCGATGAAGGCCACGCGCTGGTGGCCTGCCTGCGCCAGGAACTGCGCGACGGCCCTGCCGCCTGCAATGTTGTCGGACCGCACGGAACTCACCGCACCGGCGCTGCCGGTGGCCATGACGCGGTTGAACAGCACCACCGGGATGCTGGCGTCAGCGCAGTTTCGCGCCAGCGCGGAGGACAGGGTGGCCGCGGCCAGCACGATGCCATCCACGTGGTACTGCAGGATCTCCGAGACCAGGTCGTCGGCGTTGGGGTTGTGGTTGACGAACAGCAGGACGTGGTAACCGTCCCGCTGCAGGCGCTCGGCCAGACGCTGCAACGCCACGGGGTAGAACAGGTTCTCCATCGCCGACAACACCAGGCCGATGATGCGAGAACGCTTGGTGATCAGGCTGCGCGCGTGGGCGTTGGGCCGGTAGCCCAGCTTCTGCGCAGCGTCCAGCACGCGTTTGCGCGTCGCTTCCGAGACGCTCGCGCCTGGCGTGAAGGTTCTGCTGACCGCGGACTGGGACACCTGGGCCAGGCGGGCGACATCGAAGGAGGTGACATTCGGCTTCATGGACGCCATCATGCCGTTTCTGACACGCTGCGAGTTCCCGTGTCCGATCTCGTGGCCTGATGCACGGTAAACCGTCATGCGGCTGTCCAGCCGCCGTCCACCATGAGCGCGGTGCCGGTCACCAGCGCGGAGGCGTCACTGGCCAGGAACACGAAGGCGCCCATCACGTCTTCAAGCTGCCCCAGACGACCGAGCGCGATGCGGCTGCGCACCTGCTCGGCAAAGGCTGCATCAGCCAGCATGGGGGCCGTCATCGCCGTCTCGATGAAGGTGGGGCACACGGTGTTGACGCGTATGCCCTGCGGGCCCAGCTCCCAGGCCAGGGCCTTGGTCATCCCCTCCAGCGCGTGTTTGGTGGCGCAGTACACCGCGCGCTTGGGCCCGCCTACGTGGCCCATCTGGGACGACACGTTGATGATGGATCCCCGCACGCCCGAGGCGATCATGCCGCGCGCGGCTTCACGCGTCAGCACCATGGCGCAGCGCACGTTCAGGTCCAGAACGTCCTGCAGATCCTGATCGGAGGTCTCCGTCAGCCGTGCCGGCCGGTTGGTGCCCGCGCTGTTGATCACCACTTCCCACGGGCCCTGCTCGGCCATGCAGCGGGCCACGGTCTGTGCATCCGTCACGTCCAGCGGCATCACGTGCGTCACGCCGCCGCGTGCGCGCAGCGTGGCGGCCACCGCCTCCAGTTCGTCCCGCGACCGGGCTGCAAGCGTCACCTCCGCGCCTGCCCCGCTTAATGCGCAGGCAGCGGCAGCGCCAATGCCACGACCAGCGCCCACAACCAGCGCGCGGCGGCCGTCCAGGCGGAAGCTCGGGGTGAAGGGGAGGTCTTGCAGCTGCATGATCGATAAAGAATACGTATGCACTGTAATGGCGTCTTCGGCGCATCTTCATGCGGGAAATCCCTCGCCAACATCGAGCTGGACCACCGATCACCCCGTTCATAAGGCGCTTGAGGTTTCAAAAAACCCTGTGCTCAGGGGGATATCGATCACTCCAAAACAGGGTAAACACAAGCACACAAGGGGATGACCCTATTAGGAATGCATGCGTATGCGAATAGGGTTTGTTTCCCGAGGAGGCCGCTTCTTGAGGGGAGGCGCGGCGTTGCGCGGGCGGCGGCGGCTGGATGTCCGTTGCTGACCGGTCTCGTCAAGGCCTGGTTCGGCGATGCGTGAGTACCGACAACGAGCGCGAAGACCTCGTCGCAAGTCGGCTGGAGACCGGCCTCCCATAATCGCCGCGCATGAAGCCTGCCCCGTCCGCCTCGTCTCATTTGCTGCGCACCTTTGTCACCGGTGCATTGGCCGCCTTGCCGCTGGCGGCCACGGTGTTTGTGTTCTGGTGGGCGATGAGCCTGTTGTGGCGCTGGCTGGGCCCGGGCAGCGCGGTGGGGTCGGTGCTCAGCGGTATCGGGCTGGGCATGAGCGGGTCGGAATTCGTGGGTTACCTGCTGGGCCTGGGCATCGTGGCCTTGGCCATCTTGCTGCTGGGGGTGTTCATCGAGCGGGCCATCGGCCGCAGCGTGGCGCGCCTGGTTGACCAACTGCTGCGGCGCATTCCGCTGGTGCGCACGGTGTGGGATCTGGCGCAGCGCATGGTGGGCCTGCTGCAGCAGAACCCGCAGGGTGGGCCCGAGGGGGGTGCGCGTTCGCTGACGCCCGTGTGGTGCCACTTTGGCGGGCCGGGCGGTGCAGCGGCCCTGGCGCTGCTGTCCAGCTCCGAGCCCGTGGAGGTGGGCGGGCGCCCTTGTCTGGCCGTGCTGGTACCCACCGCGCCGGTGCCCATTGGGGGCGGTCTCCTGTTTGTGCCGCAGGAGTGGGTGAGCCCGGCCGACGTGGGTGCCGAGGCCTTGACCAGCATTTACGTGTCGATGGGGGTGACGGCTGCTGAGCACCTGCCTCGGCCGGCGGTGGTTGCAGCGCCTGCGCCGGCCGCCGGCCCAGCGCCGCTCTCGCTCTGAGCGCAGCGGGTTGCCGGTCCGCACGCCCTTGGCGGGCACCGCGTGCGGTCAAACTGTGGCGGCAGTCTCCTGCAGATCCAAGGTCACGCGGTGGGTGTCCGGCTCGCTGTGCGCGGGGTCGACCTCGAAGCCCAGCTCGCGGGCCAGCTCCAGCATGCGCTCGTTCTCCTTGAGCACCTCACCCACCATCCGGCGCGTGCCGCGGGACTGGAAGTGATGGATCAGCTTGCGCATCAGCAGCTCTCCCAATCCACCACCCTTGAGGTCTGAGCGCACGGTGATGGCGAACTCGGCTTCCTGGTTGTCGGGGTCGGCCACTGCCCGGACCACACCCAGCGTCTCTTCGCGGCCGTCGGGGGTTGGGGCGGTGGCAATGAAGGCCATCTCGCGCTCGTAGTCGATCTGGGTCAGCCGCGCCATCTCGGTGGGGCCGATCTGACGGCGGCTGTAGAAGAAGCGCATCCGCATGTCCAGCGCGTCCAGCTGGTCGACGAAGGCGGCGTGTTGCGGGCCGTCCTCGGGGCGGATAGGGCGCAGCACCAGCGCGCGGCCTTGCCAGTCCACCGCCTCCACCAGCTCTTGCGGGTAAGGTCGGATGGCGAAGTGCGCGGCGCCTCCCGGTTGGGCGGCACTCACGCGCACCCGGGCGTCCAGGGCGATGGCGCCTTGCGCGTCGCACAGCAGGGGGTTGATGTCGATCTCGGCGATGCGCGGCTCGGTGGCCAGCAGTTGCGACACCGCCATCAGGGTGTCCACCACGGCGCCGACGTCCGCTGCGGGCACGTCCCGCCAGCCCTGCAGCAGGCGCGCCACGCGGGTGCGGTCGATCAGGGCTCGGGCGAGGGCGGCGTTCAGCGGCGGCAGGGCCACGGCACGGTCGGCCACCACCTCCACGGCGGTGCCGCCCTGGCCGAACAGCAGCACGGGGCCGAACAGCGGGTCGATGCTGGCGCCGACGATGAGCTCCAGCGCACGCGGCCGGCGCACCATGGGCTGCACCGTGAAGCCGTCGATGTGGGCGTCGGGCCGGCGGTCCGCCGCCCGCGTGAGGATGGCTTGCGCGGCGATGCTCACGTCCTGTGCGGTCTCGAGGTTCAGGGCCACGCCGCCCACGTCGCTCTTGTGCGAGATCTGGGCTGACAGCACCTTCAGCACCACCGGAAAGCCCAGCGCCTGGGCGGCCTGCACAGCCGCCTCCGGCGTGGGCCCGCAGACCGTGGTGGGCACCACGGGCACCCCGGCGGCGGCCAGCAAGGCCTTGGCCTCGGGTTCGGTCAGCATCTCGCGGCCGTCTGCCAAGGCTTGGTCGATGAGCTCGGCCACGCTCGGGCGTGCGGCGACGGGTGCACCAGATACACCGTACACACCGGGAACACCGGGCTCGCCAGGGCCGTTAGTGACGCCCGGCGCGCCAGCCGCGCCAACCACACCCGGGAGCCTCAGCGGCGGCGTCTGCATCAGCTCGAACTGGTTGCGCCGGTAGGTGGCCAGCATGGAAAACGCCCGCACCGCGGACTCGGGCGTGTCGTGGCAGGCGATGCCGGCGGCCTCAAAGAGATGGCGCGCTTCCTCCACCGCCCGGGCCCCCAACCAACAGGCCTGCAGGCGGCCGGGCGCGGCGCGCAGCAGCGGGCCGAGCTCGGCCACCAGGGCGCGGGCGATCTCGGCGCTGGGCACGATGGCCGTGGGCGCGTGCATGAAGAGCACGGTGCCGGTGGACGGGTCCTGCAGCAGCGTGCGCAGGGTGTGGACGTAGCGCTGCACGGGCGCGTCGCCAATGATGTCCACCGGGTTGGCGCGCGACCAGTTGGCCGGCAGGCCGGGCTCCAGCGCGGCCTGCATGGCCTCGGTCAGCGGCGCCAGCGGCACCCCCTCGCGCGCGCAGGCGTCAGCGGCCAGCACGCCCGCACCGCCGCCGTTGGTCACCAGCATCAGCGAGGGTTGTGACGTGCGCTGCGCCAGCGCGTCACTGACGATAGGGCCCTTGAAGTGCGCCAGGGTCTCGGCCGCGTCGAAGAGGTCTTGCAGCGTGTCCACGCGCAGCATGCCGGCGCGGCGGATGGCGGCATCGAACACGATGTCGGAAGCAGCCAGTGCGCCCGTGTGCGAGGCTGCCGCCGCCTGTCCCTGGGCCGAGCGACCGGCCTTGACGATGAGCACTGGCTTGTTGCGTGCCGCCGCGCGCGCGGCCGACATGAACTTGCGTGCGCCCTCCACCGATTCGGCATAGAGCAGGATGGCGCGTGTGTGCGGGCAGCCGGCCAGCCAGTCCAGCAGGTCGCCAAAGTCCACATCGGCATGCTCGCCCAGCGAGATGAAGTGGGAAAAGCCTATGCCGCGGGCGGCCGCCCAGTCCAGCATGGCGGTGACCAAGGCGCCTGACTGCGAGACGAAGGCCAGGCTGCCGGGCTCGGCGCCGATGTGCGCGAAGCTGGCGTTCAGGCCCGCATGGGGCGCCAGCAAGCCCAGGCAGTTGGGCCCCAGGATACGCAGCAAATGGCGCCCGGCAGCGGCCAGCATGGCCGCCCTGGTGACGGCGTCCAGCCCCGCGGTCAGCACCACCGCGGCGCGGGTGCCGCGCGCGCCCAGCGCGTCGATCAGCCCGGGCACCGTGGCCGGCGGGGTGCAGATGACGGCCAACTCCGGCGCCTCGGGCAGGCTGTCCACGTCGGCGAAGCAGACGTCCTCGCCCAGGCGCTCGCGCTTGGGGTTGACCGGCCAGCGTGGGCCCTTGAAAGCACCTTGGCGGACGTTGCGCCAGACGGTGGCGCCGACGCTGCCCACGCGGTCAGATGCCCCAAAGACCGCCACCGAGCGGGGGGCGAAGAGCTGATCAAGGTGGCGAATGGTCATGGTGATGGACTGCGCGGCCGGGATGCACCGAGTGTGCCGCTGCAGGTCTTCATGAAGATGACGCAAGGGCCCTTGCGTTCGTGCAATGCCCCCCCGTGGCGCGCCGCTACGGTGGGGATTGCACGATTTGCGCTAAGACAGCCGATGCCCCACCTGCCCAGGAACCACCTCACCCAACGCACCTACGCCATGGTTCTGGCCGGTGGCCGGGGTAGCCGGCTGCACCAGTTGACGCAAGGCCGCGCCAAGCCCGCCGTGCCGTTTGCGGGGCAGCTGAAGATCATCGACTTCACGCTCAGCAACTGCGTCAACGCCGGCATCCGCCGCATCGGCGTTCTCACGCAGTACAAGGCCCAAAGCCTGATCCGCCACATCGAACGCGGCTGGGGCTTTCTGTCGCACTCGCTGGGTGAGTTCATCGACCTCGCGCCCGCCCAGCAGCGGCACGGCGAGGGCTGGTACGACGGCACGGCCGATGCGGTGTGGCAAAACCAGGGCCTGATCCGCGAGGCCGAGCCCGACCACGTGCTGGTGCTGGGGGGCGACCACGTCTACAAGATGGACTACTCGGTGATGTTGCAGGAGCATGTGGCGCGGGGCG
>Ga0209985_10001343_pt1 | contig 24305 bp, 23 predicted proteins | sample NOAtaG_FD_187305 | JGI IMG/M metagenome (GOLD analysis project Ga0209985, IMG submission 187305) | Freshwater lake microbial communities from Lake Erie, under a cyanobacterial bloom - NOAA_Erie_Diel6S_1000h metaG (SPAdes) (version 2) | ecosystem: Environmental > Aquatic > Freshwater > Lake ...
CACTTCCGGCATTCTCACCGGCGTGATTATCGGCATGGCGCGCGCCATCGGCGAGACCGCCCCCATCATCACCATCGGGGCGCTGACCTTCATCGCCTTCCTGCCGCCTGCGCCGTTTTCCGGCAATCCGCCCGCGGGCCTGTTCGACTGGCTGTTCTCCCCCTTCACCGTGATGCCGATCCAGATGTTCAACTGGACGTCGCGCCCGGAAGAAGCCTTTCAGATCAACGCTGCGGCTGCCGGCTTTGTTCTCGTCTTCATGACACTTGGCATGAACGGCCTGGCCATCTGGTTGCGCTACCGCCTGCGCAAGAACCTCAAATGGTGATCCCCATGCCCAACGCCACACCGCAGCCGGCGCAGGCCTCCTCCATCAAGGCGGAGATCCGCGACTTCAACTTCTTCTACGGCAACTTCCAGGCGCTCAAGAACATCAACATGGGCATCGAGGAGGGCAAGGTGACCGCCCTGATCGGCCCCTCCGGCTGCGGCAAGTCCACCTACCTGCGCTGCTTCAACCGCATGCACGACCTGTACCCCGGCAACCGCTACGAGGGGCAGATCGTGTTCTATCCGGACAACACCAACCTGCTGGCCGCCGATGTCGATCCGATCGAGGTACGCATGCGGGTGGGCATGGTGTTCCAGAAACCGAACCCGTTTCCGAAATCGATCTTCGAGAATGTCGCCTACGGCCTGCGGGTGCGCGGCGAATCGCGGCGCTCGGTTCTGGAGGAAAAGGTCGAGCAGGCCTTGCACGGCGCCGCCCTCTGGAACGAGGCCAAGGACCGCCTTCACGAACCGGCCTACAACCTCTCCGGCGGCCAGCAGCAGCGCCTGTGCATCGCGCGCTGCCTGGCCACCGACCCGGAGATGATCCTGTTCGACGAGCCGACCTCCGCGCTCGATCCGATCGCCACGGCCAGCATCGAGGAACTCATCGACACGCTGCGCGGCAAGGTCACCATCCTGATCGTCACGCACAGCATGCAGCAGGCGGCGCGGGTCTCCGACTTCACCGCCTACATGTATCTGGGCGAAATGATCGAGTACGGCAAGACCGATGATATCTTCGTCAAGCCGCGCGACAAGCGCACCGAGGACTACATCACCGGAAAGTTCGGCTAAGCCATGGAAAAAGTGCACATCTCTTCGCAATTCGACGCCGATCTCGAGGCGGTGCGCTCGCGCCTGCTGCAGATGGGCGGCATGGTCGAGCAGCAGTTGCGCAACGCGATGGCGGCGTACATCACCGGCGAGCGCGAACTCGTCGAGCAGGTGCGCAGCACCGAGGACTCGATCAACATGATGGAGATCGAGCTCGATGACCGCTGCACCCATCTGATCGCGCGGCGCCAGCCGACGGCCGGGGACCTGCGCCTGATCATGGCGGTCATCAAGATCACCACCGACCTGGAGCGCGTGGGGGACGAGGCCGCGAAGATCGGGCGCATCGTCGGGCAGATGCATGACAGCGGCATCGCCAAGCTCAACGGCTTCTCGGACATCCATGTTGCCGCCAACATGGCCGTGGGCATGCTCAAGGACGCACTCGACGCTTTCGCCCGCGTGGATGTCGTCGCGGCCGAGCGCATCATCAAGCAGGACCGCCAGATCGACAACGAGTTCCGCAGCCTGCTGCGCGAACTCATCACGTTCATGATGGAGGATCCGCGCACGATTTCCACCGCCCTCGGGGTGGTGTGGATCGCCAAGGCGCTGGAGCGCGTCGGCGACCATGCCAAGAACATCGCCGAGTACGTGGTATTCGTGGCCGAGGGAACGGACGTGCGCCATTCCGGCGGGCCGGCCGACACGGCCCTCTGACGCGCTGTCCGGCCCCGGCCCTGGCACCCGCATCGATGGCACTAGACACTACGATCCTGCTCGTCGAAGACGAACCGGCGATCCTTGATCTGCTGGAATTCACCCTCGCTCCGAAGGGGTACGGCATCAAGCGAGCCATGGATGCCGCAACAGCCTTGGACATCGTCCGCCAGGCCTTGCCCGACCTGATGATCCTGGACTGGATGCTGCCCGGGGAGTCGGGCGTGCAGCTGGCGCGGGCGTTGCGCAACGACGCGCGGACCAAGGGCATGCCCATCATCATGCTCACAGCGCGTGCCGAGGAAGCCGACAAGATCTCCGGGCTGGATGCCGGTGCGGACGACTACATGACCAAGCCGTTTTCGCCGCGCGAACTGGTCGCGCGCGTCAACGCGCTGTTGCGGCGACGCGCGCCGGAGCATGCGGACGAGCCCATCGTCTATGGCCCCCTGACGGTCGATCCGGCCAGGCACGAGGCGCGCGTCGGCGGCAAGGCGCTCGAGATGGGGGCGACCGAATTCAAGCTGCTGCGCTTTCTCACCGCCCATCCCGAACGCGTCTTCTCGCGCGCGCAATTGCTGGACCAGGTCTGGGGTGACCACACCTTCATCGAGGAACGCACCGTCGACGTGCACATCCTGCGGCTGCGCAAGGCACTGGCGGCGCAATCGGCCGAAGACCTGGTACAGACCGTGCGCGGCGCAGGATATCGCTTGAGCCGCAGTTCGGCGGATAATTGAGGATTCGCGTTTTTCCGGGCGTTCTCTTGGATCGCTTCTGGTTTCCGGTGTGGTACCGCTTCGGCATCGTGGCGTTTTTCGCCCTGGTTGCCGATACGGCGTTCGGCCACACGGCCGGACTGCTGGCCGCCGTCTTCGGGCTCGCCGTCCTCATCGGGCTGCACCTTTTCTACCTGAAGAAAGTCGCCGACTGGATACAGCGCCCCGATGCCCTGGATCATGTCGGGGAACTGCCGGCCGCCTATGGCGCATGGGCGACCGTGTTTTCCGAACTGCGCCGCGCGCGCCGGCGCGACGATATCCAGCGCGGCGAGGTCGCCGAGACCCTCAATCGCTTCATCGAAGCCTCCAGCGCCCTGCCCGACGGCATCGTGATTCTCGACCGCGGCGGCCTGATCGAATGGTGCAATCCGTCTGCCGAGAAGCATCTCGGGCTCGACCTGGCGCGGGATCGCGGCTTTCTCATCCTGAACCTGGTGCGGGTTCCGGCATTCACCGAGTATCTGATGCGGGCGGATTTCCGCGAACCGCTGACCTTGAACGACCCAGTGGCGAACACCACGGTTTCGGTGCAGATGCTGCCTTTCCAGGAAACCCGCCGGATGATCGTGTCGCGCGATATCACCCGTTTCACGCGGATGGAAACGACCCGGCGCGACTTCATCGCCAACGTGTCCCATGAATTGCGCACCCCGCTGACCGTCGTCGGCGGGTTTCTGGAGCAATTGATCGACCAACCGGACATCGCCCGGGATCAGCGGCTCCGCATCGAGGCCATCATGCTCGACCAGACGCAGCGCATGCAGCGGCTGATCGAAGACCTGCTCACCCTGTCGCGCCTGGAAACCCAGTCCGGGCCGGAACGCGAAGAGGATTTTTCCGCGGAATTGCTGGTTGACCTGGTGGTGGCGGAAACGCGCGCGCTTTCCGGGGGCCAGCATGCGATTTCGATCGAGAGCACGCCGCTGCGCCTGCGGGGGGCGATGGACGAACTGCGCAGCGCCTTCGCCAACCTCACCTCGAACGCGGTCCGGCACACGCCGCCCGGTGGCTCGATCAGCATCACCCTTGGCAGCCATCCCGAGGGGGCGCACTTCACCGTCACGGATACCGGACCCGGGATCGCCCCCGAACACCTGCCGCGCATCACCGAACGCTTCTACCGGGTGGACAAATCCCGCTCGCGCGAAACCGGCGGCACCGGGTTGGGACTGGCCATCGTCAAGCATGCCCTGGCGCGCCATGGCGGCCGCCTGGAAATCGAAAGCGAGCCAGGCAAGGGCAGCACCTTCCGCGCCATCCTGCCGATGCTGCGGGTGCTCTGAAACCCCTCATGTGAAGCGCTCGGCGCGCCTGACCTGCACGTCGGACAGGTACAGCACCAACGAGTAGTCGCGGGCATAGCGGCCCATCACCCGGTCGGCGATCACCCCCGCCGTCGCCTCGTCGCAGACCACCCGGAACTCGATCGAGCGCTCCCCTTCCCAGTCGCCGGCGCGTTCGCCTGCCTGCCCGGCGCCGCGCACCTCCGCGATGGTGTAGCCAAGGGCGCCCGCATGACCAACCTCGGCGACCAGGGCCCGCTCGAGCGCGGCTTCGGCGATGATGGTCAACAGCTTGCGTGCGTGCCAGTGCGGTTCCATGATTCACCTCGCCAGATGGACGGCGTACGCGTGGTACACCTCGAGACCGATGAAGACGTTGAACGGAAACGTGACGCCCAGCACGATGGGCAGGGAGATGCCGGGGTTGGCCTCGGGCACGGCCACGCGCATGGCGGCCGGCGCGGCGATGTAACTCGCGCTTGCCGCCAGCGTGCCGAGAAGCGCGGCCCCGCCCACCGACAGCCCCAACAGGTTTCCCAGCGCAGCGCCGGCGAACCCGAACAGCAACGGGGTCAAGACGGCGAACACCACCAGCCGCGGCCCGCTCCTGCGCAATTGCGACAACTGGCGCCCCGTCACCAGCCCGAGTTCCAGCATGAACAGGCACAGGGCGCCCTTGAACAGGTCGACGAACAGGGGCGCGGTGGACTTGAGCCCGGCCGGCCCCAGCAGGGCGCCGATGGCGAGGCCGCCCAACAGCAGCAGAACGCTCTTGCCTGTCAGCACCTCGCGCAGCATCGGCCCGAACCCGGCGCCGACGCGCAGGCCGCGTGCCAGCAGCACGCCCACTACGATGCCAGGCACCTCAAGGATGGCGAGAAACAGCGCCAGGTAGGCCTCGAAGGCGATGCCGCGCGTCTCCAGCCAGGCCACGCCGGCGGCGAAGGTGACCACGCTCACCGAGCCATAGTGGGCGGCGATCGCCGCAGCGTTGGGACGATCCAGACCTACCATGCGTCGCAGCCCGGCAAAGGCCAGGAGCGGCAGCACCAGCCCGAGCGCGATCACGGCAAGCACCTGCGGCAGCAGTCCGGCGGCCGGGTGCTTCGCCAGCTCCACGCCGCCCTTGAGGCCCAGGGCCAGCAGGAGATACACCGAGAGCGCCTCGTAGAGCGCCTCCGGCAGGCGCAGATCCGACTTCACCAGGCGGGCCAGGATGCCCAGCAGGAAGAACGGAATGACCGGATCGAGGTTCATGCAAGGGGTTCACGCTGCGGCTCTTCGAACCAGCGGTATAGCACAGGCACCACCAGCAGGGTCAGCGCCGTCGAGGAAAACAGCCCGCCGATCACCACCACGGCCAGCGGCCGCGTGACTTCCGATCCCGGCCCGGTGGAAAACAGCATCGGAATCAATGCCAGCATGGCCACCGAGGCGGTCATCATCACCGGGCGAAAGCGGTGCGTGCAGCCTTCGATGATGGCGTGCATCTGGTCCATGCCCTGCTGCCGCAACTGGCGGATGAAGCTCACCAGCACCACGCCATTGAGCACGGCGATGCCCCACAGGTTGATGAAACCGACCGCGGCAGGCACGCTCAGGTATTCGCCGCTGACGGCAAGCCCGACGATGCCGCCGATGGCGGCCAGCGGCAGCACCGTGATCACGAGCGTGGCATAGCGCGCCGAGTCGAACAGCATGAACAACAAGAAGAAGATCGCGCCGATAGTGATGGGAATGATGATCATCAGACGGCTCATGGCGCGCTCCATGTTCTCGAACTGCCCGCCCCATGCCAGGTAATAGCCTTCCGGCAGCGGCACCTCCGCGGCGATGCGCGCCTGCGCCTCGGCGACAAAGCCGCCCAGGTCGCGGCCCTGCACGTTGGCGCCGACCACCAGTCGCCGCTTGGCGGATTCGCGCGACACCTGCGCCGGACCGTCGGCCAGTGTGATGTCGGCCAGGTCCTTGAGGGGGACCACGGCCCCGGAGGGCGCGGTCAGCAGGATGCCCGAGATCGACTCGATGTTCCCGCGGTAGGCCTCCGGAAAGCGCACCACCGCGGTGTAGCGCCGCTCCCCTTCGTAGATCAGGGTGGCGTCGCGCCCCTTGATGGCGATCTCTATGACATCGTTGACGTCCTCGACGTTGATGCCGAAGCGCGCGATCGCCGCCCGGTCGATCCTGATCGTCAGGTACTCCTGCCCGGAGACTTTCTCGACCCGCAGGTCGGTCGAGCCGCCGACCGAGGACAGCACCCGGGCGATGGCGTCACCCTTGTCCTTGAGCACGGCGAGATCGTCGCCGAAGAGCTTGATGGCCACCTGCGAACGCACGCCAGACACCATCTCGTCGACCCGGGCGGCGATCGGCTGGCTGATGGCCAACTCGACCCCGGGCAGGTTCTTGAGCTTGTCGCGGATATCGTTGGCGATATCGTCCTGGGTGTACCCGTCGCGCCATTCCTTGCGCGGCTTCAAGGTCACGATGGGGTCGGACTCATGCGGCTGGCCGGGATCGGCGGCCGATTCGCCGCGCCCGAGCCTGGAGACGACCATCTTGACCTCAGGCACCTTCATGATGGCCTTCATCGCCTCGGTTTCCATCTTGACCGATTCGTAGAGCGAGATCTTGGGCACACGCACGATCACCGGCGTGACCGACCCCTCCTGCATGGTCGGGATGAAGGCCGTGCCCAGGAAAGGTACCAGCGCCGCGCTGGCCGCCAGCGCGCCCACCGAAGCCGCCACCACCTTCCTGGGGTTGGCCACGCAGAAGTCCAGCATCTTGAGGTAAGGACGCTTGAGCATGCGCAGCAGCCAGGTGTCGTGCTCGGCGCCGCCCTTCAACAGATACGAGCACAGCATGGGCGTGAGGGTGAACGAGAGGAACAGGGATACCGAAAGCGCGATCGCGATGGTGAGCGCGAGCGGCGCGAACATCTTGCCCTCCATGCCCTGCAGCGACAGGAGTGGCAGGAACACCAGGATGATGATGCCCACGCCGTAGAGCACCGGCTTGCCGACCTCGCGCGCCGCCTCGAGAATGACCTGCGCCTTGGGCTTGCCGGCGTTGGCCGGGTCGCCCAGGCGGGCGAACGCGTTCTCCACGACCACCACCGCGCCGTCGACCATCAACCCTATGGCGATCGCCAGCCCGCCCAGCGACATCAGGTTGGCCGACAGGCCGATGCGGTTCATCACCATGAATGTGAGCAGCGGCGTCAGCACCAGGGTCGCCACCACGATGATGGAAGAGCGCACGTCGCCCAGGAAGATGAACAGGATCACGACGACCAGGATGACGCCCTCGGCCAGCACCTTGGCTACCGTCGCCATCGCCGAATTCACGAGGTCGGTACGGTCGTAGAACGGCACGATCTGCAGGCCGCCGGGCAGCATCTGCTTGGCATTGATCTCCGCCACCCTGGCCTTGATGCGGGTCACTACCTCGCGCGCGTTGCCGCCGCGGATCATCTGGATGATTCCGCCGGCCGCCTCGGTCTCGCCGTTCTTGATCAGCGCGCCCTGCCTGACCTCGGCACCGAACCTGACTTCCGCCACGTCCTTGACGTAAACCGGCGTGCCGCGCACCTCCTTGAGCATGATGGTGCGGATGTCGTCTAGCGAACTGATCAACCCGGTGCCGCGGATCAGGAACTGTTCCGCGTGCGACGGCAGGACCCCGCCGGAGCTATTGGCATTGTTGCGCGCGACCGCGCTGTACACATCCTTGACGGTCAGGCCGTAGTAGCGGATGCGATCGGGGTTGACCAGCACCTGGTACTGCTTGCTGAACCCGCCCTGGGAATTGATTTCCGCCACGCCGTTCACGCTGCGCAGCATCGGCCTGACCACCCAGTCCTGGATGGTGCGGCGCTCGGTAAGTTCGGCCTGGGTCAACTGGCGCAGCTTGCCGTCGGCCCCGCGGTCCGAGGGATGCTCCAGCGTGTACTGGTACACCTCGCCCAGCCCGGTCGAGACCGGTCCGAGCACGGGCGTGACATCCGGAGGCAGGCTGCCGCGCACCTCGATCAGCCGCTCGAGCACCAGGTTCCTGGCGAAGAACACGTCGGTCTTGTCGGTGAACACCAGGGTGACGATGGAAATGCCGTTGCGGTTGAGCGAACGCATCTCGGTCAGGCCGGGCAGGCCCGTCATCGCGATCTCGATGGGCACCGTGACGAAGCGTTCCACCTCGGTCGGCGGACGACCCGGTGCCTCGGTGGCCACCTGGACCTGGACGTTGGTCACGTCCGGGAACGCATCCACCGACAGGCTGCGCGTGGCAAACACGCCGGCGATGAACAGCGCCACCGCAAGCACCGCGACGAGAATCCGCTGCTGCAGGGACCAGCGTATCAAACCTTCGATCATGTCTTTTCCGGCGCGCCGCAGGCGGCTCTAGGACTTCTCGAGCGCGCGCTTCTGGCGCTCGTTGTTGAGGTGGAAGGCGCCTTCCAGCACCACCGCCTGGTGGGTGGGCAGGGGCTCGAGGACCGGGCGCAGGCCGTTCTTCTCCGGCCCGAGCTTGGCCTTGACCAGCCGCACCGCGCCGGGCGCGAACTGCAGGAACAGGTGGTCGGCGTCGTTCTCGCGAACCACCGCGGCCGCCGGCACGACCGTGCGGTTGGCGACCTTGCGCTCGATGAGCATGCCGATGAGCATTGCCGGCTTGAGCGTCTTGCCGGGGTTCTCGAGGTCCACCCCCACCCGCACGGTGCGCGTCTCCGGGTTGACCACATCGGCGACGTAGACGATCTTGCCGACGCGCTTTTCGTCGTTAAGCGCCGGCACCACGATCTCGACCCGCTGGCCGCGGCTGACGGCGTCGGCATCCTGTTCCGGCACCTCGGCGATCGCCCATACCGAGCGCAGGTCCGACACCACGAACAGGGAATCGGAAGGCTGAACCACCTGGCCCACCGCGATCTTGCGCTCGATGACCGTGCCCGATTGGGTCGAGGAGATGGGGGCGGCCGCGACCAGCTTCCCGGTCGTCTCCAGTTGCTCGACGGCGCGCCCCGACAGGCCCAATACGCGCAACTGGTCGGCGGCCGCGCGCTTCTCGGCCCTTGCGACCACCAGCTCGCCCTGCCTGCGCTGCAGTTCGGCGGCGCCGATCACGTCGGCGGAGAGCAGCAGTTGCGCACGCTCGACGGCCCGCGCGTTGAGCTGTTCGGCCGAATGCGCCTTGAGAAACGCCAACTGGGCGGAAATGGTTTCCTGACTGTTGATCTCGGCAAGCACTTCGCCCTGCTTGACCTCCTGCCCAAGCACGGCACGGATGTCGCTGATGCGTCCTGTGACCGGAGCGCCGATGCGCGCGGTCTTGTATCCGTTGACCTCGAGACGGCCCGCGATGCGCAAAGTCTCGGCCACCTCCATCAGCGGCAGCGGGCCGAGCTTGACCAGCGCCGCCAGGTCGTTGGTGAGCCGCACTGCGGAGGGATCGAAAGGCGCGGCTGTCTTCGCCGCGCTCTTGTCTCCCTTTGCCGCAGGTCCTGCCGGTGCCCCAGGCTTGTCGCCGCAAGCCGCAAGCGCAGCGGCCAGCGCGAGCACCGCGGCACGTTTGGTGAGCATGCATGCATTCATCGATTATTCGCCCTTGATGTCACTGGCCGCGAGGCGCTCGAGTTCGGCCTTGGTTGCGTGGAGTTCGAAGCGCGCCGAGATCAGGTCGGCCCTGACGGTACGGAACTGGCGGCGCGCGTCCAGATATTCGAGAATGCCGCGTTCGCCGAACCGGTAGGCCGCCTCGGCGATATCGACGACCGTGCGGGCCTGCTGGAGAATGCCGCCCTCGAGCGCCTGCAGCGCCTTGAGCGCGGCCTGATACTGCTGCCAGGCAGCCTCGAAACTCTGCACCAGCACAAAGCGCCGCAGGTCGGCATCCGCGCGGCTGCGGATGGCCTGCGCGCGCGCCTCGTCAATCGGCCCGCGCCGCCGGTCCCACAGCGGCACGCCGAGCGCGATACCGCCGCGCAGCACGCGGGTCTCGGGCTCGGTTTCCTGGATGAGGCGCAGCGAGACCGAGGGCACCACCTGCGCCTGCTCGACGCGCACCTGCATTTCGGCGCGCGCACGATCGGCCAGGGCGCGTTTGAGTTCCGGGTTGGCGGCCAGCACGGCATCGCGCAAGGCCGCATAGTCCGCCTGCGGGGTCTTGCGATAAAAGTCGCCCGTGAGGCCGAACGATTCCGGCAGGCCGGCGCCGACGGCCTGGCGCAGATAGGCCTTGGCCTCCGCCACGCGCGCGGTAGCCAGATCCACCTGCTTCCTCGCCAGCGCAACCTCGTTATCGGCGCGAATCAGGTCGAAACGCGGCGCCTCGCCGGTGCGCATGCGCACCCGGATGCGATCGCGGATCTGTTCGGTCAGCGCGAGATCCTCGCGCACCGCCTCGAGATCCTCCTCGCGGCGCAGCGTCTCGAAAAAGCGTGTCTTGACCTCCGCGACGAGATTGTTTTCGGTCACCCAGATGCCGATCTCCGCGATCTGCGCACCGGCGGTCGCGGCATCGGCACGCGCCCCGCGCAGGGCCGGATTCTCGATGCGTTGTGTGACCCCCACCGCGGTACCGCCGCCACCGAGCGTTCCGGGCGAGCGCGCCCGGAAGCTCGCGCCCAGAATCTCAAGTTCGGGATTCGGATAAGCGCGTGCGGTGACCACGCCGGCCCTGGCTGCGAGGGCCTGCGCGCGCACGGACTGCAGCGCCAGGTTGTCGCGCCGCGCGAGTTCCAGGAGGTTTTCGAGCGTGAAAGTGGCCGCGCTGCCGGCCGATTCGCCCGCCCCCCCGCCTGCCTGGGCACCGGCCTGCGCCAAGCAGATCGCCGGCCCGCCTAACATCGCGGCAGCCATGCAGATGGCGCCGGCCATGTTCATGCATCGATGCGCGGGACGACGGTTCAACTGAGTCATTGGATGAAGATCACGTAGATGGGTGTACACATACACAGATGCTGCAATGCGGAAATAGTTCCTCTCGCGCGGGACATATACCGCCCGGGATTTCCCGGGTCTTGAAAATCGGGCCGCGCCACGCGGACGCGCACGGACGTCCCATTCCCCGCCTCAGGCGGGGAATGCGGGAACGCAAAACTGCAATCGTGTGAAGGAAGGGATAAGCACCCGGCGTTGTGCCGGGTGTGGATCAATCGAGTTCGATCAGGAGTGCAGCAATCGCCAGGCCGACGCTGGCGGGCACGCCGATGCGCTGCCAAAGCGAGGCTTCGCGACCCGTGATGATCTCCACCGGTACGTTCGCCCCGGCAAGCACGCGCCCGGTGACCGAATTGGTCAGTGTGCGTACCAGCGTGCTCTTGCGCGTCGCACCCATGACGATGCGCGAGCAGTTCTCGCGCTTGGCGACCGCGATCACGGTCGCGGCGACGTCGGCGGCGCTGGTCACGTGCACCGTGGTCTTGAGGCCGGAGAGCTCCAGCAGCTTCACCACCGGCTGCATAGCCGCGGCGGCCCGCTCCTCGACAAAGCGGCGCCGCGAATGGGACGGCAGGAACCTGCTGATGTGGGGATGCAGGGCAGGCGTCACATGCAGCAGGTGCACATGCGTCCCGCCAGCGGCGCCGAGCGTGCGCGCCAGATGTTCGGCGGCGATGCGGGATTCCGGCTGCGCATTGACCGGCAGCAGGATGCCGCCGATCGCTGTCGGCGTGCGCTCGTCTTGTCCGGTAAGCGCGACCTGCGCGGCCACCGGCGCGTTGGTGGCAAGAGAAGCCATGTCGTTGCTCCTTTTAGGTTTGGTGTTGAGGAGGTGCCCGATGCCGATCACCCCTGCGACGAGGAGGACATAGGCGCCCCATGCGTAGTCCTTGACCGTTTAGGCTTGATGTTGAGGAGGTACCCGATGCCGATCACCCCGCCAACGACGAGGACATACGCGACCCATGCATAGTCCTTGACCGGCTCGACATAGGGCTTGATGAAGGGCTCGCCCAGCATCATCTTCACCGCGGTCCACGCCAATACCGCCGCGCCGAGGTACATGATGACCGGAAATTTCTCGACCCATTTGAGGATCAGGGTGCTGCCCCAAACGACGATGGGAATGCTGATCAGGAGACCCAGGACAACAAGCAGGAAGCTGCCGTGCGCGGCGCCGGCGACAGCCAGCACGTTATCGAGCCCCATGACCGCGTCGGCGATCACGATGGTCTTCATCGCGCCCCAGAAGTCGGTCGCACCCTGATGTTCGCCATCGCCGCCCTCCGAAGCGGGCTTGAGCAGTTTGACCGCGATCCAGATCAGGAGCGCTCCGCCAACCAGGAGAAGGCCGGGAATCTTGAGCAGCCACACGACAATCACGGTCATGGCGGAGCGCACGGCTATGGCGCCGACCGTGCCCCAGATGATCGCTTTTTTCTGCAGGTGCTTGGGAAGATTGCGCGCTGCCAGGGCAATGACGATGGCGTTATCGCCCGCGAGGACCAGGTCGATCAGGATGATCGCTCCCAGGGCCGCCAAAAACTGCATTGAGAAAATATCCACGTCAACCCCGATACGCACCCTGTTGCAAGGGAACCCACGAACGAGTCGAACGGATCAGGGAGGGCGCATATCCCTTGCCGACCGACAGGCCGCCAAGGTCTTGCCCGCAGGTTGCAAACCTGCCAGACGATCCGGAACACCGCTTTGGGTGGACGTATTGACGGACCGACCGCCGCATTGGAAATCCCCTTCCAAGCGCGGGCTACTCCCCTTGACACACTCCGGCGATTGCGGAGGTGTTAAGTCATGAATAGATAATAATCAACGATTTACGCTACGTCAATAACTAGTTCCTAATGATTAACCCTAATGCCTGCGCCGCGGCCGCTTCCTAAGCGCGCGGACGCAGGCGCCCCGCCGCAGGGGTTGCGAGGGGAATCTGCTCGAGCTTGGCTGTTTCTGCGATCACGTGGTCGAAGAACGCCTGCGCCACCGCGGACAGCCGACGCCCCCGCGGATGGACGATGAACCAGTCGTCGGCCAGGGGAAACCCGCCGACGTCCAGTATTGCCAGGCCGTCGAACTGCGGATCCACGTCGAGCGCATGGCGCGAAAGCACCGAAATTCCCAGGCCGGCCGCCACCGCATGCTTGATCGCCTCGTTGCTGCCCAGTTCCATCCGCACCCGTGGAACGAATCCGGTCTCCGCAAAGAAGGCCTCGGTGCGGATGCGGGTTCCCGAGCCTTTCTCGCGCATGATGAAACGCTCCTCGCGCATGCGTTTGAGGCTGACGGCCTTGCGACCCGCGAGGGCATGCGTGGCATGCGCGACCACCACCAGGGCGTTGTCGCGGAAGGGCGTTTGCTCCACGTCGACATCCTCGGGGGGCAGCATCATGATGCAGAGGTCATCGAGGTTGCGCCGCAGGCGTTCGACCAGGGCCTCGCGGTTGGCGATCTCAAGGCGGATTTCGACGTCTGGATACCTGTCGCAAAACGGCCCGAGCAGCGTCGGCACGAAATACTTGGCGGTGGTCACGCAGGCGATGCGCAGCAGGCCGCGCTTCAAGCCGCGCATGTCGGCGATGGTCATCTCGAACCGTGACCACGACTCGAATACCGCGCGCGAGGCCGCCAGCAGTTCGCGGCCGGCGTCGGTCAGGCTGATGGTCTTGCCGATCTGTTCGAACAAGGGCATGCCCACTTCTTCGGCCAGCTGGCGCATCTGCGCCGATACGGTCGGCTGCGACAGGGAAAGCTCTTCAGCGGCGCGCGTGAATGAAAGGCGCTGCGCGACGCAGACGAATACTTCAAGCTGGTGAAAGGTGACTTTCATGGAAAAGACGCTATGAACCCGGTCCGAACATTGACATCTTCCTCTCGAGCCTAACCGCGCAACCCCGTGCGCCCCCCGCCACGCGGCCCGGCGGTCAAGACCGGCCGGCCGACGCCGCGGAGGATTTCATGAGATAGATGGTGCCTATGGTCGCAAGCCATGCGACGCATGCACCATAGAACACTCCGACGCCGTTGCCGTGGTCGAGGAGATAACCGAACAGCAAGGGCGCGCAGGCCGATCCGGCGTCCAGTCCCGAATACACGAACCCATACACCTTGCCGGTGCTGCCCTTGGGAGCCGCGGCGCGCACGATCAGGTCGCGCGAAGGATTGGTGAGACCGGAGAAAAAGCCAGCGGCGGATAGACAAAACAAAACACCCCAGGGCACCAGCCCGGGTACCGTGGTGAGCGCCAGCGTGCCGGCGGCCGCGGCCATGCCGGCCGCGGCCACATGCTCGTGCCGTGACGTGTGCGCCGCCACCACCCCCCCCGCCAGCACGCCAGCGCCGCTGGCCACGAGGAATGTCGTCAGGGCGACCGCCGCAAGCTCCGGTGACAGATGCATGCTCTGGTTCAGCGTCGGGATGCCGAAGGTCTGGATACCGATCAGCCCGGCGGCAAGCAACAGGAAGAACAAGAAGCACATCAGAATCGGCAGAGACAGGAGGACGGCCGCAGCGGCCGCGGGCTCGGCGGCGCGCTCGCCCGGCGTGGCGGGCTCCGGCAGCGGCTCGAACAAGTCGCGACGCACATGCACCAGCGCGAGGATCGCCAGGCCGATGGCGGCAGCGCCCAGCAGGGCCCCGCGCCAGCCGCCGAACCAGATGGAGAATGCGGTCATCAGGGGCGGCGCCAGCGCCCAGCCGATGTTGCCGGTGATGCCATGGACGCTGAAGGCGGGACCGAGGCGCTTGGGCGTCACGCTGGCATTGAGAATGCCGTAGTCGGCGGGATGGAACATGCTGTTGCCGATGCCGGCGACGACCATGCAACCAAGTAGCACCGCGAAATTGGGCGCGACCGCCATCAGGCCGACCGCGCCGGAGAAAAGCCCGAGACCGGCGTACAGCATGCGCCGCGCGCCGAACCGGTCCACCGCGAATCCGGCCAGGGTCTGGCAGATGCCGGAGGTGATGAAGAACACTGTGGCGGCCATGCCGAGGGACGTGAACGAGATGTCCCAGTCGCGCCGGATCGCCAGGAAGACCGCCGGCATGGCGAGTTGCAGGAAATGCGAGCAGGCATGCGCCACGCCGATGATGGCCATGACCGACATGTCGCGGCGTGCGCTGCCCAGCGCATGGGTCGTCATCTAGAACGCCCCCAGATTGCGCAGCCCGTCATACAGGAGGCGCGTGCCGGTCAGGAAGATGCAGGTCTGGCCGAAACGGTAGAACTGCTCGTTGGTGAACTTTCCCTGCAGCCACATGCCGGTTTTCACTCCGACGGGAATGAGCGGTACGAGCACCAGCGCAGTGGCGAGGTTGACCGCATTGAGTTGGCCCAGCATGGCGTACGGCGGCAGCTTGATGATGTTGAGAAAGGCGAAGAATACGCCGTTGGTCGCGGCGAAGACCGCCCGGTCCATGCGCAGCGGCATCAGGTACACCATCAGGGGCGGTCCGCCCGCATGCGCGATGAAACTCGTGTAGCCGCCCACAGTGCTCCAGAAGTTGCCGCGCACCGCGCTAGGCGCCGACGGTTGGGGAGACACCGGGAGCAGCCAGCGCGACAGCGGATAGATCACCGCGATCAGTCCCACCAGCACGCGCACGACATTGTCGTCGAGCGTGCGGAACGTGGCCCAGCCTATCGCGGTGCCGACGATCCCGCCGGCGGCCATGGTCATGATCACCGGGAAGTTGGCGCGCCGCCAGAACTGGGTCAGGCCGAACAGGTCGGTCAACAGCAGCAGGGGCAGCATCACGCCAACGGCCTGCACCGGCGAGATCACCAGAGACAGCAGGGGCACAGACAGCCCGGAAAATGCCCCGGCGAACCCGCCTTTCGATACGCCGGTGAGCACGACGGCGGGAATCGCGACGGCGTAGAACCAGGGGTTGTCGATGAATTGCAAGTCGGCGACTCTAAAGCGGCGCGCGCATTTTCACGTGGGGAATGCCTACCTCGAGAAACTCCGCACCGGTGGCCACGAAACCATGGCGCGCATAGAAACGCGCCACCCGGGACTGGGCGTTCAATTCGGCGGCCGAGAAGCCTTGTGCACGCGCCTCCCGCATCAGGCACGCCAGAATGAGCCCGCCAACGCCGCCGCGCCGCGCCGGCGCCATGACGGCCATGCGGCCGATATGTGCCGTACGGCCGGGATCCGGATCGAAGGCGGCCGGCAGAAGACGTCCGGTACCGACAACGGCGCCGTCGTCCGCGACGGCGATCGCGTGCACGCAAAGTGCATCCCAGCGGTCCCACTCCTCGTCAGGCGCGATGGCCTGCTCGCTGATGAACACCGCCTCGCGCACCGGGCGCGCCCTCGCGCCCACAGCGTCCCAGGAGCCGAGAATCACCTGCGGCACGGGCCGGGCTTGTAGAGGTGGAGTCACCGTCAAATTATAATCGCCGCTCACCCAAACGCGCTCCGGACTCCGCTTGGCCTTCGCCCTGCACAACCGCTGGACCGATGCGGCAACCGGCAGCACCGATGCGCTCGGCGAGGCCGTGCGCGCAGCCCGGCTGATAGGCGCCGAACCGGAACTGGTCCTCCATGGCGGTGGCAACACCTCGGTCAAGGTCTTCGAAGCCGGCCGCGCCGTCATGTACGTCAAGGGCAGCGGCGCCGACCTCGCCCAGGTCAGCGCGCGGGACTACACCCCGCTGGCCCTGCGGCCGGTTCAGGCGCTGCTTGCCGCCGACCTTCCCGACAACCGGGCCATGTATGCCGCGCTCGCGCCTCACGTGTTGCGCAGCGACGCGCCGCGGCCCTCCATCGAAACCCTGATGCATGCGGGCACGCAAGCCACCCATGTGATCCACACCCACGCCGCGGCGGTGCTCGCGGTGACCAACACCCGCGACGCCGCCCACCACTTGCGCGCGGCGTTCGGCCCGGCGGTGCCGGTCGCGCCCTACCGGCACTCGGGTCTCGAGCTGGCGCGCGCCTGCGTCGCCGCCTGGCGGCCGGCCGCATGCCCGGCGCCGTGCGCCATGGTACTCGCCCACCACGGCGCCCTGACATGGGGCGCCAGCGCGCGCGAAGCGCATGACGCCATGCTCGACCTGGCAAACCGCGCGGAGGCCTACCTGGCGCGCATGGGTGCGCCGCATGTCGGTGACCCGTCCGGCGCTCACCCGCACGGCAGCGCACCGCAGGGGCTGGACGAGCTGATCGCCGTCGCACGATTGCGCCGCCGCGCGTCCCGGCTCGCCGGGCGCAAGCTGATCGCCACGCGCCGCCGCGGCGGATTCATCGGCGGGTTCACCAGGCGCGCGGACCTGGGAGACCTTACCCGTCATGGCCCCTCGACGCCCGGCCACGCGATCTGGACCAAGCGGGTGCCCCTCATCGGGCGCGATGCCGACACGTTCGCCGCGCGCTACCGCGACTATCTCGCAGGGGCCTTTCTCGCAGGGGAGACGGCAGTCGACTGCGCGCCGCGCGTGGCGCTCGACCCGCAACTGGGCATGATCGCCATGGGCGTCACCAAGGCCTACGCCGACATCGCCGCGCAGGTCTTCATGCACGATGCGGCCATCATGTCGCGCGCGGCGGCGCTGGGCGGGTACGCCACCATCGCTCCGGACTTGATGCGCGCCGCCGAGCTGGAATATGCCGGTTTCGAGGCGCGCGCGGCGGCCGAACTGCCGCGCGCCGGCGAAGTGCATGCCGTCGAACATCCCGGCCACGGGCTGGATGCGGTCGAGCGGCTTCTCGGGGCTGGGGCCGCAGTGGTGGGAATCACGCATGACCCCGCCGGCGCGCGGCTGATCGATCATCCGGCCTATCTCTGCGTGAAAGCCGATGCGGATGGCGACCATGCCCGGGGCGCCATCGTCGATGCCTTCGGCGGCGTCGACCATATCGTCGCCGGCAGCCGCTGGCAGACGCTTCTCATGCCGCTCCTGGAAGCACCCCATGCCTGAAACCTCAGCCCTGCGCTGGACCGGCGGCGATACGCCGGTGCTCGAACTCATCGACCAGCGCATCCTGCCGCGCCGTGTGCACTGGCGGCGCTATCCGGCGCGCGCTGGCGCTGCCGGCGTCGCCGAGGCGATCCGCAGCATGGTGGTGCGTGGCGCACCTGCCATCGGCATCGCCGCCGCCTACGGCCTGGCCCTCGAGGCGGCGCGCCACAGGCGGCTCGGCGCCGCCGCGGCGCGCGCGCGGCTCCTCGCGGCCCTGCCGGTGCTGGCCGCCAGCCGGCCGACGGCGGTGAATCTGTTCTGGGCCATCGACCGCATGCGAGCCCTCATCGAAGCCGAGCCGCACAGCGGCGCGGCGCTCTACCAGGCCACCGCGCGCGAGGCATGCCGCATGCATGCCGAGGACGTCGCCGCAAACCGCGCCATGGGCCGGCTCGGCGCGGCACTCCTGCCCGACGGTGCGCGCGTGCTCACGCATTGCAACGCGGGCGCGCTGGCAACCGCCGGCCACGGCACGGCGCTCGGCGTGATTCGCGCCGGGCGGCGCAGGATCAGCCATGTATGGGTGGACGAGACCCGGCCTTTCCTGCAGGGTGCGCGCCTGACCGCCTGGGAGCTCATGCAGGAACGCATTCCCTGCACCCTGATCACCGACAGCATGGCGGCGCACTTCATGCAGCGCGGCGAGGTCGATGCGGTCGTTGTCGGCACCGATCGCGTCGCCGCCAACGGCGATGTGGCGAACAAGATAGGCACCTACGGCCTGGGCGTGCTGGCGCGCGCCCACCGCATACCGCTCTATGTGGTCTGCCCGGTTTCGACCATCGACATGGCTACGCGGCGCGGCGCGGACATCACGATCGAGGAACGACCGGCCCGCGAGGTCACCGGCTTCGGCGGATTGCAGTGGTCGCCGCCCGGGATGCGCGCGGCGCATCCGGCATTCGATGTGACGCCCGCGGCCTTGGTGAGCGCGCTCATCACCGAGCGCGGCGTGGTCATTCGGCCGAACCGGGCCCGCATCAAGGCGCTGATGGCATCATGAGGTGGGCGCTGCGCGGCGGCCTGGGCGCGCTGCTTTGCGCGCTGCTGGCACACCCGGCGCCGGCGCAAGCGGCAAGCTTCGACTGCCAGCGCGCGCGCAGCAAGCTCAATCGCCTGATCTGTTCGGATGCGGAACTCTCGCGCCTTGACGAACTGGTCTGGAACGCCTACGGGGAGCGCATACGCTCCCTGACGAGCCTGCAATACACCCATGTCCGCGCGCGCCACATCCAGTGGCGCCGCTCGCGCGGGCTCTATGAGGCCACCGTCGAAGCGATCAAGCACGAGTACCACGCCCATCTCGCCTGGCTGACCCATCCCCTGCTCTGGCTGGACGGCCGCTACCAGCGCACCGGGCCGGGCGAGAGCACGGCCCATGTCGAGGCCGACATCGATACACGCAGGCCGGACCTGGTTGAACTGCGCGGCCTGGTGCTGCTCGCGCCCGCGCTGCCCTGGCACGGCACCGGCTACCGGGCTTTCGCATCTCCCGGCGAAGCCGGGGGCTCGCGGGTCGTCCTGCAGATACAGCCCGCCTTGGCGGGAAGCGATACGCGGCTCGCGGACGACTGCAGGTTCGAGCTCGCCTTCGCCGGCGACACTGCCGAGCTCGTGGCCGCACCGGCCTGCGGCCGGGCCTTCGACGGCACGTACGTCCGGGTAGCCAGGGACTAGGCGCCCCCGCGCGGCATCCGCCCCCTCAGTGGCTGCCCGGATCGGGGCCCTGCATCAGCGCATGCCATCCCGCCGTGCCGAGCCTGCGCAGCGTACGCATGTTGGTCTCATAGATGCCCTCGGCGTCCGGAAACGCCTCGACGGCCCGGTCGATGCTGTCCTCGCGCAGCAGGTGCAGGGTCGGATAAGGCGAGCGGTTGGTGAAGTTGGTGACGTCGTCAGGGGCGGTGCCGGCAAACTGGTAGTCCGGGTGGAAACTGGCGACCTGCAGCACGCCCTCGAGGCCGAGCGCCTCCACCACCGCGTCGGCCAGGTCGAGAAACGCGTTGTAGTCGAGGAAATCCTGCAGCGCCAGCGGGTGGATCAGCAGGGTGGTGTCGCACGTCCGCGGATCGGCGTCCGCAAGGAATTGGAGTTCGCGCCCCAGGTCGGCAAGCAGTTCCTCCTCGCTTTGCGCGCCGCTCACGGCGTAGCGGATCTGCTCCTTCACATGCACGCCCTTGGCGAACGGGCACAGGTTGAGCCCGATCACCGCCCGCTCCAGCCAGCGCCGCGTGGCGGCCACCACCGCGTCGGCGTCGAGCCCGGGACGGGGTGGCGCGCTCACTCCGACACCTTGCCGCGCAAGGCCTTGATCTGGCCGCGCTTGACCTTGGATTCGACGCGCCGCACCTGGGAGGCGCGGGTCGCCCGGGTGGCCCGGCGCGCGCGCGGGGGCACGGCCACCGACTGCACCAGTTCATGCAATCGCCCGATCGCCTCCTGGCGGTTCTTTTCCAGGCTGCGCGCGGTCTGCGCCTTGATGACCACCACGCCGTCGTCGGTGATGCGCTGGTCGGAGACCGCCAGCAGGCGCGCCTTCACGTCGTCGGGCAGGGAGGAGGCGCGGATGTCGAAACGCAGGTGCACGGCGTTGGACACCTTGTTGATGTTCTGCCCGCCGGCGCCGGTGGCGCGAATCGCGCTGATCTCGAGCTCCGACTCCGGAATCAGGAGCGTGCGTTCCCCCACAACATGCCCGCCCGCGGCTAGTGCGCCGCGAGCCGCCCCCACAGGTCATGCGTGTCGCTGCCGGTGACGCGCACGTTGACGAATTCGCCCACCTTGAGCTTGGCCTGGTCGGCGCGCCGCTCGGGCCACTCGATGAAAACGCTGCCGTCGATCTCCGGGGCGTCCGCGCTGGAGCGCCCGACGGCGCCGTCCTGATTGACCGTGTCGATCAGCACCTTGACCGTCTTGCCGACCCTGCGCGCCAGGCGCTTTTTCGACACCCGCTCCTGCACCTTCATGAATTCGGCGCGGCGCGCCTCCCGCTCGGCCTGGGGCAAGGGGTCGGGCAGGTCATTGGCCGCGGCACCCTGCACCGGCGAATAGGCGAAGCATCCCGCGCGGTCGACCTGCGCGGCCTCGACGAACGCCAGCAATTCGTTGAACTCCGCCTCCGTCTCGCCCGGAAATCCCGCGATGAAGGTGGAACGGATGGTCAGCTCGGGGCAGGCGCTGCGCCACGCCTCGATGCGCTCGAGATTGCGCTCGCCCGACGCCGGGCGCTGCATCAGCTTGAGGATGCGCGGGCTGGCGTGCTGGAACGGCACGTCGATGTAGGGCAGTATCCTGCCCTCGGCCATCAGGGGTATGACCGCGTCGACGCTGGGGTAAGGGTATACGTAATGCAGGCGCGTCCACACGCCCATCTCGCCGAGCGCGACCGCCAGGTCCTGCATGCGCGTCTTGACCGGCCGTCCGTTCCAGAAGCCGGTGCGGTATTTCACATCGACCCCATAGGCGGAGGTGTCCTGCGAGATCACCAGGATTTCGCGCACGCCCGCCTTGACGAGGTTTTCGGCCTCGCGCAGCACCTGCCCGATGTCGCGGCTGACCAGGTCGCCGCGCATGGAGGGGATGATGCAGAAGGTGCAGCGATGGTTGCAGCCCTCCGAAATCTTCAGGTAGGCGTAGTGCCTCGGCGTAAGCTTCACCCCCTGCGGCGGCACCAAGTCGGCGAAGGGGTCATGCGGGCGCGGCAGATGCCGGTGCACCGCGCTCATGACCTCCTGCATCGCATGCGGACCGGTCACGGCCAGCACGCTCGGATGGGTCTTCTGCACCACGTCGCCCTTGGCACCCAGGCAGCCGGTAACGATGACCTTGCCGTTTTCAGCGAGGGCCTCGCCGATCGCGTCGAGCGATTCCTGCACCGCCGAGTCGATGAAACCGCAGGTATTGACGACCACCAGGTCGGCGCCCTCATAGGAGGGCGAAACGCCATAGCCCTCGGCACGCAGTTGCGTGAGGATCTGCTCGGAGTCGACCAGCGCCTTGGGGCAGCCGAGCGAGACGAACCCGACTTTCGGTGCCGCGGACTGCTCCCTGGTTTCAACGCTCATGTCTGGTTCGCCTGAGTTGAAGCGCCGGTGCGCAAATGCAAAGAGCGCCGCGAGGCGCTCTCGACGCGAACCCCGCGGTGCCGCCTACTTCTTGCCGCCTTCGCCGGGGAAGGGGAACCCGTTGAACACGGTCTTGGCCTGATTCTGGAACTGGTCCTGCATCTGCAGGAACATGTTCTTGCTCTGCTCGATGTAGTTGCTCATCATGCCCTGCATCATCGGGCCCTGGAAGTTCATGAACTGCGCCCAGGCGTCCGGATTGGGGCCGCCCGGGGCGCCCTGCTTGCCGTTGGACGCGAACAGCGCCTTCGACTGCTCGGCCATGTTCTCCTGTATGTCCAGGAAGGCCTGGATGTTCTTTTCCAGATACATGCCCATCATGCCCTGCATGGCATGCCCATAGAAGCGGATGATGTTCGAGAGCACCGGCGCGGAAAACATCGGCTTGCCGCCCGCCTCCTCGTCCAGGATGATCTGCATCAGGATCGCGCGCGTGAGGTCGTCCGAGGTTTTGGCATCGACGACCTTGAATTCCTCCTGGTCGAGCACGAGTTGCTTGACATCCGTGATGGTGATGTAGGTGCTGGTCTGGGTGTCGTAGAGGCGGCGGTTCGGGTACTTTTTGATGATGCGAATCTCGGCCATGGCGGTTTACCTCGTGGACGACGACGTCCCACATCTGCGGGAAGGTCGGAAGGGATCGGGCGGCGGTGCACCGGGTGCGGCTTGCCTGACGGGATGGCGCACTGCACAAAAGAGATCGGATTCTACACGCTTCGGAATGGCGGGCCGCGCCCCGGACAGCACAAGGTGACCCGCGCCGGCGGGCGCGGGCGCGTCCCGCCCGGCGCGGCGGCACCCCAGGCTGCGGGCGATCAGCCCATATGCAGGCCGCCATTGAGCGAAAAGTCCGCCCCGGTGGCATAGCCGCCTTCGTCGGAGGCGATCCATGCCACGATGGACGCGATCTCCTCGGGATGACCGAGGCGCTTGATCGGAATGGTGGAGACGATCTTCTCGAGCACATCCGGCCGGATCGCACGCACCATGTCGGTTCCGACATAGCCGGGCGACACCGTGTTGACCGTGACGTTCTTGCTTGCCAGCTCCTGCGCCAGCGCCATGGTGAAGCCGTGAATGGCGGCTTTGGCGGTGGAATAGTTGGTCTGCCCGAACTGGCCCTTCTGGCCGTTGACCGACGAGATGTTGATGATGCGGCCGAAGCCACGGTCGCACATATCGTCGACCACCTGCTTGGTCACGTTGAACAGCGAATTCAGGTTGGTATCCATCACCGCATCCCAGTCGGCCTTGCTCATCTTGCGGAACGAGCCGTCGCGGGTGATGCCGGCGTTGTTCACCAGCACATCGATGGGTCCGTGCTCGGCCTTGGTTTTCTTGAAGGCCTCCAGCGTTGACTCCCAGTCCGCGACGTTGCCGACCGAGGCGTGGAAGGTGAAACCGAGCCCCTTCTGCTCGCCGATCCACTTGTTGTAATCGCGGCTCGGGCCGCAGCCTGCGATCACGGTGAAGCCGTCCTTGTGCAGGCGCTGGCAGATCGAGGTTCCGATGCCGCCCATGCCTCCGGTGACGTATGCGACTTTGGCCATGCTGTTTCTCCTTCGGTTGTGGTTTCGATGATGTGCACTGCGGACTAGATGCGTACTTTGACATACTCGCCCGGCGCCACCGCCAGCGGCGGAAACTTCGCGTTGCCGGGCTGCTCGGGAGCGGTCACCTTGCGTCCGGCATGGCCACCCAGCCAGCCGCTCCAGTCACTCCACCAGCTGCCGGGGGTCTCGGTGGCGGTGGCCAGCCATGCATCGGCATCGACAGCGCGTGCGCGCGCAGGCCAGGCGGCATGCCAGAAACTGCGCCGCCTCCTGGCCGGCGGATTGACGATCCCGGCGACATGGCCCGAGGCGCCCAGCACGAAGCGCTTCTTGCCCGACAGGAGCCGCGTGGACGCAAACGCGGAACGCCAGGGGACGATGTGATCCTCGCGCGTGGCGACGATGTAGGACGGTACGTCGACAGCGGCGAGATCGACCGCCTCGCCCAGCGAGCGGACGCCGCCGGGTTCACGCAACCTGTTTTCCAGGTACATGTTGCGCAGGTACCAGCAGTACATCGGGCCCGGCAGATTGGTGCTGTCGGCATTCCAGTAGAGCAGATCGAAGGCCGGCGGCTTCTCGCCCTTGAGATAGCCGTTGCTCACGTAATTCCATACCAGGTCGCGCGGCCGCAGCGCCGAAAATGCGCCGGCGAGCTCGGCGCCGGGCAGGATTCCGCCGCGTGCGAGCGCGGCCTCCCGATACGCCACGGTCGCAGGATCGACGAACACCCCCAACGGGCCGGCGTCGGAGAAGTCCAGCAGCGTCGCCAGCAGGGTGAGGCTGGCTACCGGACGCTCTCCGCGCGCA
>Ga0209985_10001345_pt1 | contig 24285 bp, 21 predicted proteins | sample NOAtaG_FD_187305 | JGI IMG/M metagenome (GOLD analysis project Ga0209985, IMG submission 187305) | Freshwater lake microbial communities from Lake Erie, under a cyanobacterial bloom - NOAA_Erie_Diel6S_1000h metaG (SPAdes) (version 2) | ecosystem: Environmental > Aquatic > Freshwater > Lake ...
CTTCGCGGCGATCGCCTCTGTTTCCGGGACCATCAACAACGGCGCGGTGGGTGACTGTGCTCCCCAGCACACGCCGAGCGTACTGCAGATCCACGGCACCTCCGACTTCATCGTCAGCTACAACGGCAGCATCTTCAGCGGGCTGGGCGTGCAGGACGTGCTCGACCTCTGGACCGCCAACCTGTCCTGCTCCACCACCCCGACCATCACACCCTTCAATGCCACCGTGGAGCAGCAGGTCTATGGCTCCTGCGTGGGCAGCGCCAGCGTGGTGCATTACAAGATCGATGGCGGTGGACACACCTGGCCCACCGGCGCGAACTTCGACGCCACCAGCATCATCTGGGACTTCTTCCAGGGCTTCACCTGCGGGGACATTAGCACCCAGGTGGTCGATCGGCTTGTGCAGCCGCTCTCCGCATGGCCCAACCCGGCGCTGGATGCGGTTGCGCTTGAGGGCATTGATGGGCCCGCACCCTTCGTGCTGGTGGATGCCATGGGGCGGAACGTGCGCACAGGCCGCACCTCCGGTGGCCGCACCGTCATCGCGCTCAACGGGCTCGGCACCGGCACCTACCTCCTGCGTTTGATGGACGGCAGCGGGCGCAGTGTGCGCGTGGTGAAAGAGTAGGCGGCAAGCGCACCATGTCACTGCTGCATCATTCCACCAGGCGGTGCGCGTTGCTCATCGCATCCGGGGGGGTCGCAGCAGGCCTATGGGCGCAGGCACCTGGCGCCTCATCATCCGCCGGGGACTTCACCGACAGGCTGGGCGACCACAGCATCCACATCCGGTCCCTGCCCTTCCGGTTCACGTTGCGCGATGAGCGCCGCGACCTCGTGCTGCTGCAGACCAAAGGCGGCATCACGCTCACCCACCGCACCGGCACGGGGATGAAGTACCGGAAGCCCTACACGGTGTTCCAGCCGGGAGATGTGGTCTTCGACGTGGAGTTGGACCGCATCACCGGCATCGAGCGCGGCGACAGCCTCACCACCTTCCACCTGGGGAATGCCGGCAGTGCGCACATCGCCTCACTGGCCTACCGGACCTTCCCGGACGGGCGCGTATCGCTGGCCGTGCAGGAGCTGCGGCCGCCGCCTGCGGATGGTGATCGCATCTGCCAGGTGTCCATCCGCTTCGCATCGGACAGCACGGACAGCTACCTGGGCATGGGCATGCGCTTCAACGCCACGGACCACCGCGGCACCATCGTCACCAACTGGGCGCAGGAGGTGGGTCCGAACCTGCCCAAGGTGGTGCGCAACGGCGGGGAACAGGGACGGGACATCACCTATGCCCCCGCCCCCTTCTTCCTCAACCTGAAAGGCTACGGCCTGCTGCTCGGTGGCACCAGCTACAGCGTGTTCGACCTGGGCAGGACCGACCGCACCACCATGGCGGTGACCAACCACGCCGATCAGCTGCAGTTGATGGTATACCTCTCGGGCTCCCCGCTGGACATCGTGAGCGCGTACTTCCGGAGCAACGGCGCATACACGCTGCCCAGGCCGTGGGTGTTCGGCGTGTGGACGGCCGCGGGCAGCGACTGGCAGTCCAAGCAGAAGGGACAGGATCTGAACGAATCCGTGCTGCGCACCTGCCGCAGCAACGGTATCCCGATGAGCGCGATCTGGGCGGAGGACTGGTATTTCGACTTCTTCAGCCTGAGCCCCATCGCGGACTGGCGGGTGAACCCCAAATACTACCCGGACTACGGGCGGATGATCGACGAGCAGCACCGGTCCGGCGTGAAGCACATGGGCTACTTCCTGCCCAGCGTAGCCCGGAACAAGCTCTTCAAGCGCAACCCGGCCTTCACCGAGGGCGACCGGCGCAAGCTGTTCATCATGAACGGCAAGGGACGGACCGACGTGTTCAAGTTCTTCGTGTGGCCATCGGCGCAGTTCGACTGGACGGACACCGCGGCGGTGAACTGGTTCCACCATGAATACTACGACCATGCGGCGCGCTTCGGCGTGGACGGATGGCTGAACGACTTCGGGGAATACACCTCCTACGGGTCGCGGTCGGACAACGGCGAATGGGGCACCACCATGCACAACCAGTACCCGCTGCTGTGGGCCAGGACGGCGAACGATTTCTTCCGCAAGGCACGCCCGGACGGCGACCACTGCGTGTTCTCGCGCAGCGGCTGGCCCGGCCTCCACCAGTACAACGCATTCCTCTTCACCGGCGACCGCAATGCCACGTACGAGCCGTTCTCCGGCCTGGGCGGCAGCATCACGGGCGTGCTCAACGCATGCCTTTCGGTGCATCCGAACACCACCATGGACATCGGGGCCTACAACTGCAAGGGCGGTCCGCCCATGGGCAAGCTGATGATGTTCCGGTGGATCGAGATGGGTGCACTGATGCCCGTGATGCGCCTGCACCGCGGCGTGCAGTTCTGCGACCATTGGCGCTTCGATGAGGACGGTGAGACCCTGCTTCAATGGAAGAAATACGCCACCCTGCACGCGCGGTTGTTCCCCTATATCTACACGCTTGCCCGCCAGGCGGCCGATCTTGGCAGGCCCTTGGTGCGCCACCTCGCCCTCCACCATCCCGATGACCCCGAAAGCCTCCGGCAGGATCGGGAATTCCTGCTCGGCGACCGCATCCTGTCATGCCCGGTGACCGAGGAGAAGGCCGATGTGGGGCGCACGGACATGTCGCAGGCCCGCACCACATGGCGTGTTTACCTGCCACCCGGCAACTGGTACCACCACTGGAGCGGAACGAAGTACGCAGGTGGCGCCTACCACGAGGTACCCGCACCGCCTGGCTCACTTCCCCTCTTCATGCGGGAGGGCTTGATCATCCCCACTTTCGACCGGGAGGTGGACACCTTCGTGGAAGGCGTGGAGGATCCGGCGATCAAGGACATGGAGCACGTGAACGCATCCATGGAGATCCGCTTCCACGGCTATGGCGAGGACAGCTTCACCCTGTGGGATGGAACCACGATACGCTGCTCGCGCGCGCCCGGCGAAGCGGGCACCTATGCCGTGGAGAACGGCCACGGCCGCAGTTACACCTGCGTGTTCGTGGACTGACGCACCGGCCGGCTGATCGTCATTGCCTCAGCTGCCGCTGCCGTACAGCAGGTTCACTGTGATGGTGAACGCATCATGGATGAACCAGTCCTTCTCCGAGCCCACCTGCCCCTGCGAGCCGTAAACGATGCCATAGGCGGTGCGGTCGATCTCCAGCGTGGCCTGCAATGAGCCACCATCCGCAGCGGGCTTGGCTGTGAACGATACGGGGCGTGTCACCGCCTTGATCGTCAGGTCGCCGGAGACCAAATAGGTGCCGTCCGCTGCACGCTCCACCTTGGTGGACACGAAACGCGCCGTGGGGTACCTGTCCACCTCGAAGAAATCGGCGTTCGCGATGTGGTCCACGAAATCCCGCTTTCCCTCCGGATCGGTGATGTCCTCCACGGTGATGCTCCGCATGTCGGCCAACACCCGGATGGCGCGGACCGTACCGTCCTGAACCTCCACAACGGCGGAATCCAGTTGGATCTTCCCGCGGTGCGCATCATCGATGCTCTTGCCCACCCAGCCGATCTCGCTGCGGGCCACATCCACAGGTGGCATCACCACGCGGTATTTGTTGTAGAGGAACCAGCCTGTAGCGGCGGCGATCAACGCCAGGGCCGCGATCATCAGTTTCTTCATGCTGCGGAGGAGTTTGTGACAAAACTAACGGGCGGCATACCTGCGTTGCTGTTAACGAATGTTGATCCCGGCAAAAACCTTCGGACAGGGCAGACCGTGGATACAGGGACCTTGTTCCAGGTATCGTACGCTCCGGCCAACTGCGCGCGCTTTCTTGGAACGCTCGTCATGGCCGGATGCCGCTGGTCATTTCCGGGAACGCGGGGTGCGGTGCACGGGCTAGGTTAGGGCCAAGCCACCTCCACCCCGACCATGCAGCGCATCATCAACTCCCTCACCCGCATCAAGCAGATCGAACTGCTCCAGCTCTTCACCGTGTACGTGCGCTACCTGCTGGGCTGCGCCTTCATCGTGGCGGCCTTCGCCATGGGCAAGGTGAACCAGTTCATCGACCTGGGACCGGATACGATGACCGCGCTGGACAATCCCATTGGCCTGGCGTTCTCCAGCTTCATCCATTCAACCGTGTATTGGGGCTTCATCGGCTGGTCGCAGATCATCGGTGGTGCCCTGCTCGTCACCCAGCGCTTCGCACGCGCCGGCGTGCTCATCTACCTGGTCATCATCCTCAACATCTTCATCATCACCCAGACCTATGGCTTCGAGGGCACCAACGTGATCGCCGGGCTCATGCTGCTGGCCGCCATCTACCTGGCCGTGTGGGAAGGCGATGTGCTGCAATACCTCTTCTTCCGGCCGCAAGAAGGCAAGCTGCCCGGACCTTGCCCTGCGGTGGAACGGCTGGGCCTGTGGTCCATCACCGGGATGGTGATGGTGCTCACCCTGCTGGGACTGGGGCTCACGCCATATCGGGCGAACCCCTTACTGGGCTGCTCGCTCGCCCTGCTGACAGGCATGGTGGCCTTTGTGGTCTATCTGGCGAGATACCGGCGCAGCAGCGTTCGGCCTGCGGTGGCTTGAGCTCGTTGGCCAGGCGGGCCGATGATACTCAGTGCTGCGCGATGAAATCGTTGAACGCCTGCATCGCCACCGCACTGTTGAAGAGCGCCTGGTGCCCCAGCCCCGGCAGTTCCAGGAAGGTATTCACCTGGCAGTCCGTGCAGGCCTCCAGCTGCTGGCGGAAGGTGGACCAGGAATACATCTGGATCGGCGAGTCATCCAGCCCCTGCACGAAGAGGATATCGGAAAGGTGGCCACCGGTGAAGCTCAGCAAGGAGCGCTGCATGTAGGCCTCCGGCGCGTCCTGCGTTGAGCCATAGGTCTCGTACAGCAGCGTGCACACCGCGCCTGGCGCCAGCTGCCCATCCTCCTCCAGCCCGCATCGGAACACCAGGTTAAGCGGCCCAGGCGCGTTGGCGATCACGCCGTTGGTGGGGTGCATGGTGTTGAGGCGCGTGACGATGTACCCGCCCTGCGAATGCCCGGCCAGGAACACCTTGTTCACCGTAATGTCGAGTTCCTGCTCCGCATGGTCGCGCACCCACAGCAGGGCGGCCTCCGCATGGCTGATGTTGTCTCCGAGCAGAAGCCCCTCCTCCGGGTAGGCCACGCTCACGAGCAGCATGTCCTCGCGATCGAGTATCGCGTCGAATGCTTCCAGCGTGTTCTGCGCCGCACCCAGCACCAGGCTGTCGTAGCCTACAGTTCCATGGTAGAGCAGCAGCACATCAAGCGTGTCGCCGGCCGGCTTGTCGATGATGGCCTCCACGTTGACGCTGTCCGTGCCGATGGTGCGGGTGATGACGTAGGCGCTGTCGCCCATGTTGGTTCCACCATCCGGCAAGGGCGCTGTCGGCGAAGCGGTGTCGGCCTCCTTGCGGCAGGCCGTGAACACGAGAACCAATAACACCAGCAACAGGGCAGCGCGGTTCATGGGTGTGTGGAGATGCATGGGGGCAAAGGTCTGCCGAAGGTGGTACACCTCTTTGGACGCAGGGAGGAGGACAAAGTTCAACCAGGCCTTCAAAAAATGACCCCGATACGCCTTCCGGTTGTTGCTCCGTCGGACGCACCTTCGCAGTGCCCGCATCCAGGACCGCCGTGGAATATCCCGCCCCCCACCCCGCCCTCGCCGCGTGGTTCGCCGCAAAAGGCTGGTCCGCGCAGCCCTTCCAGCGGGACGTGTGGTCGCACATGGCCCAAGGGCGCAGCGGTCTGCTGAACGCGCCCACCGGGACCGGCAAGACCTACGCGGTGTGGGGTGGTGTGGTGAACCACGCGCTGCAGCATCCGTCCAAGGTGCAAGGCCTGAAAGCCATCTGGATCACGCCCCTGCGCGCGCTGGCCGGCGAGATCGCGGAGAGCGCCCAACGGATGTGCGATGGCGTGGGCTTGGACTGGAAGGTGGGTGCACGCACCGGTGACACCAGCACCAAGGAGCGCGCAGCACAGAGGAAGGCGTTGCCACAGCTGCTCGTCACCACGCCTGAGAGCCTGCATGTGCTGCTGGCCACCAAGGGCTACGCAGAGCTGTTCAAGCACCTCGATTGGTTCATCGCCGATGAGTGGCACGAGCTGCTGGGCAGCAAGCGCGGCGTGCAGGTGGAGCTGGCCCTGAGCCGGCTGAAGGCCCTTCGGCCACAGCTGGGCATCTGGGGGATCAGCGCCACGATCGGGAACCTGGATGAGGCGCGGGATGTGCTGATGGGCACGCAAGTGTCAAGTGACAAGCGATCAGCTGATGCGCCTGTGCTCGTGCGATCCACGATCAAGAAGCCCATCGAGGTCCGGAGCATCATCCCCGATCAGGTGGCGCGCTACCCGTGGGCCGGGCATCTGGGCCTGAAGCTGGCCCACCGGTTGCTGCCCATCATCGAACAGTGCACCAGCACACTCATCTTCACCAACACCCGCGCGCAAAGCGAGATCTGGTACCACCACCTGCTGGACATCGCGCCGGAACTGGCGGGCACCATCGCCCTGCACCACGGAAGCCTGGACCGTGACATGCGCGAGTGGGTGGAGAAGGCCTTGGATGAAGGCCGGCTGAAGGCCGTGGTGTGCACCAGCAGCCTCGACCTCGGCGTGGACTTCCGTCCGGTGGAGACCGTGGTGCAGGTGGGCGGACCCAAGGGTGTGGCGCGCTTCGTGCAACGCGCCGGGCGCAGTGGCCACCGCCCGGATGCCGTGAGCCGCATCTGGTTCCTGCCCACGCACGCATTGGAGCTGGTGGAGGCCTCCGCGCTGCGTCAGGCCGCCGAGGAGGGCAGCATTGAGGCGCGCCAGCCGCTCTTCCGCTGCTTCGATGTGCTGGCGCAATACCTGGTGACGCTGGCCGTGAGCGACGGCTTCTCCCCCGCCGCGCTCTACGACGAAGTGCGCTCCACGTGGTGCTTCCAGGACATCACGCTGGAGGAATGGGACTGGCTGCTCACCTTCATCACCACAGGCGGCAAGAGCCTGATTGCGTATGAGGAATTCCGCAAGGCCGTGGTGGACGCCGATGGCATGGTCCGCGTGCACGACCGCCGCATCGCCCTGCGCCACAAGCTGAGCATCGGCACCATCGTGGGCAGCGAGAGCTATGCGGTGAAGCTGATCAGTGGCGGGCGCATCGGCACGGTGGAAGAATGGTTCATCAACCAGCTCAAGCCCGGCGACGTGTTCTGGTTCGCGGGGCGCAGCCTGGAGTTCGTGCGCGTGCAGGGGCTGGTGGCGCAGGTGCGCAAGAGCCGCGAGCAGAAAGGCAAGATCCCCAGCTGGCAGGGCGGCCGTATGCCCCTGAGCAGCTACATGGCCAAGGTGCTGCGCGCGCAGCTCACCGATGCTGGAAGCAACTTGGAGATGGCCGCCGTGCAGCCCATCCTGGAGCGGCAGCGCGAAACAAGCATCGTGCCCACCGAGGACGAGCTGCTCATCGAGCGCTTCGAGAGCCGCGAAGGGCACCACGTGGTGATCTACCCCTTCGAAGGGCGGCTGGTGCACGAGGCCATGGGCTCGCTCCTCGCCTTCCGTATGAGCCTGCTGAAGCCCATCACCTTCAGCATCGCCATGAACGACTACGGCTTCGAGCTGCTCAGCGACCAGCCCATCCCCATCGAGGAGGCGCTGGACAACGACCTGTTCAGTCCGCAGGACCTGCTGAGCGACCTGCAGCGCAGCCTGAACGCCACGGAGATGGCTAAACGGAAGTTCCGCGACATCGCCAGCATCGCCGGGCTGGTGTTCAAGGGCCTGCCCGGCCGACAGCTCAAGGAGCGGCACATGCGCGCCAACAGCGGCCTCTTCTTCGACGTGTTCCGCGAGCACGAGCCCGACCACCTGCTGCTGCGCCAGGCCTACGACGAGGCCTTCGACGTGCAGTTGGAGCTGCCGCGCATGCGCGAGGCCCTGGAGCGGATCCAGCGCCAGCGCATCGTGCTCAAGAATCCCGGCCGCTTCACGCCGTTGGCCTTCCCCATCCTGGTGGACCGCCTGCGGGAGAAGCTCACCAGTGAGCAGTTGGAGGACCAGATCCGGAAGATGACGGAGCGGTTGGAGAAGGCTTAGGTCATCTTGTTCAGCTCCCCAAGGATCGCTGAACCCCGTCCTCGCCGTTCTCCGCTGACCTCGCATCTTCGGGCAGCACCGAACGTCCTGCACATGCGTCCATATTGCACCTCATCAAACCGTTCAGGTCGACCCGGTGGGTCGACGCTACAGTTACTTCGAACACACCTTGTTCCTATCGCCATGGCCGTATGCCTTACAGCGCACGCCCAAGGCCCCGACCTGGTGGGCTACTGGCACAACTGGAACGACGGCAACGCGCCCTACTTGGAACTGAGCCAGGTGGACCCGCGCTACACGGTGATCGAGGTGAGCTTCGCCGTGCCCGCGGTGGGCAGCACCTACGACATGGTGTTCGCGCCGGCCGAGACCGCGCCCGCCACCTTCATCGCTGATGTGGCCGCGCTGCAGGCCCAGGGGAAGAAGGTGCTGATCAGCATTGGCGGGGCCAACGCCACGGTGCACCTGGACAGCGATGCCGAGCGCGACCAGTTCATGAGCAGCATGCTCGGCATCCTCGACACCTACGGCTTCGACGGCATCGACATCGACCTGGAGGGCGCATCGGTGGCCATCAGCGGCGGCACCATCGCCAACCCCACCGATGCCCGGATCATCCGCCTGATCGACGCGGTGAACAGCATCGCCGACCAGTACGAGGCCGCGAACGGTGTGCCCATGATGCTGACCATGGCGCCCGAGACCGCCTACGTGCAGGGCGGCATGAGCGCGTACGGCGGCATCTGGGGCGCGTACCTGCCCATCATCGATGCGCTGCGGAACCGCCTGGACATCCTGCAGGTGCAGCTGTACAACAGCGGCAGCATGTACGGCATCGACGGCGGCATCTACACCCAGGGCACCGCCGACTTCATCGTGAGCCAGACCGAGGCGCTGCTGCAGGGCTTCACCACGGACGGCGGCTACTTCGCGCCGCTGCCGCCGGAGAAGGTGGCCATCGGCCTGCCCGCCTGTCCGCTCGCGGCCGGTGGCGGCTACGTAACGCCCGCCGTGCTGGAGCAGGCCGTGGACTACCTGCGCGGCACGGGACCGCAGCCGGGTGCTGTCCGGCATGATAAAATCCAACGGTACCGGGGTGGTGAGCTCGAACAGGTCATCGAGCTGGCCGTTGGGCTGTATCTGGGCGTGGAGCGTGACACCGTCCAGGGCCGCCAAGAGGACGGCCAGCGCGATGACGCGAAGGGAAATGGCGTTCAGCATGGGAGAGCAACAGCGTTAGGGATCACCGCCGTTCCGAATATAATGGTCGCTGGGAAATGACAATGGGCCGGGCCTCTGCAGCCGGGGCCTCAGACCGTCGGCCGGCTATGGCACAGCTTAAACGATCCAAGCCAGCGGTACTTTGCACGGGCGCTCTCCGGACCTTTCCGCCTATACGACGTGTGGTTCAACGGCTCATCCCCGCAGGGAACTCCAGATCTTGCAATGCATCTTATTTTGTGCTGCTCTATAACCATCAACAAGTTACCGCGTGATGAAGACCGCCTCTCCCCCCACCCGCTCCAACCGAGCGATGGTGCATTCCATCGCCTCCGTCGCTGCTTTGTTATGGCATGCCTTGCTCACTGCCCAGCCCACCGGCTGGAATAATGGCGGAGGCGATCCCGGCCGCACCGGCTTCGTGGACGTGATCGGCCCCACCGAGAACGTGACCCTGTGGCAAGCAACCGCGGCCGGTGGCTTCGGCTCACCGGTTTACATCGAGGGGGACCGCTTCGTTACGATGCGCTTCCTCGGCCTGGCCTTTGCACCGGTGGAATGCCGTAGCCTGGGGACCGGGGCGTTGCTCTGGAGCCGTGAGGTGACCGGCGGCACCGGCAGGTCGCTACCGATCGGCTTCCGCGACGGACAGGTGTATGTGATGCGCCTCACCGAGAGCCTGGAGGATTCGCTCTTCGCGCTCGACGCCTTTACCGGCGACCGCATCTGGGCAGCTGCCACCACCATTTCGAACCACATCTCCTGTAGTGCCAACTTCGCTTCGAACGGTGACCTCTTTGTGGAGGGCTGGAGCTGGCCGCAAACCCAGGGCCGCATGCGCCGCATCAGCAGACTGGATGGCAGCCTGATGTGGGAGTGCAACTTCCAGCCGGTGAACATCGGTGCCTCTGAACTCACCGTGCGTGGCAACACCGGATACCTCGCCGAGAGCCTGAACGGTGCCGCCAACATCACGGCCATCGACCTCACCACCGGCGAACGACTGTATTCACATCCCATCAACGACACCCAGCCCGATGGAGGCGAGCAGTACTGCCCCATCGTGGTCAACGATGCCGGGGTCATCTTTTACCACAAGCTGGGCGACAACATCTCGGCGTTCACGGACGATGGCACCCAGCTCACGCTCCTGTGGGAGACCCAGATCCAAGGCTATGCGCCCTTCAGCCAGATGTGCCTTGGTGCCGACGGGACCCTGTACGCACCCTCCAACGGCCGAGTCATACGTCTGGATCCAACAACTGGGACCATCCTCAACACTTCTGGAGTTATCGCCCAGAACCCGCAGCTTTTCCAGATGCGTGCATCCTCACCGGCCAACGGGGTGGTGTACGTTACGGATGGCGATGATGGCGTTCATGTCTTCACGCCCGACCTGCAGCCCCTGTGGAACGATCCTGTCCCCAACATCAACATCAGCGGCGTGACCATCTCACCGAACGGGCTCGTGGTGGTCACCGGGGCGGGTGTCCTCAAGGCTTACAAGCCCACGGAGACCGCGACTTCGATCGCGGAGACGCGCGGTGCGGATTGGAGCGTTCACCCCAACCCGGTCTCCGATGTGCTCACCATCGCTGGCGAGGATGTGCAGCCCGGGGAGTCCTTCGCCCTGCTGGATGCCAGCGGCCGCATAGCGTTGCAGGGCCTGCTGACGGGACCATCAACGGCGGTGGGACTGGCCGATCTCGGCAGCGGCGTGTATTTCGTGCGCGTGGGACAGCGTATCGTACGGGTGGTGAAGGATTGAGAGCGCACCCCTCCTTCATGCATCGCCACCCCGCGATGATGATGCTCGCTCCCGGACCAGCCTCTCCACCTCCACGCCGATGAAGACCACCGATGAGAGCGCGGTGACCACCAGGAACTCTTCCGCGGTGAGCGCCTGGGTGTTGAACACGCGCTGGAAGAGCGGCACGAAGGTGACGAGCGCCTGAAGGCCGAAGGTGAGCGCCACGGCCCCGAGCAGCGCGGGATTGGAGAAGAAGTTGGTGCGGAGGAACGAGCGTTCCGAGCGGATGGCCCATACATGGCCCATCTGGCTGAGGCAAAGCACATTGAACGCGATCGTCTGCCAATGGGCATGACCGGTACCGATGGCCCATGCCTGCGCGGCGAGCGTGATGCCACCCATGAGCAGGCCCACCCAGAAGATGTGGAAGGCCATGCCGTGGGCGAAGATGCTCTCCTTGGGATGGCGCGGCGGCCTGCGCATGACATTGGACTCGGCCGGTTCCTTGGACAGGAAGAGGCCGGGCAAGCCATCGGTGACCAAGTTGATCCACAGGATGTGCACCGGCAGCAGCGGGATGGGCAGGCCGATGAGCGGTGCCAGAGCGATGGCCCAGATCTCGCCGGCGTTCGAGGTGAGGGTGTACTTGATGAACTTCCGGATGTTGTCGAACACCCGGCGCCCTTCGCGCACGGCCTGGGCCAGCGTGGCGAAGTTGTCGTCGAGCAGCACCATGTCGGCCGCCTCGCGGCTCACGTCAGTGCCGGTGATGCCCATGGCCACGCCGATGTCAGCGCGCTTGAGGGCCGGCGCGTCGTTGACGCCATCGCCGGTCATGGCCACGAAATGCCCGTGCTCCTGCAAGGCGGCCACGATGTCGAGCTTCTGCTCGGGCGAAACGCGGGCGATCACGCGCAGGTGGTCCACCCGCTCGCGCAGGGCCCTGGCATCGAGCTTCGCGAGCTCTGCGCCGGTGATCACACTGCGCGGATCCTCCGCTTCGGCCGGGCCCAGCAGGCCGATGCGCCGGGCGATGGTGCGCGCGGTGACCGGGTGGTCTCCGGTGATCATCACCGTGCGGATGCCGGCGCCGTGGCAATCGGCGATGGCCTGCGGCACCTCGTCGCGAGGCGGGTCCTGGATGCCCGCGAGACCGAGCAAGGTGATCTCTCGTTCCAGCGGATGCGGGTCATCGGGCAATTGACCCGGTGGCAGTTCGCGCCAGCCCAAGGCCATCACGCGGAGCCCCTCGGCGGCGAGGCGGTCGGCCTCGGTGCGCCAGCGGGGATCGGGCGAAGGCACGCGTTCCCACAGGGATTCGAGGGCGCCCTTGATGAAGAGCAGGTGGCGGCCATCGGGCAGGCGGTGGATGGTGCTCATGCACTTGCGCACAGCATCGAAGGGCACTTCGGCCACGCGTGGCAGCTGACGTTCGACTTCAGCCTTCAGCACCCCGTTGGCCTCGGTATGCTCGAAGAGCGCGAGCTCGGTGCCCTCACCCACCGGACCATCGGGCCCAGCCATGACGTCGTTGCTCAGTGCCATGGCCTGGAGCAGGCGCGAACGCTGCGATTCGTCCAACACCACGAGCTCCTCCACGCGCATGCGGTTGCGGGTGAGCGTGCCGGTCTTGTCGGTACAGATCACGGTGACGGAGCCCAGGGTCTCCACTGCGGCCAGGCGGCGCACGAGGGCCTGCTGCTTCACCATGCGGGCGGCGGAGAGGGCCAGCGACACGGACATCAGCGCGGGCAGGGCCTCGGGGATGGCGGCCACGGCCAGCGAGATGGAAGTAAGCAGCAGGGTGAGCGGATCGCCACCGCGCAGCCAGCCCACGGTGAAAAGCACCGCGCAGATGGCGAGCACGGCCACGGCCACCACCTTGCCAAAGACGGCCATGCGCTTCTGCAGGGGCGTGGCGGTGGTGCCCTGATCCAGCAACTGGGCGATGCGGCCCATCTCGGTGCGCATGCCGGTGGCCACCACAATGCCCTCGCCGCGCCCCTTGGCCACCACGGTGCCCTTGTAGCCCATGTTGCTGCGGTCGCCGAGCGGGAGGTCCTCCCCTTCCAGTTCGCCGGGCTGCTTCACGGTGTCGAGCGATTCGCCTGTGAGCGCGGCCTCCTGCATGCGCAGGCCGTGGCAGGCGGTGAAGCGGAGGTCGGCGGGCACCACTTGCCCGGCCTCGAGCAGCACCACATCGCCGGGCACTAGCTCACGGGCCGGCACGGTGCGCATCACCCCGCCGCGCCGCACCGTGGCCTGCGGGGCGGCCATGCGACGCAGGGCCTCCAGTGCCTTCTCCGCGCGGAACTCCTGCACCACGCCGATCACTGCGTTCACCAGGACGATGGCCAGGATGATGATGGTGTCGGTGAGGTCGCCCACCGCCCCTGCGATCACCGCGGCCGCCAGCAGCACCAGTATCATCAGGTCCTTGAACTGGGCGAGGAAGAGCCCGATCACCGTGCGCCGGCGCTTGCCCTCCAGTTCGTTCGGGCCTTGCTCAAGCAGGCGGTCCGCCGCGTTGGCCTCGCTCAATCCCTGCTCGCCCACGCCCAAGGCCTGTCGCAGTTCACCGATATCCAGCAGGTGCCATTTCATGGGTCAGGAGATCCGGAAGAGGAGGACCAGGTTGATGATGTAGACGAGGGCGATCAGGAAGGTGTCCCACGCGAGCAGGAAGCGCTTGGGCGCAGTACGGAAGGTGAGCCCCACGATGACGATGGCGCTCATGATGATGGTGCTGAGCACCGAGACCAGATGGGCGTCGGTGGCATCCTTCAGAAGGAACCCGCCGCTGTACACGAGGTCATCGATGGCGAGGATGACGATGTTAAAGAGGTTGCTGCCGAGAAGGTTCGATACGGCCATGTCCACCGCACCGATGCGCAGCGCCGCGAGGGACACCGCCACTTCGGGCAGTGAGGTGGAGGTGGCCAGCAGCAGCGTGCCCACGAAGGAGGCCTTCAACCCGGTCTCCTCCGTGATGGTCTCGGCTAAGCCGGGCAGGAAGAGCGCGGCGGTGATGACCACGGCGGCGTGAACGGCATACCACAGCACCACACGGCGCAGGCCGGTGCGGTCGGGTCGCTCGGCATGGTCCGGCCTCGGTTCCTGTCCGAGGTGCCGATAGACCATCCGCATGGCGATGAGGTAGACACCGACGAAGACGATACTGAGGGCGCCCACCCAGCCCATCACCACGTACTGGTCGGGCAGGAAGAGTCCGAAGCCCACCAAGGCCAGCAGCACGATGCCGAGGGCGGCGCTGAGCACTTGCTTGGGTGTTACGGCGCTAAGCAGGCCCGGACCCCGGTAAAGCGCGTCGAGCATCGACAGGATGAGCAGGTTGAACACGCAGCTGCCGAGCACGTCGCCCACGGCGAGGTCTGCGTTGCCGAGGATGCCCGCCGAGCCGATACCCACGAAGAGCTCGGGCAGCGAGGTGACCGTGGCCATGAGCACCAGACCGAGCCAGGCACGTCCCATGCCGGTGAGCTCCGCGAGGCGATCACCCAGGCGGGCCAAGTGCGTACCGCTGAACCAGATGGCGGCGGCGCAGGCGATGAACCCGAGCAATGTCCACATCAACCCCATGTCCCCCGCAAGGTATCCAACGCTACGTGTTCAGATGCTGATGAACACCAGGGCATACCCCGTAGTTTAGCCACCGGACGATGATGGATATGGACCTTTTGGGCGAGCGATGGGTACTTCACCCACATCGTGCGTTGTTCTGGTCGGCTAAGCGCTGCCTGGTCGTGAGCGACCTGCACTTGGGCAAGGCGGCACATCTGCGCAAAGGGGGTCTGGCCATGCCTGAAGCGCATGATGACCGCACGCTGCAACGCCTCTCGGACCTGCTGGCCACCTTCCGGCCCGAACGCCTGCTCATTCTCGGAGACCTTTTCCACAGTGCGCATAACCTTGCCTGGCCAAGCTTCGCCTCCTGGGCGCTGGATCAACCATGCCGGATCGAACTGGTGCCTGGAAACCACGATGTGCTTGCGCATGAGAGATATATGGATGCCGGGCTCATTGTACATGACGAACAGTACGGGATCACACCGTTCGTGATGATGCATGACGCCGGCAAGGACGCCCCAAAGGGGACCATGAGCGGTCATGTGCATCCGGGCATCGTGCTCTCCGGTCCCGGTCGGCAGCGCATCACGGTGCCCGCCTTCCTGATCAGTGAGGAGCGCGTGCTACTGCCTGCTTTCGGCACCTCGACAGGACTTCATCCGGTGACCCCACGGCCAGAGGACCGCGTGTTCGCATGCACGGAACGGGAGGTCATCGAAGTGACCAGTGCTGTCGCACCGCGCACTGCGGCGCACCGCTAAGCCTATCCGGCACGGTCGGCCTTTCCGTCGCCTGCACGGTCCAGATACTCGTCCCGTCGCACGAGCATGAACCAGTTCTCCCCCAGTTCGAGGAATCCCTGCTCAAAACAGAACACGTAATTGTTGCCAGCCTTGGTGCGATGGGTATTGGTGTGATACGTAAAGCTGTATCCCTTCTCGATGAGCCTGTCGCGGTGCACCTTGGTCTTGCCCTCCGGCCCTGTGTTCAACTCGGAAAGAATGCGCCTGTTCCGTTTCAGCGCATTCACCACGTTGCGCACGTAATTGATGGGCGCATTGTTCGCACGGTAGTGGTAGAGGTTCCGACAGGCGTCCGAGCAAAAGCGCTTGTCAGTGCGCCCCAGGATGCGCTCTCCGCACTCCAGGCAGACCTTTTCAGCATTGGCTGGCATGCACCGAAAATAACGATCCGCGGGACATTACCACAGGCCACGCCGTGTCCGGAGCTCAGGCCGTCACCGGCTCGAGCTGGAAAATGCGCTTCACGATCGCCACGGTGCGGTCCACTTCCTCGGCCGTGGTGAACCTGCTGAACGAGAACCGGATGTTCGCACCCGGCCGGTCCGGATACAAGGCACCAAGTACATGCGAACCCTTGTTGCTGCCACTGCTGCAGGCACTGCCGCCGCTGCACGCCACGCCCTCGATGTCCAGGTTGTACAAGAGCATTTCGGACTTGCCATCGTCGGGGAAACGCACGTTCAACACTGTGTATAGGCTATCGGGACCCACATCGCCGTTGAAACCCACTCCGGGGATCTCCGCGAGCAGGCGCTGCTTCATGCGGTCCTTCAGCGCTTGTACGTGATGCTGGTGCCCTTCCACATCGCGATAGGCGATCTCCATGGCCTTGGCCAGGCCCACGATGCCGGGAATATTCTCGGTGCCTGCACGCATGTTGCGCTCCTGTGCACCGCCCAGGATCAAAGGTTTCAGCCCCGTTCCATTGCGCATGAACAGGAAGCCCACGCCCTTGGGGCCGTGGAACTTGTGCGCTGCACAGGTGATCATGTCCACGGGCAATGCTGCCAGATCGAAACGGTAGTGACCCATGGTCTGCACGGTATCGCTGTGGAAAAGCGCGCCAAAGCGATGTGCCAGTTCACCGATCACCTTCAGGTCGATGCGCGTACCGATCTCGTTGTTGGCATGCATCAGTGAGACCAGAACACCCTGGCCGTTCGTGGCCTGCAGCAGTTCCTCCAGATGCACCAGGTCGGGCTGCCCATCGGCATGGAGCCGGAGCCAGTGCACTTGCGCTCCACCTTGGTGACCGATGGCCTCGGCCGTGAGCTCCACCGCGTGGTGCTCGATGGGCGAGGTGATGATGTGCCTCACACCCAGGTCACGAACACTGCATGAAAGCGCCATGTTGTCGGCCTCGGTGCCGCCGCTGGTGAAGATGATCTCGCCCGGGGTGCAATTGAGCAATAGGGCGATCTGGCGCCGGGCCTGTTCCACCGCGGCCCGCGTGCGCCTGCCGAACGCATGGATGGAACTGGGATTGCCGAAGTGCTCCTGGAAACAAGGCAGCATGGCCTCCAACACCTCAGGGTCCAAGGGGGTCGTGGCCGCGTTGTCGAGATAGATCCTGTTCATGTTGGTCCGGATGCGGATTCGGAGATGCAGGCCGCGAAGTTACCGGGCCATGGCCTGCCCTTCCGCCACTTCGGCCAGTTCCCTCAGGATCCTGCTGGCCAGATCATCGGCAGCGGTCTTGGTGGGCGCCTCTGCGTATACCCGGATGATCGGCTCGGTGTTGCTGCGGCGCAGGTGTACCCAGGTATTCCCGAACTCGATGCGAAGGCCATCCACCGTGCTGTGTGGTTCGCTCGCATAGCGCGAACGCATGGCCTCCACGATCGCGGCCACGTCCATGTCGGCCTTCAGTTCGATCTTGTTCTTGCTGATGAAGTAGTCCGGGTAGCTCTGGCGCAGGGCCGAGCATGTCTTGCCGCTCTTCACCAAGTGCGTGAGGAACAGTGCGATCCCAACAAGCGCATCGCGTCCGTAGTGCAATTCACTCAGGATGATGCCTCCATTGCCTTCACCACCAATGGGCGCTTGCACCTCCTTCATCGTTTCCACCACGTTCACCTCGCCCACCGCACTGGCGTGGCGCTTGCGACCGTGCTTAGCCGCAATGTCGTCCAACGCGCGGGTACTGCTCAGGTTGCTCACCGTATCACCGGGACGGATGGCGAGCACATGATCCGCCACGGCCACGAGGGTGTATTCCTCGCCGAACAGTGTGCCGTCCTCACAGACCAGGGCCAGTCGGTCCACATCGGGGTCCACGGCGATACCGAGGTGTGCCTTGTGCCGCACCACGGCCTGGCACAGATCACCCAAATGCTCGGGCAATGGTTCGGGGTTGTGCGCGAACTGGCCGTTGGGCACACAATTCACTTCCACTACCTCGTTGACGCCCAAGGCGGTGAGCAACGCCGGTACGGCATGACCACCGATGGAGTTCACGGCATCCACGGCCACGCGCAAGTTCGCTTCGCGGATCGCCTTGGTATCCACCAGGTCGAGGTCCAGGATGGCGTCAATGTGCCGGCGGGTCCATCCATCGGTTCGGCGAACGGAACCCAACCGTTCCACCGGAGCATAGTCCACGGCATCGGAAGCAGCGATCCGCAGGACCTCCGCGCCATCCTCTGCGCTGATGAACTCTCCCTTGGCGTTCAATAACTTAAGGGCGTTCCATTGAACCGGATTGTGGCTGGCGGTCAGGATGATGCCACCGTCGGCCCCCTCGCCCACCACGGCCATCTCAACCGTTGGCGTGGTGGACATGTCCAGGTCCACGACATCGAACCCGAGCCCCACTAAAGTGCCCACGACCAGGTCGCGTACCATGGGGCCGCTCGGCCGGGCATCGCGCCCCAGAAGCATGCGCGGCCGTTCCTTGGTGGAGCGCTGCTTGATCAGAACGCCGAACGCGGCCGTGTAGCGGACCACATCCAAAGGAGTAAGACCTTCACCGGACGGACCTCCGATGGTACCCCGGATACCGGAAATGGAACGAATGAGCGTCATGCTGTTTCAAAGAAGGCCATGGACGGACATGTCCCGGAGCCTCAGGCGCAAAGCTATCCCGACGCCATGGCTGTAACAGCGTGCCGAGCGCGCCGCATCCACGATCGGATGTTGAACCGGATCGCACCGGGACCTGTTCAAAAGGTCCTTACAGTCGGGTCGGTCGCGCGGCGATCTCCCTAATTTTGTCCAAGTGGCCGCGAAAGCCGGTCCATCCATGAACGAAGGCTCTCCCTCACTACCCGAGCGCAACGAAGACCAGCAAAGCTGTGTTCAGCGCTACGAGGCCATGCTCCACAGCAATGGTCACTACTTCTTCGATGTTGAGGAATTCGAGCTCATCATCGATCACTATCTGGAACAGAACGAGCTGAGGCGTGCCCAGGAGGTCCTGGAATATGCCCGGCAACAACATCCCGGTTCGCTGGACCTGTTGTTCAGCGAAGCCAACGTGCTCATTGGCCAAGGCAAATTGAACAAGGCGTTGGAGGTGCTCGACGCCATAGGCAAGCTGGAGCCGTTCAACGATGAGGTGCACCTGATGAAGGCGGGGATCTTCAGCCAACTGCGTAACTACCGTCGGGCGATCGAACATTATCGGCGGGCGCTGGAACTGGCCGACGAAGGACTGGACGATATCCATCTGGACCTGGCCTTCGAGTACGAGAACATCGAAGCCTTCGAGCAGGCGATCGAAAGCCTGAAAAAGGGTCTTGAGATCAACCCGGAGAACGAGGCCGTGCTTTATGAGCTGGCCTATTGTTTCGACCTGATGGAGGCCCATCAGGCCGCTGTGGCCTACTTCCGTTCGTTCACCAACGAACATCCCTATGCGTTCGTGGCGTGGTACAACCTGGGCAATGCCCTCGCACGCATGGAACGCCTGGAGGAAAGCATCGAAGCCCTTGATCTGTGCATTGCGATCGAGGAGCGGTTCACTTCGGCTTACTACAGCAAGGCACGCAATCTGCTGGTCCTGGGACGCTATGCCGAGGCCATTGAATGCTACGAGGAGACCCTCCAGCACGATGGGCCGCAGGCGGTCACGTTCAGCTACATCGGCGAGTGTTACGAGAAGATGGAGCGCTACGAACAGGCGCTGATCCATTACGACCAGGCCATCGCGCTCGACCCCAATTGGGTGGATGCCTGGATCGGACGCGGTGTGGTGAAGGACATGCAGGGCCGTGGGGCCGAGGCCGTTCAGGACCTGGCCATGGCCACGCGCATTGCGCCGGAGAACGGCGATGCCTGGTTCTATTGCGCCAGCGCTTTGGCACACGTAGGGCGCAACGAAGAGGCCTTCGAAGCCTACGAGCGGTTGCACAAGATCGAACCCGAAAGCCTGGATGGCTGGCTGGACCATGCCGACCTGCTGTTGAACCTGAAAGGACCGGAGGCCGCCATCCGCAAGCTGAAGGAAAGTGAGCAGGTCCATAAGCTGAACGCCCGCTACCGGTTCCGTATGGTGAGCTACCTGTTGCGTGCCGGACTGGAACAACAGGCCTTGCTTGAACTGGAGGAGGCCCTGATGGCCGACCATGCCTCCCACACCCTTCTGCTGGAACACATGCCGGAAGCAGCGGCCATGCCCCAGGTGATACACCTCCTCGACCTCTACCGGAAATGAATTATTCGATGTCGCACATTCCTGCACGCAGCATCAGGCCGCGTGAGGAAGGGGTAACCATGGTGATGGACAAGGGTCTGTCCATGCGCCAGGCCGAGGACCTGATCGAGGTGAGCGGCGAACTTGTCGACCTGGTGAAACTGGGATTCGGCACCTCCATGGTGACACCTCGCCTGAAGGAGAAAGTCAAGCTTTACCAAAATGCCGGAATGCGTGTTTACCTGGGAGGGACCTTGTTCGAGGCGTTCGTGGCCCGTGGGCTGGTGAAGGATTACCGTAAGCTCGTGGACCAGCTGGGACTGGATACCGTGGAGGTGTCCGATGGGTCCATCAACATGCCGGCCAAGGAGAAGTGCAAATACATCACCGATCTGGCCAAGCACTACACGGTCTTGAGCGAGGTGGGTTCCAAGGAATCGGGGATCCTGATAAGCCCTGCCAAGTGGGTGAGCATGATGCGCACCGAGCTCGACGCAGGAAGCTGGAAGGTGATCGCCGAAGCACGCGAGAGCGGTACCGTGGGCATCTATCGCCCCAGCGGCCATGCGCACACCGCGTTGGTGAACCGCATCCTGGCCAAGGTGGCCGCCAAGGACATCCTCTGGGAAGCGCCCCAGAAACCCCAGCAGGTCTGGTTCATCAAGCAACTGGGCGCCAACGTGAACCTGGGCAACATAGCGCCTGACGAAGTGATCGCTTTGGAGACCCTGCGCCTCGGCCTTCGTGGCGATACCTTCTTCCAATACCTGCCCGAGGAGGTGGCTGACAAGCTGCGGCAGGTGAAGCCCGAGTGATCCGGACCTGCCACCCCATTCCTCAATGATGGTGCATCGGGTCGGCATGAACCCCGATATTCGCCCCGCATGAACGAGATCACGGCCCAGGAACTGAAGACATGGAAGGAGACCGGCGCTCCGTTCCAGCTCATCGACGTACGCGAGGCCTATGAGGCGGAACTCGCCGATCTGGGAGGATTATTGATCCCCATGGGCGAGATCATCCAACGGTTGGATGAGTTGCGCATGGATGTTCCCGTGGTGATCCATTGCCAGAGCGGCAACCGGTCCAGCGCTGTGGTGCAGGCCCTGGTGCAGCGCTACAGTCGGCCCAATGTGCTGAGCCTGCGCGGCGGCTTGCAGGGCTATCTCCAGGAAGTGGGTCCCATGGAGCCAGGTACCAAGCAACCCTGATCGCACCATGGAGCTTCTTCAATCCATCATCGACCATCTGCTCGACCTGCTGCGCGACCCGAAGGCCGTGATCGATGCCTTCATCGCCGCGCACGGCACCTTGGTGTATGTACTGCTGTTCGCCATCATCTTCGTGGAGACCGGATTGGTGGTGATGCCCTTTCTGCCCGGTGACTCACTGCTCTTTGTGGCCGGCACATTGGCCGCCGGAGCCTCCCCCACAATGAACCTCTGGGTGCTGCTGCCGTTGCTGTTCGTGGCCGCGGTGCTGGGCGACAATATCAACTACCTGGTTGGCCGCTACTTCGGGCACAAGGTGGTGAAGTGGAGGATCGGCGGTCGGCAACTGGTGCGGGACAAGGACATGGAGAAGACCCATGCCTACTTCGAGAAGTATGGTCCGCGGACCATCATCATCGCACGGTTCATCCCGATCGTGCGCACGTTGGCGCCCTTCGCGGCCGGGATCGGGGAGATGGACCACCGTCGGCTCTTCACCCCGTACAACCTCATCGGTGGAGCCCTGTGGATCGGGCTGCTGCTGATGCTAGGGTTCGCTTTCGGGAACCACCCATGGGTGCAGAAGCACTACGAATCGGTGATCCTCGGCATCATCTTCATCTCGGTGCTGCCCATGTTCGTGGAGATCTTTCGCGCTTGGTGGACCGCACGAACGAAGGTGGGTTGACCGTTGTTAGGAGCATGCACCGATACGGACTCATTGGCCGGGGCCTCTCCCACTCCTTCAGCCGCGACCATTTCACCTGGAAGTTCGAACAGGAAGGTCTGGCGGACCACCGCTACGACTTATTTGAGCTGGACCGCATTGAGGACTTGCCCGCCCTGCTCGCGGCCACGCCCGACCTGCGCGGACTGAACGTGACCATCCCGTACAAGCAGGCGGTACTGTCCTACATGCATGCCCTGGACCACGTGGCCGCTGCGGCCGGCGCGGTGAACACCATCGCCATCCGGGAGGGTCGGCTCACCGGCTACAACACGGATGTGGAAGGCTTCCGCACCAGCTTACTGGAGCTTTTGGGCCATGCGCGGCCCAGGGCCTTGGTGCTGGGCAGTGGTGGGGCCAGCCGGGCCGTGGCCTATGTGCTCAAGGAACTCGGTATCAAGTTCCGCGTGGTGAGCCGCAGCCGTGAGCGTGGCGACCTGACCTGGGACCTATTGGACCCCATTGTGATCAAAGCGTGCCCGCTGATCATCAATACAACGCCACTGGGCATGTTCCCCGATGTGAACAGTGCACCTGAACTGCCCTATGATGCCATAGGACCAAGGCACATCCTCGTGGACCTTGTCTACAATCCGGAGAGAACGGTGTTCCTGCGCCACGGTGAAAGCAAAGGAGCCTCCATTATGAACGGCATGCCGATGCTGATCGCGCAGGCCGAGGCGTCGTGGCGCATCTGGCAGGAACAGGCTTAAGCGACCCGCTCAGCGCTTATCGTTCAGCAGGTCGCCGAGATCGATGCGCACGTATTCAGTAAGGACCTCCGTATTGCGGGCCACCTCCACCCATTCCACCTGCTGCAGGCCCAAGCGGATCCACACTTCGCAGAAAAAACCATCCAGCCGGTACAAGTGAACGCGATGTCCCCCATGTGCGCGTGAGCCTAGGTACTCGCCGCTCTGTCGAACATGCTCCAACCTCGTGGCACGGTCCGCGGCCAGGAAGTCCCGTTCACTCATGGGTTCAACGGCTCATCGCACGCGCCACCATCACCACCAACCCGAACAGGAAAAGCAGGATGCTGATCCGGTTGATGCCGTGCATGAAGCGCAGGCTTGAATTGTCGCTGGCCTTGCCGAACAAGGTGGCCGGGTTCAGGTAGTAGAGGACGCGCTTGAGGAACATGATGTGAAGATAATCAGGTCTATGATCCTAAACGACCGCGATCACACCGTTGTTCGCTCTTGCGACGGCACCTATTGCACCGCAGGAAGTGGAACATCCCGCTGCAGGCGGAATGTTTCCCACTCCTTCACATCGTCGCGATCGGCGACCAAAGTGCCATTGCGTTCACCCTCAGCGGCCAGATCTGCCGAGACATATTTGCCCTCCAAGGTCTGGAGGCTCAGTTGATCGTTGGAAAGCATCTTCACCACGAAGGTCTCCCAATCGCTGACTGAATCACGGTTCGCCACCAGGACGTTGCCCAACGCGCGGTCCGCGCAGACATACTTGCCGTTGTCGGCTTTCAAGGCAATACGACCATTGCCAAGGTCCACCACCTGGAACGTTTCCCAAGGACCCACCACTTCCCGGTCGGCCTTGAGCGAGCCCTGCATGGCGTCGGATGCGCCCAGGTCACAGACCACGAACCGATCGTTCGCTGCTTTCAACGCGATACGACCGGACGGTATCGCCTGTTCGTTGACAGCGGCCACCTCGGTGGTTTGCTCCGTGGATGGTACGTCGTTGCTTGAGCAACCGATAATGAATGTGGCACCGATCATGATCGGCACGACCGGCTTGAACAGGGTTCGCATGGTGAGCAGGGCCAAAATGGTCCGCAAATGTGCGGAGCCTTCCGTAATGTTCAACGGTACTTTTGCACCATGTCCTTCCAACTGATCAGTGAGTTCGAGCCGACGGGCGACCAACCGGAGGCTATACGGCAGTTGGTGGAGGGGCTGAACGCAGGTGTTCCCGCGCAAACGCTGCTTGGTGTGACAGGTTCAGGAAAGACGTTCACCGTGGCCAACGTGATCGCACAGGTGGACCGGCCCACCTTGATCCTGAGCCACAACAAAACGCTGGCAGCCCAGTTGTACGGCGAGTTCAAGCACTTCTTCCCCAAGGACCGGGTGGAGTACTTCGTGAGCTACTACGACTACTACCAGCCCGAAGCCTACCTACCGACCACCAACACCTACATCGAGAAGGACCTGTCGATCAACGACGAGATCGAGAAGCTGCGTTTGAGC
>Ga0209985_10001346_pt1 | contig 24280 bp, 18 predicted proteins | sample NOAtaG_FD_187305 | JGI IMG/M metagenome (GOLD analysis project Ga0209985, IMG submission 187305) | Freshwater lake microbial communities from Lake Erie, under a cyanobacterial bloom - NOAA_Erie_Diel6S_1000h metaG (SPAdes) (version 2) | ecosystem: Environmental > Aquatic > Freshwater > Lake ...
CTCCTACAAGAAGCCTGCGAGTTTCGTGCGCAGTTCCGGCCATCACGTCATCGCCATCAACGTCCAGCAGGAGGTTGGCTCCAACATCGTCGAGGTCATGCGCGGCGTGCGTGCCGCCGTCGACGAAATGAACGGCGAAGGTGGCCTCCTTGCGACCGAGAGCGCGCGCCGCGGCTTCAAGGACCCGCTGAAGCTGAAGACCGTCTACGACCAGACGACGTACATCGACGACGCGCTGGCGCTCGTCCGCGACAACATCTGGCAGGGCGGTCTCCTCGCGACGATCACGCTCATCCTCTTCCTGCGCTCGCCGCGCGCGATCGCGATCATCGCCGTTGCGATTCCCATCTCGCTCGTGGGAACGGTCGTCGTGCTGCTGGCGCTTGGCCGCACCGTGAACGTGATCAGCCTCGCTGGCCTCGCCTTCGCGGTTGGCATGCTTGTCGACAACTCGATCGTCGTCCTCGAGAACATCTGGCGCCACATGGAGATGGGGAAGAACCCCGTCCGCGCCGCGATCGATGCGACGAGCGAGGTCTGGGGCGCCGTGCTTGGATCGACGCTGACCACCGTGGTCGTGTTCGTCCCCATCCTGCTGATCGAGGACGAGGTCGGCCAGCTTTTCCGCGACATCGCGATCGCGCTGAGCGTGTCGGTCTTCCTCTCCATGATCGTGGCGATCACCGTGGTGCCGGCGGCGGCCGCGCGGCTGTTGAAGCCGCTTCGGAGCGGGACTGCATCGCTCACCGAGAACGGATGGGTCGGACGGCTCTCGACTGGAATCGCGCGGCTCCTCTATCGGATCTCGCGGTACCGCACGGCTTCCATCGCGATCGCGCTCGTCCTGACCACCCTCTCGATCGTGGGGTCGTACTTCCTGGTTCCGCCGCAGGACTACCTGCCGCGCGGAAACCGGAATCTCGTGTTCGGGCTGATCCTTGCGCCGCCGGGCACGAGCATCGAGCAGCAGGAGACGATGGCGAAGCGCATCGAGTCGGAGATCCGTCCCTACTGGGAGGCCGCGAGCCTGCCGTCGGGTTCGTCCGAACGCGCAGCCGCCGAAGCGGCGCTGCCGAAGGTTCCGGTGAGTCCGTGGATGACGTGGAAGGACGGAAATGAGATCCAGCCGTCGTCCATCGACAACTACTTTGTCGTCGGCTTCAGCGGCACGATGTTCCACGGCGGCGTATCGGCCGATGGCCTGCGCGCCGGCGCGAACGAGTACCTGATGAACCATGCCACCCGGCCCGAGGTGCTGCCGGGTACGCTCGCGTTTGCGTTCCAAGTGCCGCTCTTCCGCACGGGTGGATCGTCGGGCGGCGCGGTGCGCGTCGACTTCACGGGCGACGATCTCGACGCAGTCACGTCTGCGGCAGGCGCCACGTTCGGCCGGCTCATGGGTGCGTTCGGGCCGGGTTCGATCCAGCCCGATCCACCGAGCTTCAACCTGCCCGGCCCAGAGGTGCGGCTGGTGCCCAACCACCGCGCGCTTGCCGAGGCGGGCCTCTCGCCGGCGCAATTGGGCACCGCGGTGCTCGCGGCAGGCGATGGCGCGATCGTGGGAGACTACCGGCTCGGTGGCGAGTCGATCGACATGAAGGTTGTCGACGCCCGCTCTGCCCTCGCCGCGGGAAGTGGCGCTTCGCGCGACCTCGGCGAACTGCCCGACACGCCGGTCGCAACTCCGATCGGCCGCGCCGTCCAGTTGCGCTCGCTTGCCTCGCTCGAGCGCGGCACGGCCCCGACGCAGATCAACCACGTCGACCGCCAGCGTTCGGTGAGCCTGCAAGTCACGCCGTCGCCGGGCATGGCGCTGAACGATGCGATCGCTTCGATCGAGCGCACGCTTGCCGAGGCGCGCGAGCAGGGCGCAATCCCGCCGACGGTGCGAACCACCGTCGCCGGAAGCGCCAGCAAGCTCGCCTCGATCCGCAAGACGCTTCTCGGCGATGGCTCGCTCATCGGCCTCGTCGCGAGCTCGATGTTCCTCGCGCTCCTCGTCTGCTACCTCGTGATGGTGGTGCTCTTCCAGAGTTTCAAGCTGCCCATCGTCATTCTCTTCAGCGTGCCGCTCGCATCGGTCGGAGGCTTTGCGGCGCTCTTCGCGGTCTTCATCTGGAGCCTTGGCGTTCCGCTGATGCCGATGCAGACGCTCGACGTGCTCACCATGCTCGGCTTCGTGATCCTGATCGGCGTCGTGGTGAACAACGCGATCCTCATCGTGCACCAGGCCCGCAACTTCATGCAGGGAACCGGCGACGAGACGCCATCCGATCTCGCGTTCCGCGGACTTCCCGGGGCGCCGAAGGTCGGGCGGGGCGTGCCGCTGCCGGCGCGCGCCGCGATCGCCGAGAGCGTGCGCACACGCATCCGCCCGATCCTGATGTCGAGCCTCACAAGCGTGACCGGACTGCTGCCGCTGATCCTCGCGCCCGGCGCCGGCAGCGAGCTCTACCGCGGCCTCGGCGCCGTCGTCGCGGGCGGCCTGCTCGTTTCGACGATCTTCACGATCGTGCTCGTCCCGCTGGTGATGTCGCTTGTCGTGCGCGACGCGCCCGCCGAAGACGCCGTGTGACCGCTACCGGTGCGCGACGAGCATCGAGTACGGCGGAAGCGTGGTCTTTCCGCGCGCGGTGCCGAGCGGCGCGGTGCCCGCGCGCGTTGCGTCGACGACGACGGTCCACTCGCCGGCAGGCAGCGTGACCTCAAGCGGCGTCGGCTCGTCGTTGTAGGCGACGTAGATCGTCGCCCAGCTGTCGCCGGCCGCGCGGCCGTCGATGGTGAAGGCGACGTTGCGGCCCGCGTTCTCGAAGAAGATCGACTTCCGCACCAGTGCGTCATCGGCCATGCGGAAGGCCGGGTGCGCGCGGCGCAGCTCGATCAGTCCCTTCGTGAACGCGTAGATGTCGCCGTACTCGCCCTTGCGCGTCCAGCCGAAGTCGTTGATGTCGTCACCGGCGTTGTAGCTGTTGTGGTTGCCCTGCTTCGTGCGGGCGAACTCGCAGCCGCCGTGGAGGAAGGGGATTCCTTGGCTCGTGAGCACGACGCCGAGCGCGAGTTTCTGCATCGCGCGGCGCACGCGGTCGCTCGCACCCGGCTGGGTCTTCGCGATCTTGTCCCAGAGCACGAGGTTGTCGTGCGCGCTCGCGTAGTTGATCGTCTCGCTGGGCTCCTCGGTGAAGTCGTCGATGGCGCCCTTGATTCCGCGGCGGATCGCGCCGTCATCGCCACCCGGGCCGGTCGCGAAGCCGATCGCCGTTCCGTCGAGATCGCCGCGAATCGCGTTGCGCAGGTGATCGTTGAAGACGGCGATCGGCAGGCCCTTCTGAGCGCCCTTGCCGAAGTGGATGGGTCCGCCGCCTGTCCACGGCTCGCCGTAGAGCGTGGCGTCGGGGCGAATCGCCTTCACGCGCTCGCAGATCGCGCGCACCGTCTCGGGCTTGTGGCATCCGAGGAGGTCGAAGCGGAAGCCATCGATGTTGTAGGCCTCGAGCCAGTGCGCGACGCTGTCGACGATGTACTTGCGCGCCATCGGCCGCTCGTCGGCGAAGCCGTTGCCGGTGCCCGAGTCGTTCGTGAGCCGGCCTGCGGGCGTGGTGCGGAAGAAGTAGTAGGGCGCTGCCGCACCGAAGGGCGACGAAAGCGACGCGTCGGAGGTGTGGTTGTAGACGACGTCGAGGATGACGCGGATGTCGTTCTGGTGGAGCGTGGTGATCGCGCTGCGGAGGTCGCGGATCGCGCTGAAGGGATCGCGCGGGTTCGTCGCGTAGTTCGACTCCGGGACGTTGAAGAGCGTGGTCCAGTAGCCCCAGTTGTACTCGCCGACCTTCGCCGTGAAGTCGTGGATCGGAAGGAGATGCACGGCCGTGATGCCGAGGTCCTTGAGATGGGCGAGCCCTGTCGAGGGGCCGCCCGTTGGCGACACGCCTGGATGCACGAGCCCGAGATAGGTGCCGCGGACCGAGTCCGGCACGGAGGGATCGCGCATGGTGAAGTCGCGGACATGGATCTCGTAGATGATCTCGTCTGTCGGCTGGGCGAGTCGCGGTGGAAGCGATGCTGCGAAGCCGTCGGGCTCGAGCCGAGCGAGGTCGGCGACGACGGTGCGCGTGCTGTCGGCGTTGGCTGCGAAGGCCCACATGTCGGGCACTTCGCGCACGGCGCCGTAGTTCGCGAAGCGGTAGGTGTAGGCGGTGCCGTGAAGGTCGCCCGCGACCTCTGCGTGCCAGAGTCCCTTCTCGCCGCGGGTGAGCGGAATGATGCGCTCCGGCGTGTTCGCGTCGAGCGACGCGTAGAGGACGAGCTCCACAGCGTCAGAGACCGGTGACCACGTCGAGAAGTGGGTGGCGCTCGGCGAGCAGAAGGCACCGATCCGGGCCTCAAGCGGCGCGAAGCGCTCGGAGGCAAGCACGTCGCGGGCGAAGACCGTGACGGGAGGAATGTCGGCAAGCTCCCTCGTCGACGCGCCCTTCGGATCGAAGCGGAGCATGAGCTGCGCGATCGAATCGGCGTCGACCTCGCGCTGGAGCTCGACTTCGAGCACGCGGTTGCCCTCGACCGACTTGACGCGGTAGGTGCGCTTTGGGTCGCGGCGGTCGAAGATCTCGATCGCCTTGCGCTCGTCGCGCTCGAGGGGTCGCGACACGGCGAGTGTGATCGTGCGTTCGTTGTCGAGAAACGCGCCGTCGACGCGCAGGCTCAGGTCGACCTTCGTCGGATCGGTCGAGAAGGCCTCCTCGCCCGAATTCACCCAGATCTCGGTCACGCCGCCCTTCTTCAACGCAACGAAGCGGTCCTGATCGAAGTCCTTCTCGGTCCAGTTGCCCCGGCGCACGATGAAACCGGCTCGCGGGGGCGTGCTGGTGAAGGGCACGATCGCGTAGCGGCCGAAGCTGTCCTTGCCTTCGAAGGCGGTCTCGAAGCCTTCGCCGCCCTCGGCCCACGTCCAGAGATTCCAGCCCTCGTAGTCGCCGGCGGGGCGGTGGTAGTGGACGACGAGCAGCGACTCCGCGGGGCGCCCGCCGGAACTGAAGTCGGCCGGCTTGAGTTTCTTCGCAAGCGACGGGAACGGACCCGACTGGGGGACGCTGCCCGCGCCGAGCGCGAAGATGGCCGCGAGGAGTGCGAACAGTGCGATTGCGACGCCGTGGATGAAGCGCATGGGCCGAGTGTATCGCTCAAGTAGGGCGGGGCTGCGCTACGATTGCAGCATGAGCGACTCACATGGTCCGGCGGGAGCGCATGCAACGTTCGGGAAGAAGCCGGCCATGCTTCTGGCGCCGACGCTTGCCGAGATCGCAGCCAAGATTGACGCGATCGCAGCAGCGGACGCTGCGTCCGCCGGCCCGCACTGGGGCGCCTTGCACAAGGCGTTGCTCAAGGCGAAGGTCGATCCCCACGCGATCATGCGATTGGTCACGGCGCGGGACGCCGGTCAGGCGGCGCTCTTGCTGCGCTGGCTCCGTGGCGAGGAGGTCGAGGTTGCCGCCCCGGCCGTGCCGGACGCACCGAAGGCCGACCCCGAAGTGATGAAGGCGGCCATGAAGGCGTTCCGGAAGCGGCTGAAGTTCGCCCGGCTCGACGCCGAGAGCCGTCTTGGCGTTCGACCCACGACGACGGGCAGGAAGGCCGAGATCGACGCGATCATCGCCCCGAGCGACTACCCGCGGTCGGTCTGGGAGGCGCTGGTCGCGGCCGGCCGCCTGCGCAGCGAGGGCGGCGGGTTCTACGCGCTGGTCGATGAACTGGACCCCGACGCCTAGGTTCTGTCTGATCGATCGCTGACGGCCCGAATTTCGCAGCGATCTGCCGGGCCGAACCTCGGGTTCATCTGAGTCGCTATCCTGCCACTTCGTCTACAAATGGCCGAGGAGAACCAGGTGACTGTGACACGTGACCAAGTGCTCGAGGCGATCCGGGAGATCATCCGCACCGACTTGAAGTTCGCGGGCATGGAGATCAACGAGGATCTTGAACTTGTCGGAGGCGGGCTGGGACTTGACTCGCTCGATCTCCTGATGCTCGTCACGGGGATCGAGAAGCGCTTCGGCCACAAGATCCCGCAGAAGAAGCTGAACCGCGACACGATGGGGACGGTTGGCCGATTCGCCGACTTCGCCTTCGCCGAGCTTTCGGCCGCAGGTCGATGAACGGGTTCATCGACCAGCTTCCGCATCGCGCGCCGTTCTCATTTGTCAGTGAGGTCGTCTCCTTCGAGGCGGGGGTGTTGCTCGCGGCGTGGCAGGTGCAGGGCAATGAGGAGTTCCTGCGCGGGCACTTCCCGGGCGATCCGATCGTTCCCGGAGTGCTGGTGCTCGAGGCGCTCGCCCAGACCGCGGGGATCCATCTCCTCGCGCTGGAGGCCGCCATGCGGGAGAATGACGCGGACGCGAGCGGAGCCCGTGCGCCCCGCGCGGGCATGCTGGTTCAGTCGGAGATCCGCTTCCGTCGTCCTGTGCGTCCTCCCGCGCGCATCGAACTTTCCGCGCGTTCCGAAGGCGGGCTCGGGGCGCTCTATCGCTTCAACGTCGAGGCACGCGAGGGGAACGCCATGGTCGCCTCCGGTTCACTGGTGCTCGCGCTCGGAAGTTGAGTTCCGTCCGCCGGGGGTCAGGCGCGTCCGACAACGTTTCGCAGCGCGTGCATCGCGCCGGTTGCGGTTGCGCGCAGGCCGCCCGAGAGCGAGCCGAACGTCGCATCGACCGCGCGCACGACGGCATTGCATTGCGCCTCGTCGATCACCAGCGGCGGCGTGAACTTCAGCAGGTTCGTGTGGCTGTCCGTGACCTGGCAGATGACGCCGTGGGTCTCGAGGAGCTCCATGGCGAACGACTGGCCGAACGCGACTTGCTCGAGCGGGCCGAGGAGGGGAAGCCGCGCGACCGCCTTCTCGGAGGCAGACTTCCGCAAGGGAAATCCAAGAATCAGCCCCTGGCCGCGCAAGCCATCGGCGGCGCCATGGCGCGCGATCGAATCGCGGAACCCAGCGGCCATGCGTGCGCCGAGATCCCGCGCACGCTCGGAGAGACGCTCGCGATCGTGGATCTCGAGCGTCATGAGCGCGGCGGTCATCGCAAGAACGCCGCCCTGGAAGGTCGATGCGTGGACGAGCGCCCGCGACATCGAGTCGAACGTCTTCGACCAGACGTCATCGCGCACAAGCGTCGCGCCGACGGGGACGTAACCGCCCGCAAGCGCCTTCGACAGGACGACCATATCTGGCCGGCAGCCAGGGTCATGTTCGAGCGCGAGGAACTTGCCCGTGCGACCGATGCCCGTCTGCACTTCGTCGATCACGAACTGCGTTCCGAAACGCTGGGTGAGGCGCGAGGCCTCTGCGAGGTAGCCAGGCTGTGCCGCGAGGCACGTCTTGCCCTGCACCGGCTCGACGAGGAATGCGGCGAAGCGCTTCGTCGAAAGCGCGCGCTCGAGCGCGGCGAGATCGTTGAAGGGGATGCACTCCGAGTCGCCGAGGTCGCCGAATCCATCGCGGAGCTTGGGGTTTCCGTTCGCGGCGAGCGATCCGAGCGTCAGTCCGTGGAAGGCGAGGTCGCAGTGGAGGACGGCGCTTCTCCCGGTCGCGCGCCGGGCAAGCTTCAGCGCGCACTCGATCGCCTCCGTTCCCGAGTTCGAGAAGAAGACGCGCGAAAGATCTCCCGGGACGCGCTCGGAAAGCCGGCGGGCGAGCAGGGCGGCAAGCGGGTTTCGCTCGAACTGCACCCAGTTGGGATGCCCGCTTGCGAGCGCTTCGGTCAGCGCCGCGATCATGTCGGGGTGCGCGCGGCCGATGCTGTGCACCGCGTAGCCGGCGAAGCAGTCGATGTACTCGCGGCCCGCATCGTCGACGAGGATGGCACCGCGAGCCGAGCGCCAAGGCCGGTCGAACCCGGTGAGCCGCAGCATGCGTGCGAACGCGGGGTTTCCGTGCTCGGCATGGTTCGCATCGAGGCCTCGGCGAGCTTCTTCGAGCAGACGGGCGAAGTCATGTCGCGGCTCGGGCATTCACTTAGAATAATCGAATGCGCCTTGTGGCCATCGTGCCGACCTACCGAAACCCTCTGACCTTGCCTGATGTGGTCGGGAGCCTCGAGCGGAGCGGGATTCCCACGATCGTGATCGACGATGGCTCGGGCGATGGAACGGCGCAGTGGCTTGAGCAATGGGTGCGTGAGCCGGTGCCTGTGGGCACAACGCAGATGCGATGGTGCGAGTGCCTCCCGAGGAATGGCGGCAAGGGCGCTGCGCTTGAGGTTGGATTATCGCTCGCACGGAAACTTGGCTTCGAAGCGGCGCTGACAGTGGACGCCGACGGACAGCACCTGAATCCGGACGCCCTCCGCATCGCCAGTCTGCGCGAGCCAGGGGTGATGGTCGTGGGCGCGCGTCAGGAGCGCGTCGAGGGTTACCCACCCCGAAGCATGTTCGGCAGGCGGCTTTGGGCACTTGGCGTTCGCTCACTCACGGGCCTCGGGGTCTCCGATCCGATCTGCGGCCTTCGGGTCTATCCCCTCGACGCGACGGAGTCGGTGTCGGTACGGGCCGGTCGATACGCGTGGGAGGAGGAGTTCCTCGTGCGCGCCGCGTGGGCTGGCGTCGAGATTCGCGAGGAGACGATCACGACGGTGTACCAGCCGCCCGGAGTCCGCGTGACGCACTTCATCGGCCGCGATTGGGTGGAGGGTTTCGCAGCCTGGGCGTGGCTTGCGCTGCTGCGCGTGGTTTTTGCGGTGCGTTGCGCGCGTCCGCGCGGGCCGCTTGTGCGGCGCGATCGCTCGTGGCGGCGCGTCCTCGGGTGGTCGATCGCAGTGGCGACCCTCATGGGTGCCGTGATCCCGCCGATCGTCGCGATTCCACTCGCATCCCTGCTCGCATGGCGACTGCATGCACCGATCCTCGGTGCGGTGCTGTTGACCGCGCTTGCGGCGCTCGCCGCGTGGGCCGGATTCGGCTGGGTCGCCGCGGCGGCGGCGCTGCCGCTTGCGTTCATCGGTGCGAAAGCGGCGCGACCCCTCTGTAGCAGCTGAAGACGCCAAGCTCGAGCAGATGGCGCGTTCCCACGAAGCCTGAGCGCTCGAGCGCCTCGACGATGCGAGGCGGTCGGGCGGCATCGCGTACGGTGTCGGCCCAGTACTGCATCATGGGGAACGTCGACGGCTTCCCGCTGGCCACCACGCCGACCGCGGGGACGACCCAGCGCATGGCGACGTCGAACGACTCGCGCAGGCCGATCGTCTCGGGCCGCGTGACTTCGAAGATGACGATCTTTCCGCCGGGCCGCAGCACGCGGACAGCCTCTCGGAAAGCGAGCATGAGATCCTCGATGTGGCGGAGCATGTAGCTCATCGACACCGAGTCAAACGAGGCATCTGGGAAGGGAAGATGCTCCGCGCGACCCTCGATGGTCTCGCGCACGCCGCGTCGCTTGGCGACCTCGAGCATGCCGGTGCTTGGATCGAGCGCGACCACGCGCCCTTCCGGGCCAACGATGTCCTGGGCGAGCCATGCGCACAGCCCGGTGCCGCTGCCGACGTCGAGGTGATGCGACCCGGGGCGCACGCCCGCATTCAGCAGCATGCGGCGCCGGTACCAGCGTCCGGTGCGCAGGAAGGCCGCGCCGCTCGAGTTGTCGTAGCCGCGCGCCGTCTCGTCGAACAGCTGCTTCGTGTAGCGCTCTCGGTCGCCGCGCGCCTCGAGTCCGCGTGGGCGGCGGACGACCGGTGGAATGGGGACCGGTGCGGAGGTCGCCGAGGCGTGTGGACCCTGCGACGGATCCTCGCGGAGCAGCTTGCCGCTCGCGGTCTTGGGAAGGCAGTCCACGATGATGAGGCTCCTGGGTGATGCGTGTAGCGCGATGTGAGGCGAGAGATGCTCGCGAATCTGGTCGAGGGTTGGCGCGGCCGAGCCGGAGCGGAGTTCCACCTTCACACCGACACGATGAAGTGCGGGCCCTGCCGCGATCGGATGCACCAAGGCGCGCCGGACGGCGGGATGACGCTCGAGGACTTCCTCGATCTCGAGCGGATTGACCTTCAGCCCGCCGACGTCGAAGACGAGCTTTGATCGGCCGACGATGCAGTAGCCGCCGGCTCCGATCCGCTTGCCGAGGTCGCCGGTGTGGAACCAGCCATCCGACGTGATCGGCTGGATCGCGCCGGTCGCGTCGAGGCTTCCAAGCGGCAGGTTGCGTCCGCCGACGAGGATCTCGCCGTCGGCGCTGGTCGGACACTGGGGCGAGCGTTGCAGCCGGACCTCGACGCCTGCGACCGGTCGGCCGCCGTCGCCGCGGTCGAGCCAGATGGTGCCGACCTCGCTCGCCCCGTAGAGATCGACGATCCTGCCGACCCTCTCCTCGAAGGCCTCGCGCACGGCATGGGGAAGAAGGCTCCCCGCCGAGACCGCGAGGCGCAGGCGTGGCGCTGCGGGCGCTGCGTCCGCGATCGCAGCGGCCGCGACCGGGATCGTCGGCAGCACGGTTGCGCCGCTCTCGAGCGCAGCACTCGCGCGCTCGACGTTGAACGACTTCAGCGCGCGCACCGGCGCACCGGCGAGGATCGGCCCGAGCAGCGCGTGCTCGAAGCCGTATGCGTGCGACATGGGGAGGAACGAGGCGACGAGATCGTCCTCGAGGCAGAGCTCCTCGTCGACGAGCGTGCGTGCGATCGAGTCGACCATCTCGCCCGAGCGGACCACGAACCGCGACTGGCCGGTGGTGCCAGAGGAGAGAAGCGTGACGCCGCCGGATGCCTGCACGGCGGCTGCGGGAGCGCGCGCCGCGCGCAGGTCGCGAATCGTCCGCTCGTCGATGCGCAGGTGGTCTGCGCCGAGGTGCTTGGCAAGCCGCGACTCGACGATGCCCGGGGTCGGACAGGGGAGGAGGACGACGAGCCGACCGCTCCCGGCTGCAGCGAGACAGGCGACCCAGAAGTCTCGGCCAGACGGAAGCGAGATGGCGACCCTGGTGTCGATCGACGTGCGCGAAACGATCGCAGCGCGCAGGCAGGACGCCTCGCGCGCGAGTTCCGACCACGAGGTCCATGCGCCGTCGTCTGCGGCAATCGCACCCACGTTGGGGCGCTCGCGCGCGTGCCGTTCGATCGCCTCGAGCAGCAGGTTCATGCCATGAGCGCCACGGGTTCGGCAGCGCGGGGCGGCATCGGCGCAGCGCCGTTGGACGGGGCGGACAGCGAGACCCGGAACGGGCGGATCCGGTTGGTGAACGGCCGGACGCGCTGCAGCGCGCAGAGTCCGCGCAGCGTCTGGCAGCGCAGGGCGACGCCGAAGGGGATCTCGTCGATCTCACCGGCCAGCATGGTGATGAACGCGCGCTCGAGCGACTTCGTTCGATGCGGCGAGAAGAGCAGATCGCGGAAGCCAGGGTCGTAGAAGCCTTCGACGAGGCTGAATGCCCTGTCGGTGATTCGCTTCATCCAGGCGTTGTGCCGAGCGATCTCGACGCTTGGCGGAGCGCCGCGGGAGAGCCGGATCACGCCGTTCGCGGCCTGCTCGGCGCCGAGCAGGCCAAGGGTCAGCCCCGTCGACCAGACCGGGTCGAGGAACGCGGCGGCGTCGCCGATCAGGAAGTGCCCGTTGCCGGCGAACGGATCGCATCGGTAGGTGAAGTCGGAGATGACCCGGTTCTTCTCGGGGCCGACTGCGTTTGCCATGCGCTCCTTGAGAAGCGGAGTCCGCTCGATCGCCCAGCGCAGGCGGTCGTTCGGCGGGACGTCGAGATTGCGGTGCAGGCTTTCGCGGGCGACGAACCCGAGGCTCGTGCGCGTCGCGTCGAGCGGGATCATCCAGAACCAGCCTTCGTCGGCGACGGTGAGCGCGAAGCAATTCTGCCCTCGGCCGCTCGGCCGGATGACGCCTTCGAAATGCTCGAAGTAGGCGACGTTGCGGAGGAACGAGTGGAAGCGCCGCTGGCCGAGCGTGCGGCCGAGGGTCGTCGCTTGACCACTGGCGTCGATGAGCCAACGCGCGTGGAACTCGCCCTGCTCGGTGTCCACCGTCACGTGTCCGTTGTCGAGCCGCGAGACGTCGCGGATGGCGCACGAGGTGAGGACCTCCGCGCCGGTTTCACGCGCCGTCTCCATCATCATCTTGTCGAGATGGATGCGCGCCATGTTGAACGTCTCCTTGTCGCCGTCGCCGAAGACGTCGCGGAAGAAGAAGTACTGCGGGCCGTAGCGGGAGTCGCCGAGCGAGATCTCGACGCCGACCTTGCGGGCGTGCGGAAGGGCGAGGCACTTGTCGAGCACGCCGAGACGGCGGAACGCGCGCTTGGTGCGGGGCAGGAAGCTCTCGCCGATTCGGAAGCGAGGGAACTCGCCGCGGTCGAGCACGAGCACGTCCAGGCCCGCGCGGGCCATTTCGATGGCGGCGGCGCTTCCGGCTGGGCCGGCGCCGATCACGATGCAGTCACGCATGCGGCTTGGCAACATGGCAGATTCCCTCGATCTCGACCAGAAGTTCGCGGCGGCAGAGCGGTGCGTGCAGTACCCGCTCGAGGCCGTCGCCGAACGCCTCGGTTGCGAGTGTCTGAACCCTGTCAAGGTGCGCGGCATCGCGCACGTAGATCTGAATCGAGCGCCAGCGTCCGTCGCCGCCACCGGCATCGGAGAGAGTCGCGAGGTTCGCGAGCGTCTCCTCGAACTGCGCATCGATGTTCTCGAGATGAAGCGACTCCTCGCCGACGACCGACGCGGTTCCAGACGCAAGCAGGAGCGTCGGAGTCCGCGTCGCTCGTACGAAGGTCGGCGGAACGGGTCCGAACCGCTGCGAGTAGTTCCACGCCGGCCGCTGTCGGGGATTCTCGACGGCGGAGAACGTCTCGTCGGTCGCGAGCGCATGCACGACGAGATCGGCGCCCGCGTGGCCGACGCAAGTGCCCGCGGGGACAACCTGCACCACATGGGCACGCGCGCGATAGGCCTCGGAGCGTCCGGCGTTGAAGCGCATGTAGCGCTCGAACTCGTCGCCATCATGGTCGGTCAGACGCGGGAGAAACGCCCAGACCCGGCACGGGGCCGCGCCGAGTTGATCGAGCGCATCGCGGAACGCTCGGCTGCTGATCGCCGTGATCTCGGCGCCACGCGCTCCGTCGATCGGCATGCAGGCCGACCCCGTTCGCGCGCCTGCGGCGGCAAGCGAAGCGACCCACGACGGCAGATCGTCGACGATCTCGCCAGTCGCGATCCAGTTCACCGCCGGGGCCATCGGTCGCTTGGGAGTTTCCGAGACGAAGGAACTCATTCGAGTTCGAATCCTACCAAAGGAATCGCGTTGCTCAAACCATTTCACGGCGCAACTTGCGCAGTGAATCAATGGATTTCCACCGCCCAGCGTGCCCCGTGCGGGTCGGATGCGGCCAGCACCCACGGATCGGCGCCGGCCAGCGGCCGAGCCTGTCCCGAGAGGAGCGCCGCGATCGGCGAGGCTGCCCCGAGTTCGGCGCGGGAACCGACCGGAACCGCAGCCGGCGGCGCGTCGATCGCGTCGAGTGGCGAGCGCGAGGTGATGATCGCGGCCGCGCGAGCGGGGGCGTCGTTCGCCAAGTGGGCTGGATCAATGAGGCCGCGCCAGGCGTCTCGCGGTCGGTGGGCCTCGACGGGGGACGTCGTGCCGCGCACGGCACCGACGACTGCACCGACAACTGCTCCGGGACCTGTGCCTGCCGCCGCGCTCGCCTGCGTTCCCGACGCGCGCTCGACGAGCACGGCGATGGCGGCCGAGTTCTGCTCGACGGTGGTTCCGGCGCATCGCTCGAGCACGCGGCGAACGATCGGGTGGGCCTCCTCGGACGCCACCACGATGGCGCGTTCCCACTCGCCGGTCGCGATGCGCGCCTGCGCGAGGAGCAGCGCCTCGAGCGCGGCGGTGCGGCGGCCGATCACGCTGATGGTGGGGGCGCGAATGCCGAAGGCGAGCGAGCACTGCGCGCTGCCGATGTTGGGAACGCTCTCCGCAAAGAGCATCGGATTCGCCAGATCGATGCCCGAGCGAATGAGGTCGCGGTAGTAGCGCTCGGTGAAGTCGGCGGCGCCGCACCAATTCGCAGCAATGAGCGGGATGTCCTTCACCTCTTCGGCCGTGAGCGAGGCCGATTCGACGAGATCGCGGACCGCGCCGATCATCAGGCGCGGAAGAAGCGCGAGGCGACGGGCGCGCGCTCGATCGACAAGCGGCGCGAGGATCGCCTCGTCGAAGGCAGGCCACGGCTCGGGCGAGTCGTCCTCGGCCATGAGGCGCTCGGCGCCGCGACCAAGCGGCGAGACGGCGCCGACGGCCGTGATCGCAAGGCGCACGCGGCACGACGCGCGCGTATCCGCAGCGGTTTCGCCGCGGCCCGCGCCCGGGGTCGGCAGTCTGCCGTCCGCGCCCGGGCGCTGAATCCGGGTCGCCGCGTTGGCGCCGCCGAAACCGGCCGAGAGCGCGACGACGTCCCGGGGTGCCGTGCGCACGGGGGCGCCCTCGATCAGCGCGAGCTCCGTGAACTGCTCGCGGTCACGGCCGCGGCCAGCGGAGGATGGCATGAAGCCGGACTCCGCGCATCCGATGGCGGCCGCGAGTTCGAGCGCGCCCGCGGCGCCGAGGGGGTGTCCGAAGCGACTCTTCAAGGCGGCCACCGGAACCTCGGGCAGGCGCGCTCCGAACGTCTGTCGATACGCGAGATACTCCGCTGCGTCATTGCCGGGAGTTCCCGTCGCGTGGGCGACGAGGAGTTCGGGCAACTCGGGAATCGCGCGGCCCGAATCGATGTGGACAGCATCGCCGCCGCAGCCTGCCTGGCGCAGCGCACGCGCGGCCCCGGCCCCTTCCGGATGCGGTTGGGTGAGGTGGTGGCTGTCGCTCGACTCGCCCCGCGCCACGATGACGGCACGGATCTCGTGCTGGCGCTCGGCGGGCACGTCCTCGAGGCGACGCAGCACGAAGAGCGCAGCGCCCTCGCCGAGCTTCATGCCCTCGCGGTCGGGTGCGAACGGACTCAACGGTCCCTGCGCGACCAGCTGCAGCGCCGCGAATCCGCCGTAGGCGAACTCCGCGATCGGATCGTATCCACCCGCGATGACAGCATCGAAGGTGCCGCTCTCGAGGAGCGAGCACCCGTGGTTCACGGCGCTCAGCGCCGACGCGCACGCGCAGGAGACGGAGGTCGACGCGCCAGTGAAGCCTGCCTTCGCGAGCGAGTGCGCGAGCACCGACGACGCCGTGATGCGGCTGTACGACCTGTCGGCGGCGTCGAGATCGCCGGACTCGTCGCTGCGCATGCCTTCCCCGCAGTGCCGCATGCCGGCGAGCGTCGTGCCAATGACCGCGCACCAGCGCTCGGGTTGGGCATGGATCTCGCGCCACTCCTCGTCGCGCAGCAGCCCGGCAAGCGCCCTGCGCATGAGGATCTCCGACCGCCAGGCGCCGCGCTCGGACTCTGGGAGCGGCGCCTCGCCCGCGCCGGACGTGATCGCCGGCCGCTGCTCGAGATCGGTCGGCGGCCGCACGCCCACGGCGCAGGCCTCGAGCGCGGACACGTTCTCCTCAAGCGAGTTTCCGATCGCGGAAAGGACGGCGATGCGTGTGATGGCGATGGGCTTCATCGGTTCTCGTTTCGTTGCGCGAACGCCGCGGCGACCGTCAGCATGACGACGCTGCTTGCGGCGAGGAGTCCAAGCTCGGTGGCGGCCAGCGTCCCTTCGATCGCGCGCAGGCACGCCTCGACGCTCCAACCTGAGAAGAGCCAGCGCGACGGCGCTGCGAGAAGCTCCGGAAGCACGGCGACCGGAACCATGCTGCCGCCGAGGCCTGCGAGGACGAGCGTCGCAATCGGCGAGATGGACGCGAAGCGGGCGCGCGTGCCGCACAGTTCGCAGAGCGCGGAGGTGAAGGCGGCGCACGCAAGCGCCGCGAGGAGCGCGGCAACGAGCAGCGCAACCGGGCCTTCGGGGATGATCCCAAACACGAGCGCGGCGAAGGCGAAGGTCGCGACGAGCTGGAGGAAGGCGATGACGCCGAGCGTCGCGAAGCGGGCGAGCATGCGTCCCTTCGCGGTGACGCCGAGCGAGCGCAGCCGCTCGCCGAGGCCCGCCTCATCGTCGCCGACGCCGCGGCCGGCGTTGGCGGAGAGCGCGAAGAGGATGAACATGACGGCGATGCCGGGAAGCGCAGCGCGCGTCAGTGCGCCGCTCGACGAGCGATCGATCACTCGCACGTCCGGCGGAACCTCGCCGACACTCCGCGCCGACGCGCCCGCCGCCGCGATCATCTGCTTCAGCGCATCGGCGACGCCCGGGAGCGGCCAGCGTGAATCGATGACGACCGTGGGCGCGTCTGGATCGAAGTCGCCGGGGATGCGGATCTCGCCGACGAAGTTGCCTGCGCCGGCCTCGAGCGATGCCGCGTCGATCCGAGCGACCGAGATGCGTCCGGTCCCGCGGGAGAGCAACGCCTCGGCAAGGCGTTCCGCAGCGGCGCTCCGCGACTCGACCACGATCGCGATCGGGAAGCGCACGCCGTCGCGGCGCTCGAGATGTCCGAAGAACAGTGCAAACAGGCTGAAAAAGGCAATCGGCGCGACGAAGGCGAGCGTGAGCCCGGCCTTGTCGGCCGCGAACGAGCGGAGCAGTGCGCCAGCAAGCGCGATCATGACGCGCCCTCCGCAGTCAAGGCGTCTGCGAGCGGATCGACGCCGAGGTCGCCGAAGGCGAGCCACTGGTCGGGGTAGCGGCGGATCGCCCGCTCCATCGCGGCGATGAGTTGTCGCTGCGCCGGATGCGTCGCGACGTCGGCCGCCGTGAGCCGCGCCGATGGCACGTCGATGCAGGAATCGCACCAGACGTGCATGCCCTTCGCGCCCCATCCGCAGAAGGTCGGGACGATCGGGCTTCCCGCTGCGGCGGCGAGCCGGAGCGGACCGGGCGGGAGTTCCGCGTTCGCGAGGCCGAGGAAGGGGAGACGCACGCCTTGCTGGCCCGGCATGGTTCGATCGGCGTGCATGACGACCGCTTCGTCCGCCTTCAGCGCGTCGAGGATCGCGGCCCACGCCGCCACGCCGTCGGAGACGCGGTGCTCGATCACTCCAAGACGTGCATGCAGCGCGCTTCGGGCGCGCTCGAACCGCGGCATGGGATCGGGGTGATAGAGGACGTGCACCTTCGGTTCGAGAATGCGGAGGATGGCGAGCGCCGTCTCGAACGAGCCCATGTGGACGCTCGCAAGCATGATGCCCTTGCGCATCTGGCGGGCCGCGAGGTACTCGGTGGCCCCTTCGAGCTGGGCGACCATCCGCCGGATGTCCGCCGGATCGGTTCCCTGCGCCGAGACGATCTCGCTGATGGCGCGCTGCGCGTACCCGACCATCCTGAAGGCGCATCGCCGCTTCTCCGCCTGCGTCGCGGCGGGACCAAGCGCAAGTCCTGCGTTGCGCATGAGCGTGGCGCGATGCCTGCGGGAGAGCGCGAATGTGCCGATCTGCGCGATAGCGCGTGCGATCGGCCGTGCCGGCGGCAGATGGGCGATGGTGCCGAGATACAGGCCGTCCACGATCAGACGATCGAGTGCGGCAACGCTCATGTCGTCACCCCGGCTCGCTGGGCTGGGACCGGTTCGTGCGACAGAGCGCTCGCGAGCCGCTCAAGGAACTCGTCGGGGCTCTCGTCCGGCGCGATTTCAAGGGGTGCCCGGAATCGCACCACCGCGTGGCTGCGGAAGCGAACTCGGAGCGCCGACTTCGGAAGCGCGTCGAGCATGCCGTCGATCCGCACCGGAACGACCGGGCAGCGTGCGGCCGCGGCCACCATGGCGACGCCAGGCTTGAGTGGACCGAGCGCACCGGTGAGCGAGCGCGTGCCTTCTGGATAGATGGCGACGCAGTCTCCTGCGGCGAGCGCCGCAACCAGTCGGTCGATCGAGCGCGGGCCGGCCGTGCCGCCGCTCACGAGGATCGCGCGATAGGCATGGCAGGCGAGTCCGTGAAGAAACCACCGCTCGATCCGGCGGTGGAGCGGTTCGCCGCCGCCTTCTCGCGAGAAGCGCGCATTGCCGGAGACGACGCGCGTCCGCTTCCGGCAGTCGCCGGGAAGCGCGCCGAAGAGGACCGGCGTGTCGGCGTGGCTCTGGTGATTCGCCGCGATGAGGACGGGCTTTCCGCTTGCGAGCGCCGCCACGCCGCCCTCGTCGACCACGTCGACCCGCGAGAGCGTGAGGGCGCGGAGCCCGCGATACATCGCCGACTCGAACAGCGGCCAGAGGTTCATGGCGTGCCCTCCGCCGCCGCGCGGAAGTCGAGGCTGATGGTGGCGGTTCCCTCGGTCACGGTGAACTTCGCACGTCGCCAGCTCGGAGGAAGGAGCGGCGAGCCCCCGTTGGAAACCGCCCACGGATCGATCGGGATCCCGAATGTTCCGCGGCGGAGTGTGCCTGCGGACTGGGTGTCGTGGAAGGCGGACACCGCATAGGTTCCAGGCGGGAGATCCGTGAAGAGCACCGGCTTGTCGCACTCGGCGATCGGGACGGTCGCGCCGCGAAGCCAGTTCCCCGAGCGCATGAAGTTCGACTCCGAGTTCCACAGCGCGATCTGGATCGGGCCGCCGCCGCGCGACGGATCAAGCGTCTTCAGCCGCACCTCGATCGTGACGAGTGCTGGCGCCGCCTCCTCCGGTACGACGGGGGCGACCGCGCCAGACTCGCCCGCATCGTGCTTCTTCGCGGCGCTCTGGCATGCGGGGGCGCTGGCGAGGGCGAACGCCGCGCATGCCGCAAGGCCAGGATGGAGTGCGCGCGCACGGATCATGCCATGCTCTTCCGGACGATGGACTTCCCGCGCTGGGCACACGCCCGTTCGAGCCATGCCGCTTCATGCGAGGCGACGAGCGCGACGCCCGCCGCGTCGAGGTGATCGACCAGCGCCAGCGCCAGCCGATCGCGCCCCTCTGCATCGAGTCCTGCGTCAGGCTCGTCGAGGAGAAGCACGCCGCCGCAACTTGCGAGAACGCTCGCGATCGCAGCGCGACGCGCCTGTCCAAGAGACATGCGGGCGAGTGGCCGGTTGCCGAGGCCTGCGACTCCCATGCGCGCGATCGCATCGCGGGCGCGGGCCTCGCGCGCCCGAGGAGCGATGCGTGCCACCCGCTGCATCAAGGCGATGTTGGCGTCGGTGCTGAGGCTCGAGATGACGCCGCCTCGCTGGGGGAGGTAGCCGACGGGTCCGTCGCTGGTGTCGCACCAGACCGAGCCAGACTTCGGCTCGAGGACGCGTGCGAGGAGCCGCAGCAGCGTCGTCTTGCCGGCACCGTTTGGCCCGCTGAGAAGGCCGATTTCGCCGGCCCGGAGCACAATTGAGACACCCGCGATGATCTCGCGCTCGCCCCGAGAGAAGCGCAGGGCGCTTGCGCGCATGCGGGGTCTGCTCGCCCCGCCCGACGCGGATCGTGCGGCCGGCCGGCCGTGAAGCAGGAACCGTGCGCCGCGCCAGCGCGACACTTCGATATCCGTCAGCCCGGCGGCCTCGGCGAACGCCCGCGCCTCGGCGAGGGTGAACGCCCGTCGCACGCTGAGGAGAGCGTCGGCGCGCAGCGTCCGGCTCCGGCCGAGCGTCGAGAGCCGCGCTCCGATCTCTCCGGCGGCATCGCGGATGAGATCGCTCCAGACCACGAGTTCGGTTGCCGCCGCCGACATGGCGCGCAGGGCGCGGCAGACGTCTGCATCGACGAAGTGGTGCAGTACGAGCGACGCATGGGCGACCTGCGCGCAGGGGTCGTCGGGCAAGGCGCCGGCAAGGAGATCGCGCTGCGCGAATCGGACGGACGCGGGGGCGATGCGATACGCGTTGGCGCGCGCCGTGTCGAGGGCGATCGCCGCTCGATCGGTGGCGATCGCGTCGATCTTCCAGCCGCGTTTCGCCGCCGCTTGTACGGCATCGAGGACGATGTCGCCCGCGCCGCAGCCGAAGTCAATCAGCGAGACCGTCGCGCCGCGGGTCGGGCCGATACGCCGCTCGATCGCGGCAAGAAGCGCTCCGCTTGCGGCGGTGACCCGGTTCATCCGCCGCAGGAAGCGAAACTCGACCTCCGCATGATGCGGATCGGGCGCTTCCGCGTCGAGGGTCTCCACCCCCGTCGCGCGAGTTGTCACAGGGAAAGTCAGCATCGGGCGGGGCGAATGATACATGGCGCGGACGGTGCCGCTTGTGCTGCGATTCGCGGGGAAACGCAGACGTTTGCCGCTGCGCCGGGGCGCTTAGGCGACGCCCGCGCTCGCCAGATCGATCGTCGCTCCGGGAACCGCCACCGCGGGATCCGCGCCGGAGGCGCGCGTCGATGCGCGCAGGAGCGCGACCGCGCGGGCGATGTCGGCCGCGACCGGCGCGGTGAACTTCATCGGCTGCTCGGTCATCGGATGGCGGAAGCCGAGCGTGGTCGCGTGCAGCGCCTGCCGTGCCAGCAGCATCGCGTCCGAGTCGCCGCCGAGGTCGCGCTCGGTCGTGTGCTTGCCGCCGTACATGTCGTCGCCCACGATCGGGAGGCCGAGGTAGGAGAGGTGCACGCGGATCTGGTGCGTGCGGCCGGTCTTGAGCTCGAGCTCGACCAGCGCGTACTTCGCACCGGACGGCGCGACATAGCGCTCGCGCGCGCGGAGAATAGTCACCGACGGCTTTCCCGTCTCGTCAAAGCGCACCGCGTACTTCTCCTTGATCGACGGGTGCTTCCCGAGCGGAAGGTCGATCGTCTCGATGTCCCTCTCGGGTTGCCCGTGCACCAGCGCGAGGTATCGCTTGTCCGTGCGGCGCATCTCGAACTGCTTGCCGAGCCGCCAGTGCGCGGTGTCGTTCTTCGCGCTGACGATCGCGCCCGAGGTGAACTTGTCGAGTCGGTGCACGATTCCCGGCCGCGCGAACTCCTCGCCGACCTTCGACAGCTCGCCGCCCGAGATGTTCTTGAAGCGCCACGCGAGCGCGTTCACGAGCGTGCCGGACTTGTGGCTCCGCGCCGGATGCACGATCAGGCCCGCCGGCTTGTTCACCACGATGATCGCGTCGTCCTCGTAGACCACATCGAGCGGGATCTCCTCGGGCTGGATCGCGCCCGACGGCGGGGGCGGCAGGGTGGCGACGATGCGGTCGCCCTTCTTCAGCTTGGTCGAGCTCTTCGGCACGCGTCCGTTGACGGTGATCGCCTCTTCCTCGATCAGCCGCTGGATCTGCGTGCGGGAGATGAACGGCACGCGGTCGACCATGTAGCGGTCGAGGCGCTTGTCGAGATCCTTCAAGAGCTCGAACTCGACCGTGACCGGCGACTCGTCGTCCTTCGCCGCGTTCTCTTCGTAGAGCGCAAACAGCGCATCGCGCTCGATGGCGCCGCCTGCGCCAAGGAGCGATTCCGTCCTGTCCTGGCGCACGCGCGCGTCGTCGGTTGGTTCGGACGGATTTGCCACGGGGCGAGCGTTCAGCCGCCCGGGGTCGGTTGCGGCGCGGGCGCCGGCGGGGGCAGCACGAAGCCCGGCGCGGCGGACCCATCGGGGGTCGCCGTGGGCTCGGCGGTCTGCTCCTCGACGATCGACCGGAAGAGGTCGTCGCTGACCGCTGGCTGGCCGGTGGCTGCGGGCGCCGCTGCGGGGATTTCCGCTGCAAGCGGCAGTGGGATCGGGGTCGAGAGCGCCACGAGCCCGTCGAGCCGCGACTTGGCGATCTCGGCGACGCGGGGCCAGTCGGCGCCAGCAAGGGCCGCCGCCTCCTCGAGGTACTTGCGGGAGAGATCGAAGCTGCTGCGCGTCTCGGCGATCGCGGCGCGGCCGAAGAGCGTGGCGAACAGAATCGGTGCCGCACTCTTCCTGTCGCCGCCGGCTGCCTGCACCGCGTACTCGGCCGCCTTCGTGTAGTTCTCCTCGGCCGCGTCCTGCGCGATCTTGCGCGCGGCGGCGTCGAGCGGCACGGCAGGGGTGGTGCCCGCGGCCGGCGTAAGTTCATTGCGCTGGATCTGGCCGAGCCGGAGGTCGGCCGCCGAGATCAAGGCGACCATCGCGACCTGTGGTTGCGTGGCGTGATCCTTCGCGACCTGCTCGAGAGGCTCCGGCATCTGCGACTCGGCAGCGGTCGTGAGCTCGAACCACGCGGTCGCCGACTTCTCGACCTTCTGGCGCTTCCAGTAGTTGAAGCCGAGGACGGCGGCGGCCACCAGCATGGCGATGGTCAGGTAGGTCGAGCCGTGCTTACGCAGCCAATACACGAAGTCGTCGTTGAGGCGACTCTCGGTGAGGTCGGTCGTCTGCACCTGGCGGAGACGGTTACGGTCCGGGGCCTGCTGATCCATAGTCCGTCTAATCTAACGCCTCATCAGCACTTGCGCCACGGAAGCGACGAGTCTTCGTGGGCGGCGTTGCGCCTGAGACTGCGTTTCCCCGCCTCTCGCGGCTGAGAATTGAGGCCGAGAATTGAGGCCGAGAATTGAGGCCGAGAATCGCGAATATCGCCGGGGCTCACCGCCTGTTGGCGGCGAGGACGAGGTCTGCGGCGTCCGCGAAGCCGCTCGCGTCGTGATGGCCAACCCGCAGATCGGCGACCGCCTCGATGCGGGAATCGGCGTTTCCCATCGCGATCCCGAGGCCGGCGTCGCGCACCATCTCGAGGTCGTTGAGGCCGTCGCCGACAGCGACCGTCTCGGCCGGGTCGATCCCATACTCGACGCACAGCGCTTCGATCGCGGTCCACTTGTTCACATTGCGGCCGAAGGCCTCAAGGATGTGGGTGGGCGAACCGGTGGCGGCCTCGGCGGTCAGGGCAGACCAACTCTGCACCGCGATGAGGTCGCCGAGCTCGGAGCGCAGTCGATCGACGAGCGGCGCGAGAACGGACCCGTGCGCCACCGTGCCCACGCGGACGGTGTGACCCTGTTCGTCGTGGTGCGCAAGCGACGGCACGCGCCGATAGGTGAGGGGGAGCGTCTCGAACCACCACGCCGTGGCCGGGTCGAACTGCTGCTCGCCGACGATCACGTAGTCGACGCCCGCCTGCGTGTGGTCTTGCAGGAGCTGCGCAAGGTGGTCCTGCGCCTCGAGCACCTTCGCCAGATGCCGGACGACGTCGGGCGCAAGCCCGCGCCGCAGCACCACCGAGCCGTCGCGCGCGTCGTGCACCAGCGCGCCGCCGGCGGTGATCGCGTGTCCCTCATGGTTGATGAAGTCGAGCACGTGGTCGCACTCGCGCAGCGCGCGTCCGGTCGCCGGGATCACCTCGACGCCTGCGTCCTGCAGCCGACGGATCGCCGCGAGGTTTCGTTCGCTGACGCGCCCCCTCCGGTCGAGCAGCGTTCCGTCGAGATCGGTGATGACGAGGCGGTAGCGCATCGGAACGTCGATCGTAGCGGGGGAAGTTTCGTCCCGGCCGGGTGCGGCGGGTTTCCCGCGATTGCCGGGCGAGGTTTCCACTATCTTCCCGAAGGTGCAGGCCTCCGGAGCAGCAAACGCGCCTCTCTCTCCGCTTCACGTCGCGGATGGCCCGGTGTTCATGCGCCCGGTCGAGGCGATCCTCAAGGGCGCGCTCGAATCGCAGGTCGATGTCGGCCTCATCGCCGCCGCCACGAGCCCGCGGTGGACCGGGCTGACCTCCATCGCCCAGCAGGAGGTGACCGCGCGGCTCCTCGCGCGTCATCAGACCGAGATCCTCGTCGGCGGCGACGGTGCGCGCGCGGTGACGCTCGCGCTCGGCGCAGTCCGAGCGGGGCGCAGCGCCGTGGCGCTGGTGCCGGCGTCCGACCTCGTGGTGGCGGTCGACGCGCTTCGCGATGCGCGCGCCGCCTTCGCGACGCCGACGCAGGGGCTTGCGATCGTCATCGAGGACGACCCGGCGGGCGAACCTTCGCTCTGCCCACGACGCATCGCCCGCGACGCCGGCCTCGCGATCGTCGAGCCGGGCGACCTCTCGTCGCTGCGCGATTCGATTGAGCAGGCGCTGCGCCTGTCGCGCGCGGGCGTGCTTCCGGTCGCGATCATCGTCTCGAGCCTTCTGCTCGAGTCGTGCGAGACGATCCTCGCGCGTCCGAACCGCGTGGTGAGCAACGTCGACGAGCTCATTCTCCAGCGCAAGGCGCGGCCGACGCTCCGGCCGCTCGACACGGGCGACCTCATGCGGGTCGCGCGTCGCTTCGAGCTGAATGTCGCGGCGAGCCTGCCGAGCCCCGGCGAGCGCGAAGTCGTCGGCTTCATCGCGGTCGGCACCTGCGAGCGCGCGCTTGCGCACGTACTCGAGGAACTCGGCCTCGCGGGCCGCGTCCCCGTGCTTCGGCTCGGACTCGTCTAT
>Ga0209985_10001347_pt1 | contig 24232 bp, 22 predicted proteins | sample NOAtaG_FD_187305 | JGI IMG/M metagenome (GOLD analysis project Ga0209985, IMG submission 187305) | Freshwater lake microbial communities from Lake Erie, under a cyanobacterial bloom - NOAA_Erie_Diel6S_1000h metaG (SPAdes) (version 2) | ecosystem: Environmental > Aquatic > Freshwater > Lake ...
GCTCGCCGTAGCCCGAGCTACGGCTGCGCTTTGCGCCTAGATTGGAGCGCTTTGGGCAGCCCCCTCGGGCACGCCGGATTGCCTCTCACCCTCTGACGCCCCGCGCATCTTGCCTCCTTGCCGTCTCGTCTCATGACTCGCCTGCTGCGTCGGATCGGGACGCTCGCCCCGGCGGCGGTGCTGTCGCTCGCGCTGGCACTGGGCGCGGCGCAGGCGCAGCAGCCGTCGCAGCAGCCGTCGCAGCAATCGGCGCAGCAGCCGGTGCAGCAGCCGGGGCAGCAGCCGGCCGCGCCGGTCCCCGGCGCGCCGGATCTGGGCCGGGTCATTCCTGGCGTGCAGGATGTGCTGAAGAAGATCGCGCCGTCGGGCCAGGGGGCCAGCCAGGACGCGGTCCAGGCCAAGGCCGCCCGGCCAGCGCCCACCGGGCGCGCGGCGCCGCGCGGCGCCGACGGACTGCTGCAGGTGCCGCCAGCGGCTCAGGTCACCGATCTGGCGGGCGTGCTGTCGGCCGCCGACATGCAGATGTTGCGCGGCCGGCTGGAGGCCATCGAGAAGGCGCACGGCGCGCAGGTGGTGATCCTGGTGGTGCCCAGCACCCAGCCCGAGCCGATCGAGGACTTTGCCAACCGCGTGGGTACCGCCTGGAAGGTGGGGCGGCGCGGCGTGGGCGACGGCGTGCTGTTGATCGCCGCGATCGATGACCGGCGCGCGCGTATCGACGTGGCGCGCGCGCTCGAAGGCGCCATCCCCGATGCCACCGCGCGCCGCATCATCCGCGAAGCGATGGCGCCGCGCTTTGCGCAGCAGGACTACGCCGGCGGACTGGCTGCGGCGGTCGAGCACCTGGCGCGGCAGATCGAGGGCGAGGGCCTGCCCACGCCCGCTGGCCTGCCGCAGCGGACGGTCGATGCCGGCGAGGACACCGTGGCGCTGCTGCTGCCGTTCGTGATCGGCGGCGTCATCCTGGGCGCGCTGCTGCGGCGCGTGTTCGGCGTGCCGGGCGCGCTGGCGGCCGGCGGCGGCAGCGGCGTGCTGGCGGGCACGATGCTGCAGTCGATGGCGCTCGGCGGCCTGGCCGGGGTGCTGGTCTTCGTCTTTACCCTCGGTGCCGGCTCGCGCGGCGCGCGTGTGCTGGGCGGGCGCCGCAGCGGCCGGGACGGCTTCAGCGGGCCGGTGATCGTTCCGGGCGGCGGCTGGAGCGGCGGCGGCTCGTGGGGCGGCGGCGGGGGCTGGTCCAGCGGCGGCGGCGGCGACTTTTCCGGCGGCGGCGCCTCGGGTGACTGGTAAGGGATGGTTGCGATGAAGCTCGCTCGCCTGTTGCGTCACGGGTTCATCACGCCGCGCGCCGTGGACCGATGGTTCCCGGCCGCGGCGCTGCAGCGCATTGCGGCGGCCATCGCGCAGGCCGAGGCGGCCCACAGCGGCGAGATCCGCTTTGCGGTGGAGGCGGCGCTGCCCTGGTCGTACCTCAGGCGCGATGCGCCCGTGCGCCAGCGCGCCGTGATGGTGTTTTCCAAGCTGCGCGTGTGGGACACGGAGCACAACAACGGCGTGCTCATCTACGTCGAACTGGCCGACCACGGCGTGGAAATCGTGGCCGACCGCGGTATCGCGCGCCACGTGCCGCGCGAGCGCTGGGAGGCGGTGTGCAACACGCTGCGCGAGCACTTCCGGCGCGGGCAGTTCGAGGCCGGCGTGATCGCCGGCGTGCAGGAGGTCGGCGCCCTGCTGACGCAGCACTTTCCGCTGGCCGAGGGCGAGCGCAATCCCAACGAGCTGTCCAACAAGCCGGCGGTCCTGTAGACCCGCTGCGCGACGGACGATCGACGACGGCGGCGCCGGCCGCGCTCGCTACACTGCCTGGCATGACGACCCACGCGTTCATCTGCGACGCCGTGCGCACGCCGGTCGGCCGCTACGGTGGCGCGCTCGCGGCGATGCGCACCGATGACCTGGCGGCCGTGCCGCTGGCGGCGCTGCTGGCGCGCAATCCGCGGCTGGACGCCGCCGCCATCGACGATGTGATCCTCGGCTGCGCCAATCAGGCCGGCGAGGACAACCGCAACATCGCGCGCATGGCGCTGCTGCTGGCGGGCTGGCCGGTCGGCGTGCCCGGCAGCACGCTCAACCGCCTGTGCGGCTCGGGGCTGGACGCCGTGGCCGGCGCGGCGCGCGCCATCCGCAGCGGCGACGCGCAACTGCTGGTCGCCGGCGGCGTGGAGAGCATGACGCGCGCGCCCTTCGTCATGCCCAAGGCCGGCAGCGCGTTTGCGCGCGACCCCGCGGTGTTCGACACCACGGTCGGCTGGCGCCTGGTCAATCCGCGCATGAAGGCCGCCTTCGGCACCGACGCGATGCCCGAGACCGCCGAGAACCTCGCCGCCGAACTGGGTATCGCCCGGGCCGACCAGGACGCGTATGCGCTGCGCAGCCAGCAGCGGTATGCGGCGGCGGCCGCGCGCATTGCGCAGGAAATCGTGCCGGTGCCGGTGCCCGGCGCTCGCGGCGCGGTGAGCGCCGTCGAGCGTGACGAGCACCCGCGCGCCACCACGCTGGAGCAACTGGCGCAGCTCAGGCCGATCGTGCGGCCGGACGGCACCGTCACGGCCGGCAACGCCTCGGGCGTCAACGACGGTGCGGCCGCGCTGCTGCTGGCGAGCGAGGCGGCGGCCGCGCGCCACGGCCTCGTGCCGCGCGCGCGCGTGGTGGCCAGCGCAGTGGCCGGGGTGCCGCCGCGCACGATGGGCATCGGCCCGGTGCCGGCCACGCACAAGCTGCTGGCGCTCACCGGCGTGGCGCTGGCGGAGATCGAGGTCATCGAGATCAACGAGGCCTTTGCCGCGCAGGTACTCGCCTGCACGCGCGGGCTGGGCCTGCCCGACGACGCGGCGCACGTCAATGCCGACGGCGGCGCGATCGCCATCGGCCACCCGCTCGGCATGAGCGGCGCGCGCCTGGCCGCCACCGCGGTGCGCCGGCTGCACGAGCAGGGAGCGCGCTACGCGCTGGTGACGCTGTGCATCGGCGTGGGCCAGGGCATCGCCGTGCTGCTCGAGCGAGTCTGACTTTCTACCCCCTGGAGCCATTCATGCTCGATCCCCTCGACGCCGCCGCCCTCGACCGGCTGTTTCGCACCGCCCGCACTTTCAATGCCTTTGCGGGCGAGGTCACGGACGCCGATCTGACCGCCATCTACGACCTCATGAAGTTCGGGCCGACCAGCGCCAACGCCTCGCCGGCGCGTTTCGTGTTCGTGCGCTCGGCAGCGGCCAAGCAGATGCTGCGCCCCGCGCTGTCGCCCGGCAACCTCGACAAGACGATGCGGGCGCCGTGCACCGTGATCGTGGCCCACGACCTCGAGTTCCACGAGCGGCTGCCGGAGCTGTTTCCGCACACCGACGCGCGCAGCTGGTTCGTCGGCAAGCCGGAGCTGATCGCCACCACCGCGTTTCGCAACGGCAGCCTGCAGGGCGCCTATTTCATGCTGGCGGCGCGTGCGCTCGGCTTCGACTGCGGCCCGATGTCGGGCTTCGACAGCGCCAAGGTCGACGCGGCGTTCTTTCCCGACGGCAAGGTGAAGTCCAACTTCCTCATCAACCTGGGCAAGGGCGACCCGGCGGGCCTGTTCCCGCGCAGCCCGCGCCTGCCCTTCGCCGAAGCCTGCACGCTGCTGTAGCCCGGCGCACCGGCCAATGTCCTACCCCCACCTGCTTGCGCCGCTGGACCTCGGCTTCACCACGCTGCCCAACCGCGTGCTCATGGGCAGCATGCACACGGGGCTGGAGGACGGGCGCCAGCACTTCACGGCGCTGGCCGCCTACTTTGCCGAGCGCGCGCGCGGCGGCGTCGGGCTGATGGTGACGGGGGGCTTTGCACCCAACATCGCCGGCTGGACCAAGCCGTTCGCGGGCACGCTGGCCACCACTGCGGCGGCGCGGCGCCACCGCGAGGTGACGCAGGCGGTGCATGCGCAGGGCGGGCGCATCGCGCTGCAGATCCTGCACACGGGGCGCTACGGATACCACCCGTTCATCGTGGCGCCGTCGCGCATCAAGAGCCCGATCACGCCGTTCACGCCGTTCGAGCTGTCGGCGCGCGGCATCGAGCGGCAGATCCGCGCCTTCGTGCGCTGCGCCCAACTGGCGCGCGAGGCCGGCTACGACGGCGCCGAGATCATGGGCAGCGAGGGCTACCTGATCAACCAGTTCCTCGTCGCCCACACCAACCGCCGCAGCGACGAGTGGGGCGGCAGCTACGAGAACCGGATGCGCTTTGCCATCGAGGTGGTGCGGCGCACGCGCGCGGCGGTCGGGCCCGATTTCATCCTGATCTACCGCCTGTCGATGCTCGATCTCATCCCCGACGGCAGCTCGTGGCCCGAGGCGGTCCAGCTCGCCAAGGCGGTCACCGAGGCGGGTGCGACGATCATCAACACCGGCATCGGCTGGCACGAGGCGCGCGTGCCGACGATTGCCACCAGCGTGCCGCGCGCCGCCTTTGCCTGGGTCACGCAGAAGATGCGGCGCGAACTGCGCGCCGCCGGCCTCGGCATCCCGCTGGTGACCAGCAACCGCATCAACACGCCCGAGGTGGCCGAGCAGGTGCTGGCCGACGGCTGCGCCGACCTGGTTAGCCTGGCGCGGCCGCTGCTGGCCGACGCCGAGTTTGTCGCCAAGGCCAGGGCCGGGCGCGCGCAGGACATCAACACCTGCATCGCCTGCAACCAGGCCTGCCTCGACCACGCCTTCAGTAACGAGCTGGCGACCTGCCTGGTCAACCCGCGCGCCGCGCGCGAGACCGAGATCGTGATCCGTGCCACGCCGCGGCGCCGCCGCTATGCCGTGGTCGGTGCCGGCCCGGCCGGGCTCGCCGCCGCCACCACGCTGGCCGAGCGCGGCCATGCGGTCACGCTGTACGAGGCCGCCGATCGCATCGGCGGCCAGTTCAACATGGCTCAGCGGATTCCGGGCAAGGAGGAGTTTCAAGAGACGCTGCGCTACTTCGGGCGGCGCCTCGAGGCCACCGGCGTGGCGCTGCGGCTGAACACGCGGGCGACCGCGCAGCAGCTCATCGACGAGCGGCCGGACGCGGTGATCGTGGCCACCGGGGTGCGGCCGCGCGATCCGAAGATCCCCGGGCAGGACGCAGCGCACGTGCTCAGCTACATCGACGTGCTGCTGCACGGCCGCGCCGTGGGCGAGCGGGTGGCCATCGTCGGTGCCGGCGGGATCGGCTTCGACGTGGCCGAGTTCCTGGTCACGCCGCCCGGGCACTCGCCGACGCTCAGCCTGCCCGAGTGGCTGGCCGAGTGGGGTGTGGCCGACCCTGGCGCGGTGCGCGGCGGCGTGGTGCGGCCGCGGCCGGCGCCGGCGGCGCGGCGCGTAACGCTGCTGCAGCGCAAGTCGGGCAAGCTCGGCCGCAACCTCGGCAAGACCACCGGCTGGATTCACCGCGCCGCGCTGGCCATGAAGGAGGTGGAGATGGTGGGCGGTGTGAACTACGAGCGCATCACGCCGCAGGGCCTGTGGGTCACCTACGGCGAGACGCGCCGCGACGGCCAGCTCATCGAGTGCGACACCGTCGTGCTGTGCGCCGGCCAGGAGCCGCTGCGCGAGCTGCAGGCGCCCTTGCAGGCGGCCGGGCTGGCGGTACACCTGATTGGCGGCGCGCACGAAGCCGCCGAGCTGGATGCCAAGCGCGCCATCGATCAGGGCGTGCGGCTGGCGACAACGCTCTGAAGGCACCGCTCTGAACGGTGCCGCCGCTTGAGCCGCCGCCTGAGCCTGCACTGTGCGGCACTGTGGGGCACTGTGAGGGACAAGCGCCGGGCGGCGCGCACGAAGCCGCCGAGCCGGATGCCAAGCGCGCCATCGATCAGGGCATGCGGCTGGCGACACCGCTCTGAAGGCACCGCTCTGAACGGTGCCGCTGCCTGAGCCGCTGCCTGAGCCGGCACTGCGCGCCACTGCGCGGGACAAGCGCCGGGTCGAAGCGGCTGCCTGGCGTGAGCGCTCGCGCCGCGCGCCGCCAGGCCGTGCGTCGCAGCGCAGCGCCGGCGCGGCCCGGTCTGCACTGGCCACCCCAGCGGCACGCCTTACAGCGTCAGATCCACGCCGGCGAGCAGCGCGCGGCCGGCGGCCGGCTCGAAGAAGCGGCGGTTGCCTTCGTTGACGATGACCGAGCCGACGTAACGCCGGTCGAGTGCGTTGTTGAGCCGCACATACGCGCGCACCGACCGCGCGCCGACGCTGAAGCTGCGCGCCACCGACAGGTTGACCACCGCGTAGCCGGCGGCGGTGTCGGAGTTGACGTCGTCGACTGCCAGCGACGATTGCGCGCGCCACTCGGCGCCCAGATCGGCCCAGCCGGCGCGGTGCCTGAGCTCGACGAACGCGGTGCGCGCCGGCACCCCGGGCAGCCGGGCGCCGGCGGCCACCGGTACCGACGGCGTGGTGCAGGGCGCCGGCCCGCAGGCGAGGAACGCTTCGGCAAAGCGCGCCCGCAACACGGCCGCACTGGCATACAGGGACCAGGCCGCGCTGAGGCGCCAGTCGGCCGACAGCTCCACGCCGTCACGCCGCGTCTGGCCCACGTTGCCAAACGAACTGCGGCCGCCGCTGTTGGTGCGCACCACGAGGTCGTCTTCGGTACGGATGGCAAATACGGCCAGGGTCGCGCGCAATGCGTTGCCCGGTGCGTACTTCACGCCCGCCTCGAAGTTGTCGCTGCGGGCGGCGCGCAGCGCGCTGTTGAAGCCGGCCGAGCCGTCCGGGCGGTAGGCCAGTTCGCTCAGTGTGGGGGTCTCGAAGCCGCGGCCGTACGAGGCGTACCACGACAGCGCCGGCTGCTGCCGGAACACCACGCCCAGGGTGGGCGTGAGGCCACTGTACGACTGTGCGCCGGAGTCGTCGCCATTGCTGCCGACGATGTAGCGGTCGCGCGAGTCGAACCGCAGCGTGCTGTAGCGCAGTCCGGCCAGCCAGCGCCACTGCGCGCCGCTGCGCCACTCGGCCTGCAGGTAGGGATCGACCGCGGTCAGCGTGTTGGTCTCGTCGCGCCGCAGTCGGCCGGTCACGCCGAGCGTGCTGCCGACGAAGTTCTCGTAGCCCTGCCGGTCTTCGTCCAGCCGCTCGGCGGCCAGGCCCGCGGTCAGCGTCAGCGTGCCAATGTCCCAGCCGGCGCGCAGGTCGGCGCCGCCGAACTGGCGGTCGAAGTCGATGACGCCGCCGGGGTGGCGCGGCGCCGCCTGCGTGCTGACGGGAATCGCCTGAAACTGCGTGACGGCGCGCGTGCCGAGCCAGGCCGAAGCCGTGAGCGTGGCGTTACCCAGCGGCGCCTCGGTGCTGGCGCCGAGCGTGGCCTGGCGCGTGGTCTTGCGCGTGTTGAACTGCAGCGCAACGGGGGAGGCCTGCTCCGGGTCGGCCTGCAACTGCGCGCGCGTCAGGCCGAGCGGGTCTTGCGTGTCGGGCATGTCGAGCGCGTTGAGCGAGACGCGCAGCCGGCCGACCGGCGAGTCGGCAAAGCCAAGCCGCAGGTTGACCAGATCGCGGCGCGCGGCGCTGTGGCCGCGCGCGCCGTCGGTGCTGAAGCGGCTGCCGTCGAAGGCCCAGGCCAATCCGCCCTCCCCGCCCACCGCGTTCAGGCCGGCGCGCCAGGTGCCGAAGCTGCCGGCCGCCGCGTTGGGTGTGAGCCGCAGCGGCTGCGGGCGCAGTTCGCTGGTCAGCGCGATCACGCCGCCGGAGGAGCTGCCATAGAGCGCCGAAAACGGCCCGCGCAGCACCTCGATGCGCTCGGCCGCGCCGAGCGGAAAGTTGGACACCTGGCCCTGCCCGTCGGGCGAGGCGGCCGGCACGCCGTCGACGTACAAGCGGATGCCGCGCACGCCGAAGGTCGCGCGCGAGCCGAAGCCGCGCACCGAGATCTGCAGGTCCTGCGCGTAGTTGCCGCGGTCGAGCACCGTGAGGCCGGCCACGCGGCCGAGCGTCTCGGACAGGTTGATGCGCAACTGCGCATCGCGCAGCGTGGCGCCGTCGATCAGGTCGACCGAGGCCGGCACGTCGAGCAGCAGGCGCTCGGCGCGCGTGATCGACACGACCACCGGCTCCAGCCGGGTCGCGGGTTCGGCAGCCGGCGCCGCGGCGCCTGCGGTGCCGGCCAGCAGGCTGGCGGCGAGGGCGGCGGCGAAAGGGCAGGGCGTCGGTCGCATCGTTGCGCAGACTCGGCGGGACGCGGCGCGTTGAGCGGCGCGCGCGGCGAAAATGTTCAGCACGTCAAGCACGTTGGCACCTCGGCCACGCCAGGCACGATGGCTCGTTGACACGCCAGTACGTTGCCATGTGCGCAGGGTGGCACGCGGCCATGTTGGCACATCAAGCGCCAACAGCGCGATCGACGCGCCGGACCCGATCCCCTGCGGTCACGGGCCCGGCGGCCGTCAGCGTGGCGTTTTGACCTCGATCGCAATGGCCGCGTAGTAGGCCGCCAGGTTGCGAATGTCGGCGTCGCTGAGCGTGCGCGCGGCAATGTTCATCAGTTCGTGCTTGCGCTCGCCCGAGCGGTACTGGCGCAGCGTGCGCGCCAGGTAGATCTCGGGCTGGCCGGCCAGGTGAGGCGCATCCGGCAGCCGCGACAGGCCATCCATGCCGTGGCAGTTCTGGCACGCCAGCGCGGCTTTGCGGCCCGCCTCGAGGTCCTGCGCCTGCGCCGCTGGGGCGCACAGCAGCACCGCCGCCAGGGCGGTGCTGCCGAACGCGCCGCGCAGCGCCCTACGGCTGCTGGTAGGTGATGCGGTAGATCGCGCCAGCGAAGTCATCGGACACCAGCAGAGAACCATCCTTCATCACCGCCACGTCGACCGGGCGGCCGCGATACACGCCGTTGGCGTCGAGCCAGCCCTCGGCAAAGATCTCCGAGCCGGCGGCCGTGCCGTCGGTCTTCAGCGGCACGAAGTTGATCAGGGCGCCGCTCGGCTTGGTGCGGTTCCAGGAGCCGCGCGAGGCCACGAAGATGCCGCCCTGGTACTTGGCCGGGAACATCTTGCCCGTGTAGAACGTCATACCCAGTTGCGCCTGGTGCGCCGGGAAGTTCACCTGCGGCTCGATCATGCCGGCCGGTGCGGGCAGGTCCTTGAGGTCGGGCGCGGCGGCAGTGCCGGCGATCTTGACGCCGCCGTTGGTCCACGGAAAGCCGAAGTGCTGGCCGGCCCGGGTCGAGCGGTTCAGTTCGCCCGGCGGGATGTCGTCGCCCATGCCGTCGACTTGATTGTCGGTCCACCACAGCGAGCCGTCCTTCGGATTGAAGTCCTGGCCGACCGAGTTGCGCGAGCCGCGTGCGAACACCTCGCGCTTGCTGCCGTCGAAGGGGTTGATGCGGATGATGCCGCCGATGCCGATCTTCTCGTACAGCTCCACCTTGTTGCGCGGCTGCACGTTGAACGGCTGGCCGAGCGTGATGTAGAGCATGCCGTCGGGGCCGACGCGGCAGGTGCGGGCGCCGTGATTGAAGCTCTCTTCTTCGACCGGAATCAGGCCGCCCTGCGGCACCACCTCGATGACGGCAACGTCCGGGCCCTCGAAGAAGAACTCGGCGGCCGGGAAGTTGAGCACGCGGTTATGCTCGACCACGAGCAGGAAGCCGTCGCGGGTCCAGCACACGGCGTTGGGATTGGTGAACTTCAGCGACGGCGCAAACGACTTGACCTCATCGGCCACGCCGTCGCTGTTGCGGTCGGACACCGCCCAGACCGAGGTCTTGCGGGTGCCGACGAACAGCATGTTGGCGCTGGGCGCCACCGCCATGTGGCGTGCGTCGGGCACGACCGCGAACAGGTCGATCTTGAAGCCGGGCGGCAGCTTGATGTTCTTCAGGTTGGCGCGGATGGCGTCGGCGTTGCGGCCGGTCTGCGGCACCACCGGGATGTTCAGGTCGGTGGTGGCGACCCGGAACTGTTTGAGCTTCTCCAGGTTCTGCGCCTGGGCCGATACGCCGGCGGCGGCCAGCAGGCCGACCAGCGCTGCGATCGCAGTGAGTTTGGCTTTCATCGCTTGTCCCCTTGCGGAATTGTTGGCGCGCGATTGTCGAGATCGCGGGGCGGTCCGATCGCGGCCGCCGCACTCATCATGCCTGAGCCGGAGCCCGGGTGGGGTACCAGATGATCCCCGACCGCAGGACGGCCCGGCCAGCACGCGTCGGGCCGACAGCGGCACGCCCCGCCCCGGGAGCCGGCCCGGGCACCAGCGCGCCGCCGCGGGTGATCGCCGCGGCGCAGCGGCGAGGGCTGCGCCCTGAGCGCGCCTTGCACCGCGGGGCCGGTCGGGCGCGCTCAGCCCGAGACATGCGGTCGGGCGCGAGCAATCGAGTACGAGCAATCGAGTACGAGCAATCGGGCGCGAGCAAGCGGGCGCGAGCAATCGGGCGCGAGCAATCGGGTACAGGCAGCCGAGCCGTAGAAGCCGGCTGCCCGAGCGCCGCCCGCCGCCCGCCGCCTGCGGCCCCCGGCCTGCAGGCCCTGCCGTGGCCCTGGCCGGCGGCCGCCTGCGCTACAGCCCGCCCAGGCACACGTACTTGACCACCAGGTACTCGTCGATGCCCAGGCGGCTGCCCTCGCGGCCGTAGCCGGACTGCTTGACGCCGCCGAACGGCGCCACCTCGGTCGAGATGATCCCGGTGTTCACGCCCACCATGCCGTACTCGAGCGCCTCGCTCACGCGCAGCACCCGCGCCAGGTCGCGCGAATAAAAGTAGGCGGCCAGGCCGTACTCGGTGGCGTTGGCCAGCCGCACGCCTTCCGCCTCGTCGGCAAAGCGGAACACCGGTGCGACCGGGCCAAAGGTCTCCTCGCCGGCCAGCGCCATGGTGTCGTTCACCTCGGCCAGCACGGTGGGCGCGAAGAAGGTGCCGCCGCGCTCGTGCGGCTTGCCGCCGGTGAGCACGCGCGCGCCCTTGGCCACCGCGTCGTCCACGTGGCGTTGCACCTTGGCGAGCGCCGCCGCGTCGATCAGCGGCCCCTGCTGCACGCCGGGCTCCACGCCGGGGCCGACCTTCAGCGTGGCCGCGCGCGCGGCCAGCCGCTCGACGAAGCGGTCGTAGACGCCGGCCTGCGCATAGAAGCGGTTGGTGCAGACGCAGGTCTGGCCGGTGTTGCGGTACTTCGAGGCCACCGCGCCCTCCACCGCGGCGTCGAGGTCGGCGTCGTCGAAGACGATGAACGGCGCGTTGCCGCCCAGCTCCAGCGACAGCTTCTTGAGCGTGGGTGCGCACTGGCGCGCCAGGATGCGCCCGACCTCGGTGGACCCGGTGAACGACAGCTTGCGCACCACTGGTGAGTCGCACAGCACGCCGCCGATGGCGATCGACTGCGCGCCGTCGGCCGGTAGCACGTTCAACACCCCCGCTGGCAGGCCGGCGCGCTGGGCGAGCTCGGCCAGCGCGAGCGCCGACAGCGGCGTCTGCTCGGCCGGCTTGACGACGATGGTGCAGCCGGCCGCCAGCGCCGGGCCCACCTTGCGCGTGATCATCGCGTTGGGGAAGTTCCACGGCGTGATGGCCGCGCACACGCCCACCGGTTCGCGCTGCACGACGATGCGCTTGTCGGCTGCGTGGGTCGGGATGGTCTCGCCGTAGACGCGCTTGCCTTCCTCGGCAAACCACTCGATGAAGCTGGCGCCGTAGGCCACCTCGCCGCGCGCTTCGGCCAGCGGCTTGCCCTGCTCGGCGGTCATGATCTGCGCCAGGTCTTCCTGCGCCGCCAGCATCAGCTCGAACCACCGGCGCAGCACGGCGGCGCGCTCCTTGGCCGTGCGGCCACGCCAGGCCGGCAGGGCGCGCGCGGCGGCGGCGATCGCCGCCTGCGCCTGGGCGGCGCCGCAGTTGGCTACCTCCGCGAGCTGGCCGCCGTCGGCCGGGTTGGTCACGGCAAAACGGCCGTGCGCGCCGTCGCACCACTGGCCGTCGATGTAGGCCTGGGCGCGCAGCAGCGCCGCATCGGCCAGGCGGGGAAGGGCGGAGACACATTGCAGCATGGGAGCGACCTGCGGGGGGATGGACCGCCGCCGCGACGATGAGCGGCCTCGTCGCGGCGGCGTGGCACGAGAGCGAAAAGCCAGCATAAACCAGCGCCGTCGGTGCCAGCCACCGCGTCCTGCCCCCCGCGTCCTGCTCCCCACGCCTACCCCCGATTCCGTCGCCGTGGCCTGCGCGCTATCCTCATCGCGCAGGGCCTGCACGACGCAACCCGCACGACGAAGGCGCCGCCATGCAGTACGACTCGCTCGCTGCCGACCTGAAGGTCTGGCTCAAGGACAACATCGAGCGCGGCTTTGCGCAGGACACGCTGGTGCAGTCCCTGCGCGCCGCCGGCTACCAGACCCGGTTTGCCCGCGAAGCGGTCGAGCTCGCCTACGCCCGGCATGCGCCGGCCGGTGGTGGCGACAACGGCGGTGGCGGCAACGACGGCGATAGCGGCGACGACGGCGATGGCAATGCCGCGGTGGCCGTCGCAGTGCCGGCGCGGCGGTCGGTCGCGGCGGCCGGTGGGGCAGCCGGTGGCGCGGCAACGGGCCCGGCAACGGCGGCGGCGAGCACCGTGGCGCGTGCCGCTGCGGGCGCGGCGCCGCCGAGCGCCAGCGAGATCATTGCCGACAGCGGCAATGTGATCGAGACCTCGGACCGCACGGTGAGCATCCTGGTGGCGCTCAACGCGCCGCGCGTGGTGCTGTTTGGCGGGCTGTTGTCCGAGGCCGAGTGCGACGAGCTGATCGCGCTGTCGTCGCGCAAGCTGCAGCGCTCCACGGTGGTCAACGCAGCCACCGGCGACTACGACGTGCACCCCGACCGCACCAGCAGCGGCACGCACTTCCAGCGTGGCGAGAACCCGCTCGTCCGCACCATCGAGCGGCGCATCGGCGAGCTGGTGGGCTGCCCGGTCGAGCACGGCGAGCCGATCCAGATCCTGCACTACACGCCTGGCGCCGAGTACAAGCCGCACTTCGACTTCTTCGACCCCGCACTCGAAGGCAACGACAAGGTGCTGGCCATGGGTGGCCAGCGCATTGCCACGCTCATCATGTACCTGAACGACGTGGAAGCCGGCGGCTCGACCGTGTTTCCGGACGTCGGGCTCGACATCCTGCCGCGCAAGGGCAACGCGCTGTACTTTGCCTACACCACCGAAGACGGCCAGCTCGACCGGCGCACGCTGCACGGCGGCAGCCCCGTCCGGCGCGGCCAGAAGTGGATTGCCACCAAGTGGCTGCGCCAGCGGCCGTACACCGGGCCGTCGGCATAGCGCGCGGGAGCTGCCCGGCCGTGCCCGGCCGCTAGAAGCGCAGGTGCAGGCCGAGCATGAGATCGCCTTGCGTCAGTGTGTCGCCGCGGATGCTGATCGAGCAGCCGCCGCTGCACAGGAACTCGCCGGCGCTGTTGATCAGCACGACATGCCCGCGCGCCTCGGCGCGCAGCGCCACGCGGCCGGCGCCCACCAGCCACTGGTAGCCGAGCCCAAGGCTGAGCGACGGCCGCGTCGCGCTGCCAAAGCCCGCCAGATCGGGCATGAAGTGGGTCAGCCCGATGCCGCCCGCGGCATACGGCCCCCGGCCGGGGCTGTCCTCCTGCCAGTACACCACGCCGCCCAGTTGCGCGCTGCGCACCGTCAGCGGCACCGTCAGGCCGCTCGTTGTCCGCAGACGGCTCTTCTGCTGCGTGAGCAGTACCTCGCCGTCGCGCTGCGCATCGAGCGCCCAGCCCAACGCCACGCCGACCATCGACGAGTCGCGCAACTGCACCTCGCGCGGCGGCACCTCGCGCGGCGTGCCGCCGCCGCTGCTCTGGCTGCCGGCCAGCTCCAGCCCCGCGCTGCTGCGCGCGCCGCCGTACAACGTGACCGTGCCCTGGGCGCGGGCCGCCGGGACGACTGCGGCTGCCGCCAGCGCTGCGAGCAGGAAGGCACTGAGCCAGGTGCGGTGATGCATGGTTGAACCTCGTCGGTGCGGGCGCGGCTGGTTGGTTTGCGAGCGGGCGCACCGCGCTGCGGTTCCACTTCCTACCCGCCGGCCGCGCCGGCGAGGGGGCGGCCCCACTCGCGGAACCGCACGAAGATTCTGCTGCAAAGGCAAGCGGCTTGCCGAGTGGAGCGCAGTCGTCGCCTTGCGCGGGTGCGATCGTGTAGCGCGCGGCGGCAACGTAACGCTGTACTCGACTCGAAGTCGGGGCGCTGGAAATGAAAGAGCCGGGAGGAACGGCGGGATGGTGGGTCGTGAAGGATTCGAACCTTCGACCAACGGATTAAAAGTCCGCTGCTCTACCGACTGAGCTAACGACCCATCGCAGGAAGGTCTCGCGACAGATGGGTCCGGAAGGTGCGACCGCGTGTCGAAACGAGAGGCGCGGATTATCCCGATCGCGCCGGGGTTGGTCAAACCGACATCGCGCAGAGATCGCGCCGATGCCGCGCGCACCTAGGCCATGCGCTCGATGCGCCAGTTTTGGTAGCGCAGCGCCAGCAGCGCGCCGACGACGATCGCGCCGATCGCGATGAACGATCCGGCCGCCAGCAGCGACACCCCGGACAGCCCCTGGCCGACCGTGCAGCCCATCGCGGTCACGCCGCCAAAGCCCATCAGCACGGCACCCACCAGGTGGTTGGCCGTGTCCTCGGTGTTGCCGAAGCCTTCCCAGCGAAACGTGCGCGTCGAGAGCGCCGAGGCGGCGGCACCCGTCACCACGCCGAACACGGCGACCACGCCCAGCGTGAGCACCTTGCTCTTGTCGCTGAAGAACATCAGCCAGTCGAGCACGTAGGCCATCGGCGCCACGAAGCTCAGCGACTCCATGCGACCGCTGTTGGTGGCCAAGAAGGTTTCTTCGAGCGTCTCCGGGTGCTCGGTCAGGTGGCCCAGGTGGCCGGAGACGAACCAGATCGCCGCGATCACGCCGCCGATGACGAAGCCGGCCAGCAGGTTTTCCCATTGCCGGAAGTCGCGCCGGACCAGCGCGAAGGCGATCAGCGCGCCGCCGATCAGCAGCCCGAGCGTCCACTGCAACGCGGGCTTGGCCAGGCCCGTGGCCGCGGCGGCCAGCGTGGGCAGGTCCTGGGTGGTGGCCAAGCGGGTGCCGAGCGGCTCGATCACGTTGACGCGAAACACGCCGAGCGCGCCGCGCAGCGTGATGTAGGCCGTCAGGCCGAGCACGATGAACACCACCAGCGCCTTGAGGCTGCCGCCGCCCACGCGCACCAGCGTCTTGGAGCCGCAGCCGCCGGCCAGCACCATGCCGAAGCCGAACAACAGCCCGCCCACGACGTAGCCCAGGAGGGTGAAGCGTGGCGTGGCATAAAGGCTCTTGCCGGGGTCGATCTGCCCGGTGGCCGCCAGCGCACTGGTGGCGACGATGGCCACCCCGATGGCCAGCAGCCACTGGCGCATGCGGGTCCAGTCGCCAAAGTTGGCGATGTCGGCCACCGCACCCATGGTGCAGAAGTTGGTCCGCTGCGCCACGAAGCCAAACAGCACGGTGAGTGCAAAGGTCGCCCACAGCACGGTGGCGGTCAGGCCCGGCAGGGCGGCGGCTTCGATCGGGGGCACGGCGGCGGTTTCAGCGGCGGTTGGAAAGACGAGCGCGCAATGCTAGCGCCTGCGTCGGGCGGCATCGATGCGCGCCGGTCATGTCGCCATAGCCGGCTGCTCTGGCGCGGTCAGCGCGCCCGCGCCGGCAGCCAGGCGGCGCCTCAGCGCGTGCCCAGGGCGGCCAGCCGCTCGCGCGCCACCTTGGCGCTGTCGCTGTCCGGGTAGTCCTTGAGCAGCCGCTGCAGGGTGGTGCGCGCGGCCGGGCGCTGGTTCAGCTCGGCCTGGCTGGCGGCGATGTTCAGCAGCGCCTCGGGGGCACGCGGCGAGTCGGCAAAACGCTCGACCACCACCTGCTGCGCAGCGATCGCGCTCTTGTAGTCCTTCAGCGCGTAGTGCGCGGTGCCGGTCCAGTAGTGCGCCGCCGCCACGTAGGCCGACTGCGGATAGCGGACCAGGAAGCTCTGAAAGCCGCGGATCGCGCCGGCAAAGTCCTGCGCGCGAAACAGCACCAGCGCGGCGTCGTAGGCGGCCTGCTCGTCACGCGCCATGGTGACCGCGCGGCCATCGACGCTGACCGGCCTGGGCTCGAGCGCCTTGAGCCGCGCGTCGAGGTCGCCATAGAGATCGCGGCTGCGCTTCTGCTGATTGGCCAGCTCGTTGGCGAGGGTGTCGATCTGCCCGCGCAGGCGGGCGATCTCCTGGCGCAGCAGGTCGTTCTGGTTGACGAGCTCGAGCTGGCTGCGCTGGGCCGTCTCCAGCTTGCGCGCCAGCGCATCGATCGCCTCCTGCGCCCGCTTGTCGTTGTCGGCCACGCGGCCGCGCAGGTCGATGATCGCCTTGCGCGCCTCGTCGTCGCCGAAGAAGGCTTGCGCGGGCGCTGCGGTCAGCAGGGTCAGCAGGCCCAGCAGCAGGGCCGCGACCGTGGCGGCGGCCAACGGTCGGGCAGGGCGGAGCGGGCGTTCGGCGGTCATCGCAGCGGCTCTCCGGAAAAACGAACACGGCGCGCCGCGGGGCGGCGCGCCGTGGATTATCGGCCCGCCGCGGGGCGGGCGTAGCGCAGAGGAGGCCCTCAGCGGTAGACGATGTCGGCGCGGCGGTTCTGCGACCAGGCTTCTTCGGTGGCGCCGCTGGCGCGCGGCTTTTCTTCGCCGAAGCTCACGGCCTCGACCTGGTTGTCCGCCACGCCGAGCAGCGTCAGACGCTGCTTGACCGCCTCGGCGCGCTTCTGTCCCAGCGCCAGGTTGTACTCGCGGCTGCCGCGGTCGTCGGTGTTGCCTTCGACCACGATGCGGCGGTTCTTGTTGGCGGCCAGGAAGCGCCCGTGCGCCTCAATCACCGGCGTGAACTCGGGCTTGACCACAAACTGGTCGAAGTCGAAGAACACGCTGCGCCGTGACAGCGGGCTGGCGGGGTCGTTGAGCGGGTCGACGGTGCCCGGCGCGGCCTCCACGCGCGCCACCGCGCGCGGGTCGGCGGCGGGGGTTGGCGGAGTGGTTGCCGGGGTTGCCGGAGCGCTCTTTTCGGTGACGGGCACCGGCGCGTCCTGCAGCGGCGTGCTGGCGCAGCCGGCCAGCACGAGCGCGGCGAATGCGGCAGCGGCGATCGAAAGTGTGGGCGCGGTCGGCTTCATGGTGCTTCTCCTGATCTACTGGATGAACGGTCCCCAGGTGGGCTCGCGCACGCTGCCCGCAGGGCCGGACAGCCGCGTGCGCACCCGTCCGTCGGTCGAGGCGCTGGCGAGGATGCCACGGCCGCCGACCTCGGTGGCGTACAGCACCAGCCGGCCGTTGGGGGCAAAACTGGGCGACTCGTCCAAGACCGTATCGGTGATGGCGAGTTCCGTGCCGTTGGCCAGATCCAGCGTGAACACCTGAAAGCGGCCGCCGCGCCGACTCACGAAGGCGAGCAAGCGGCCGTCGGGGCTCAGGCGTGGACTCACGTTGTAGTCGCCATTGAAGGTGACGCGCGCGACGCCGCTGCCGTCGGGCGCCATGCGGTAAATCTGCGGACCGCCGCCGCGGTCGGAGGTGAAGTAGATGAAGCGGCCGTCCGGCGACCACACCGGCTCGGTGTCGATGGCGGCGGATTGCGTGAGCCGGCGCGGCGCGCCGCCGCCTTCGGCGCCGACCAGGTAGATCTGCGTGTTGCCGCTCAGTGTGAGCGCCACCGCCAGTTGCCGGCCGTCCGGCGACCAGGCCGGCGCGCTGTTGCTGCCGCGAAAGTTGGCCACCGGGCGGCGCTGGCCGGTGGGCAGGTGGTGCACGTAGACCACCGGCTTGCCGGTCTCGAACGACACGTAGGCCAGTTGCGTGCCGTCGAACGACCAGGCCGGCGACATGATCGGCTCGCGCGAGCGCAGCGCCACCTGCGCGTTGCCGCCATCGGCGTCGGCCACCTGCAGTTCGTAGGCGCTGCGTGCGGTCTGCACCACGTAGGCGATGCGGGTGGCAAACACGCCGCGGTCGCCGGTCAGCTTCTCGTAGATGCGGTCGGAGATGCGGTGCGCGTTCAGGCGCAGCTCGGCCGCACTGCTGACATACGACAGGCCGTCGAGCTGCACCTGCTTGACGGTGTCGTACAGGCGGAAGCGCAGGTCGAAGCGGCCATCGGCCAGCCGCGTCACCGAGCCGACCACCAGCGCGTCGGCGCCGCGGCCCTTCCATTGCGCGTGGTCGACCGCCGCCGTCTCGGCCATTGGCGCAGCACCGGTATCGATCAGCCGGAACAGCCCGGAGCGTTGCAGGTTGGCGCGGATGATCTCGTCGACCCTCTCGGGCGGCGTGCTGCCGCCGGCGTCGAAGCGCGCCACCGCCACCGGAAACTGGTTGGAGCCGACGCCGGTGATCTCGATGCGCAGCTGCGCCTGCGCCAGCAGCGGCAGTGCCAGCAGCGCCAGGGCGGCCAGACAGCGCCGCAGCAGCGGGGGGCGTCGGATCAGTGCGACCATGGGCGGGAGTATATGAACCGGAGCCGCGGAAGCCGGAAGTGCGGAAACCGGAGGTGCGGAAACCGGAGGTGCGGAAACCGGAAGTGCGTGCAAGTGATGGTCGGTGCGCTGCGGTAGCGCTTTGCTCGGGGACCGGCGTCCCGATGGGTCGCCGCGATCGCGCCGCTGGTGCGGTCCGGGGCTGCCGTGTGCGGTGTCACCGCGCCTCGACCGGGTACATCCGGACGTCGATGGCCCGGTCGATGCTGCCGTCGCGCTTGCGCGGAAACGGATCGCAGCGCCGGATCGCCCGCTCGGCGGCCGCGTCGTAGCCGGACAGGCCGCTGGCACGCAGCAGGCGCACGCCGGCGACCGAGCCATCGGGCAGCAGCTCGACGCGGAAGTCGGCATAGACCGCGGGGCTGGTGCCTTCGGCGACGGTGAACGCGATGTGCGGGCGAATGCAGGCGATGACCTGCGCCGCGTAGCTGGCATCGGCGCCGCGCACGGTGCTGCCGCCGGCGGCCGCACCGGTCGCGCCCGCGGCACTGGCCACCCCCGGCTGCTCGCCGGCGCGGGCCTGGGCCATGATGCGGTCCAGATCCCTCGGCGGCGGCGGCAGCAGCGGCGCCTTGGCTTCCTCGCGTCGCGGCTCTGCCTTCCTGGCCTCGGCGCGCGGCTCGGCCTTCTTCTCGTCCTTGCGCGGCTGCTCCTTGCGGGCCTCGCGCAGCTTCTTCTGCTCGAGCGCAATGTCGGCCAGCCGCTCGGGCTCGGCCGGCACCGGCGCGGGCGCCGGCGGCGGGGGCGGCGCGACCACCTCGGGCGCCGGCAGCGCGGGCAGTCCGCTCCACAGCTCGGCCACGATGGGCGCCTGCGGCTGCGTGCGCCACTGCACGGCCAGTGTCATGGCGCCGAACAGCAGCACGTGCATCAGCAGCGCCAGCCCGAACGGCGCGGCCAGCGGGTCGTGGCGGCGCGGCGCCCGCCCGGACCCGAGTGCGACCGCCGCCATCAGCCGGCCGGCCGCACCGACAGGCCGACGCGCTGCACGCCGGCCTTCTGCAGGCGGTCCATCACGTTCATCACGTGCTCGTACTTCACGTCCTTGTCGGCGGCGATCACCACGGGACGGGGGGCGGCGGCGTTGGCCTGCTGCGCGGCGCGCACCCTTTCGGCGACCTCGACCACGCCCTGCGCCAGGTCTTTCTGCCCGTCGCGCAGCGTGATGCTGCCGTTGGCGCGGATCACCACCTCCAGCGGCCGGTCCGGCACGCGCGAGCTCTTGCCCACGCTCGGCAGGTTGACCAGGCTCGGGTTCACGAAGGGCGCCGACACCATGAGGATGACCACCAGCACCAGCATCACGTCGATGTAGGGCACGACGTTGATGTCGGCCAGCATGCGGCGGCGCGGGCCGTTGCGGCGGGCGAGGATGGCCATGGTCAGTGTCTCGTGCGTGGGCGCGCGCCTGCGGCGCGCACGCGCACGAGGCCAGTCGGTGCGGTGCCCTGCGGGCGGCCGGGCGGGCGCCGCACAGCGAAGGGCCACCACGCGGCCGCCATGCCGGTCGTTATGACCGCCATCATCGCTGCCGCTGCAGGATGTTCGAGAACTCCTCGATGAAGGTCTCGAAGCGGTTGGCCAGGCGGTCGATGTCGTGGGCGAAGCGGTTGTAGGCGACCACCGCGGGGATCGAGGCGAACAGGCCGATCGCGGTGGCCACCAGGGCCTCGGCGATGCCGGGGGCCACGCTGGCCAGCGTGGCCTGCTCGAGCGAGGCCAGGCCGGTGAAGGCGTGCATGATCCCCCACACGGTGCCAAAGAGGCCGATGTACGGGCTCACGGAGCCGGCCGAGGCGAGGAACGACAGGCGCGATTCGAGCGCGTCCATCTCGCGCTGGTAGGTGGCGCGCATGGCGCGCCGCGCGCCGTCGAGCGTGGCCTGCCGGCTTTCGCTGTCCTGGCCACGCCCGCGCAGCTTGAGGAACTCGGTCATGCCGGCCTCGAAGATGCGCTCGAGCGCGCCGGCCTCGCGCCGGCCACGGCTGGCCTGCTGGTAAAGCTGCGACAGTTCGGCGCCGCCCCAGAACGTCTTCTCGAACTCGGCGGTCTCGCGCCGGGCGCGGCGGATCGCCAGTGCCTTGCCGAAAATGGCGGTCCACGAGGCCAGCGAGATGACCACGAGCAGGGCCATCACCAGTTGCACCACCAGGGTGGCCTGGGTGAGCAGCGACAGGATCGACAGGTCGGCAGCAGCGTTCATCGGGACTTCGGTGCGGGGCCTGATGCGGCCAGTGCGCGGCGCAGGCCGGCCGGCATGGCCGCCGGTGCCAGCGTTTCGGCACTCACGCAGGCGACCTTGACCTGCCCGGCTGCCAGAAGTTCGCCGTCGCGCACCAGTTGCTGCTCGAAGTGCAGCGAGGCCGCGCCGACCCGCACCAGCCGCGCGCTCACATCGAGCCGGTCGTCCAGCCGCGCCGGCTTGAGGTAGCGCACCGCCAGCTCGGTCACCACGAACTGCAGCCGCTCCTGCGCGGCCAGCCGCGCCTGGTCGAAGCCGAGCACACGCAGCCACTCGGTGCGGCAGCGCTCGAAGAACTTGAGAAAGTTGGCGTAGTACACGATGCCGCCGGCGTCCGTGTCCTCGTAGTACACGCGCAGGGGCCAGCTAAAGTCGGCGCGAAAGTCGGCGTGGGGGTCGCCGCGAAGACTCTGCATTGAGGTCGAGTGTAGCGGGCGCGCACCGGCCGGCGCCTGCGACCCGGCGATGCGCGGCGCCCGCCGCGCGCCGCCTGAGCCCCGGCAGCAGCGGCGGCCGCGAACCGCGCCGCTGCTACGGCGCCCGCAGCCACAGCCGCGCCAGCTCGGCCGCACCATCGGTGCCGCCGACCGCACGGAATGCCTGCGCAGCGCGATCCTTCTGACCGGCGCGTGCCAGGGCGATGCCCAGGTGCAGTTGCGCCTGCTGCGGCAGCCGCAGGCCGCCCTTCTTGATGCCCTGCTGGATCAATGCCACGGCCTTGTCGTGCTGGCCGAGGCCGCTGTAGCCCATGCCGATGCGTACCAGCGTGTCGCCGCTCTTGTCGTCGGCCAGGCCCTGCTCGGCGCTGGCCAGGTCGGCGGCGGCGCTGGTGGCGCGCTGGGTGGCCAGCGCGCGCAGGCGCTGCTGGCGCTCGGCCTGCTCGCCCTTGCCCAGCAGGCCGGCGCCGAAGCCTTCGTCGACCACGGCGCGCGCTTCGGCGGCCTGGCCGTCCTGCAGCAGCAGCTGCGTCATCTCGACATACTCGTCGGCGCTGTCCAGGGTCTTGGTCTGCCGCTTCAGGCGCAGCACGTCCACCGCCAGCCGCTGCGAGAAGCCCGGCTTGGCCTGCACGCGCCCGAGCACGATCTGCCAGTACTCGCGCTTGGGGTAGTGGGTGATGAGCTTTTCCAGCACGGCCGTCTGGCCTGCGGTGTTGCCGGTGCGGCGCAGCGCATCGGCCAGGCGCAGCAGGTCGGCTTCGTCCGGCCTGCGGCCGGCCTTCTCGGCGGCCTCCACGGCCGCCTGCGCGTCGCGCGCGACGGCGGCAAAGTCGCCACTTTGCGCGTTGACGAAGGCCAGCAGCTTGTCGAGTTCGGCGCCGTTGGTGCCCGGCATGGCGCGCGCCTTGGCGGCCCATTCGCGCGTGCGCGGCCAGTCCTTCAGTTGCGCGTACTGATAGGCGATCTGCTCGGTCATCTGGCCCTGCTCGGCGCCACTGAGCCTGCCGGAGGCCAGCACCGCTTCGAACGACTTGATCGCGGTCTGCGGGTCACCAGCACGCGCCGCGGCGGCCCCGCGCATGCGGTCGATGGTCAGGTTCTCAGCCGGGGTCCGGTTCGGCACGGCCTCGGCCTCGCGCACCTTGGCCAGCGCCTCCTTGGCGCGGTTGTTCTTCAGCAGATCGGCGGCCTGCTGCAGCGGGCGGCCGACCTCGGGTCGAACCTGGGCCTGGGCGACCCCGAGGGTGGCGAGCACGGCGAAGACGGCGAGCGTGCGCAGCACGGGCGGGCGGATCAATCGCATGACGGAGCTTTCTGCAAGTCGAGGGTCAGACCAGCCGGTGCCGGTTCCGACCCCGCAAACTCAGCCGTTCGCAGTGGCCGGCCGCACCGGCCGCCGCCAACGGCTGGACCTAGTTGACGAACTGCTCGTTGCCGATGAGCCCGAACTTGACCACGCCGAGGCGCTGCGCGGCGGCCATCACCATGGCGACATCCTTGTACTCGGCGAGCTTGTTCGGCCGCAGGTGCACCTCGGGCTGCACCGGCTCGGCGGCGGCCTGCATCAGCTTGGCCTCGAGCGCGGCCTTGTTGGGCACGATCTCGCCGTTCCAGTAGATGGTGCCGTCGAAATCGACGTCGATCGTGATGACGATCGGCTTTTCGGTCGGTGGTGGCGGCGTGCCGATCGGCATGTTCAGGTTGACCGAGTGCAGTTGGATCGGGATCGTGATGATCAGCATCACCAGCAGCACCAGCATCACGTCGATCAGAGGCGTGGTGTTGATGTCCAGCATCACCTCGGCGTCTTCGCTGCCGCCGCTTCCTACGTTCATTCCCATCTGCTGCTCCTCAGCCGCCGGTGCCGGCCGGCGGCTCGGTGATGAAGCCCACCTTCTGGATGCCGGCGCGCTGCGCGGCGAACACCACGCGACCGACGAACTCGTAGCGCCCGGTCATGTCGCCGCGGATGTGGACCTCAGGCTGCGGCTCCATGAGCGCGACCTTCTTCAGGCGGTTGACCAGCTCGTCGTTGTCGCGCACCAGGGTCATGCCCCAGTACACGTCGCCGTCCTTGGTGACCGCGATCTCGATGTTCTGCGGATTGGTCTGCCGCGGCGCGTTGCGCTCGTTGGGCAGCTGCACCGGCACCGACTGCGTGATCACCGGCACGGTGACCAGGAAGATGATCAGCAGCACCAGCATCACGTCCACCAGCGGCGTGGTGTTGATGGTGGAGTTGAGCTGGTCTTCGTTGCCGTCGGACGAACCGACACTCATTCCCATGACAGGCTCCCGGCGTGTCGATTGAAGCGCGCCGCCACTACGGGCGCCGGCCGATCAGCACGGCGTGGACGTTGGCGCCGAAGCCGCGCACCTGATCCATCATCGCCTTGTTGCGGCGGATCAGCCAGTTGTAGCCCATCACCGCGGGCACCGCGACCGCCAGACCGATGGCCGTCATGATCAGCGCCTCGCCCACCGGGCCGGCGACCTTGTCGATCGAGGCCTGACCGGCGATGCCGATGTCGGTCAGCGCCTTGAAAATGCCCCACACCGTGCCGAACAGACCCACGAACGGCGCCGTCGACCCGACCGTGGCCAGGAAGGACAGGCCCTCCTGCGAGCGGCTGTTGACCGCGTCGAGGGCGCGCTGCACGCCCATGCCGACCCAGGTGTTCTTGTCGATGTTCTGGGTGAGCGCGCCCTGGTGCGAGGCGTTGGCCTCCAGGCCCGACTCGACCACGAAGCGGTAGGCACTGCCGTCCTTCAGCTTCTTGGCGCCATCCTCGAGAGAGGCCGACTTCCAGAAGGTGGCGCTGACGTCCTTGCCCTCCTGCATCATCTGCCGCTGCTCCCACAGCTTGACGAAGATGATGTACCAGCTCCCCATCGACATGATGCCCATGATGATCAGCGTGGCCAGCGAAACCGGGCCGCCGGTCTTGATCAGCGCGACGAAGCCGTAGGGGTTCTCGACCGAGACCTTCTGCACCTCGGGTGC